>Ga0123340_1005760_pt1 | contig 11815 bp, 3 predicted proteins | sample SirMexnodulemix_FD_89961 | JGI IMG/M metagenome (GOLD analysis project Ga0123340, IMG submission 89961) | Root nodule microbial communities of legume samples collected from Mexico - Siratro Mexico nodule mix | ecosystem: Host-associated > Plants > Roots > Nodule | place: Mexico: Nepantla... | reverse complement strand
ATTATTTTTATAGTGGAGATTTAAGTGGCCTACTGGTCCCGTGGTTTTTACCTTATTAAGAAGGTTTTCCACGCTAAAATTTTCTGGCGTTGTTTTTATATTTACGCTTCCGCAAAGTGCCTACTTTGAGTTCATGGAGGAGGGAAGAAAGAGCGATTCCCAACACCATGTTGATAAAGAAGTTTAATATTAATGTTTTTTTTTTCTCAACTCAAATGTAGTTCGTAAAAGGAAGCATGGGTTTGGGTAGACAATGAGAATCTATAACAGGTACTGTGTGTCCACGTTGAAATTAGCAAGTTGCTTTCATATTAACAAGGACTGAGAAAAAGCAAGTTCGTACTTTCCACATTAAGCAATTTTTAATAACGCCATGGAAGACACTATCATTTGTTTATTCTGTACTAATATAATACAGGTTTAGCTTTCATCTACTACTAATATAATATTTTATTTCCATAATACACAGTAAAAGCTGAACAGCTGGCAACAAATTTAAACAAACCAATACCTGGAAATTTAAAATCAGATTTAAAACAGAAAACACTAATTAATTACGAAGTAATAACATAACGAGGAGAATACAATGTATTGCATTATAAAAATTAAAGGTGTCATGCGGATGAATGATTGGACGGCGTATGGTTACTTTTCAATAAATATAAAAATAGATATTTTTTATTAAAAAAACTTTCAATACATTTAAAACTTTAAAAATTTCTTTTCTGCTTTTAATTCATTGGTAAATGTTCAGAAATATTCTCTGATCAACTTTTGTTAAAATTAAAAATTCAAAAAAGTTACTCTTTCCCAAGTTCAAGAAATAAAAAATAAAACGCCCAACGCGTTAAGCAAAATTGTCGACCTCTTGATGTCACATAAAAAAAATGCAAAATTTAACTGAAATTCACCTAATCACTGAATCTCAATAGTCAGACTAAATTATAAACTTATTAAAATAATTTATAAATTACTAAAGTTTTTAGTAAATGCACTTTAAATGTGTGTACTTTTTTTCTCGTAACTGTGTAGCAACTAAAAAGAAACCATTTTTTTTGCCGGCCTATCATTATTAATGTAATAATTCCAAAATGCATTATAGTAGCAAATAATGTATGCAATGAAGACAATGATAAATTTGTAAATATTTATAAATTAATTGGAATTCTAGTGGCTTTAATTTTTTAGTAGTATATGCCTATTCAACTTTTGTTACTAATATTAGACAAAAACTATAAAATGGAAAACTGATCTCTTTAATGTCTGCTTTGAGGGGAAATAATAAAAACAGTTGATTATAAAATAAAGATAAAATGAAAGTACAAAAAATATAATAATTTCACAGCTTCAAATTTCTATATTCTCACCAAGCATTTACTTATTTTAGTTTTTATTTGTTTATTTCCTCTTCGATTGGATGGTACTGTTGCTGGGAGATAGGGCACATAATGAGCATGAATCAGGTAGTACTCGGAAGAAGCAGGTTTGGGTCGGGTTGGGAAATTGGGACGCAACTCCCACCGTTAATCTCATCATTACAATTCAATCACGAACACGCTAAACGGAATTACTACTATTGGTATCTCCCAATCAGCGCCAGCCACGTTGCATGCATTTGCTCAAACTCCACCTGATCTTAATCCTATTATAATAAGTTTATGTCCGTTGATATTTTGGGTAGTTCGTGAATTTATTAATTATTAATAGTAAAATAAAGCAAAGCGAAGAGAAACGGGTCGTTTTTGATAGCACAGCTGGACCAGGAGCTAGTTCCTTTGCTCAACACGTTACAATAATGGCACAGTTTTCTCTCTCCCCTTTCTCCTTTCCACCTTCTCCTCTCCCACTGCGACGGCGAATCTTTCTCGCTCCTTCACCAACAACCGCCGCCGCTTCCGCCACCGACGCCGTTTCCACGTCCACTTCCTCTTCCGCTTCGAATTACGCGCCCAAAGTCGTCGTCACCAGAGAGCGCGGAAAGAACGCTAAGCTTATCGCCGCTCTGGTACTCGCTTCTGTTCACTCAGTTAACCTTTCGCTGTTACGATTTGTTTTTTTGGAACCGCATTACAATGTGCTTAATCTTATAGACTCCAACTCCAACGAGTTGGCTGTGCCATGTTTTCCGTGTTTCATTCTCATTCCTGTGCTTGTGTTTCCTGCAATCCGAACATGTTTTTTCTTTCTCTCTCACCTGTTTCCAGTATTTGAGTTAGTTGTCTCTAGGAACTGAATACCGTTCCGTCCTCTAGGTGTTTGATTAAAGGTTGAACTGAATGGTGACAATATGAACTGCTTTCTGTGATTTTTGCCTTTTATTTTTACTGTTAGAATTTTCTATGATTTGTGATTATTATATTATATGTTGAAACTACGAACTCTTAAAACTATAAAATATTACCTATGAAAGTATAACAATGATCTAGTATATTTTACGTAGCAAATGTCACAAGTGATGATTACACTAGGTTGTTGGTTTAACGTTCGGTTAATGACAATTTACTTAACACTCTCCAGATTGATGTTTGTGGCCGATCAGCTACAAATTCTTCATCCGTTGATAAATAAAAAGTTGCACGTTATATGTAATGGTTTGGCCTTTCCTTTATCCTATAGAAGTATTCTCAAACGGTTTAAGAGCTTCAGTTTGGTGTTGAACACCAACTGTTGTTCTTCACAACCTTGCTTTCTTAATTGAATCATAAAGCAGCTTCGCCATGTTTATTTTTTCTTAACTATGTCAGTGAGGTTTGTTTATAATAAGTTGAAAAGAAATAATAAAACGTTCATCTTCATTCTTTCATCATTTCCTTGTGCTTCCAATGCTTACTTTTCCCCTGAACATATAAGTGAATTGGCAATCCATTCATATTAAATGTTTCTATTCTAAACCCATTATATAGAAGTTCTATCAATGTTTTTGCACTTCTCTCTAAAAAAATTGTTGCATAATCCAAAGTGATGTTGTACATACTGTATTTATTTTTATTTATCTTCTACCATTGGAAACTGCACATTGAAATTCTTCTATTTTCCCCCAATAAACATTAAGGAGGAGGTTTTGTCAGAATCCTCTGCAATGTACTCCATGTTTAGGATTAGTTTATTTTTGTTTAAAACAGCTTATCATATTCTGAATTAGAAAACTTAAAAAGAATTCCACAAAAATAATTGGAACGAAACATGCTCTTAGATGTTCAGCTAGGTTTGGCGCCAAGGCCATGTCAATAATAAAATGAAAAGGATCCTCAAATTATAATCGCACTTTTTAACTTGCCCATTAAAGTTGTGAAGTGGAAATCAGGTCTGACTAATCATATACACTGAAGCTATTTAGGTAATTCCAATGTTGAGTGCAGGCTAAACATGAAATCAATTGTTTGGAGCTTCCACTCATTGAGCACACGCAGGGACCTGATTTAGACAGGCTTCCTTCTGTATTAGGTGGTAAGTTTTAGGAAAAATCATGCCATGAAATTTGAATGTTTTACAAGGTTTGACTTATGCCACTTTTATCTAGTAAAGATAATTATATATTTTATCTTTTATTGGGCCAATTTTTATAATAAATTTATGCATGCTTAATAGGAAGTAGTGACCAAGGAAGCACAAACACCTCAAGATAATAGTCATATTTGTGTTGTGCACATGTTGGACTCTTTAAATACTTTCATCTGTATTTTACAATATTTTTTCTTCCTTTTTTAAACTATTATATTGATTCAAATAATAATACCACAACAAATAGATAAGTTATAGCATTTTTTATGTCTATAATGACTCATGGGCACATTTAAAACGTTGCAACATAGTTATGCTCACTTTTTTTTTTTTTTAATCTAAGATCTATTCTTACGTTAATTTAATACATTGTAACATAGTCTTGTCTTTGACTTATTAATTCTTATAATTTGTCATATCTTTGTGCATGTTGCATGCATGCATTCTTAGTGGTGACATTTATAATGTAAATTTTTTGGTACAATATTGTTGATTGATGAGCTACTTCACATTTTCAATAGTCTCTTTGAAAAGGAGGGATTATAGCTACAAATGCGTACAATATGCCTTTACTATCTCAGATTCAGTTTATATTTGAATTGTTTGATTATACTTCTTTCTTTATATAATATTTTTATTTTTACATATAATATTTCTGACTCCTATTTATTAGTTGTGGGACCTCAAGAGACGACATTTGTGATATTCAATTGCAAATGTGGTTGTTTGACATATATGAATGTAAAGTAATTTTGTCAACATAAAAATGGTTTACAAAATGGTTTACAAATTGCATGTTATGTCTCAGTCATCTTTTCTTATACAATGACAATCTATCATGCCTGTAAGTGCCTTATAATTTTTCACTGATTCGTTACTTCTCCTTATCCTTGATACATGTAGACAATGCATTTGACTGGGTTGTCATAACTTCTCCTGAGGCAGGTTTGGTCTTTCTAGAGGCATGGAGGTAAAGAATCAGTGCTTGTGTAATTTGTGCAAATTTTCTCTTGAATAAAGTGAATTTTAAACAAATTATTTATTTTGAATCGAAGTAAAACATTTTGTCAGAAGTAACCTTTAGTCACATCTAAATGATTCTTAAAATTAATAAGACCATTCTTTAGCCCTCCAAGACAAGCCAAATATGCACTTAGGGCATCTCTAGTACAAGAGTTATAGTCAAAGTCATGGTTCTTATAACACACCCCGTTGGAGGAACATTGATGTGGCATGAAATTTAAGACGTTAAGTCTTGAATAAGACCTTGGTCATAAGAATAAAAGATTTTTCTTTTAAGTTTTGAAAAATTAAAGTGTAAATAAAAAATTATTTAAGTGTGGCTCTTATAAGACTCTCTTGCATTTGAGCAAAAATTTCAAGAAAGTCTTAAAAATAATGTGGTATAATGGGATCCAAATAGAATAAAATAAGACCCCATAGTATGACCCTTCCATTTGAGATGTACTTATAGTGAAAAAAGTCACAATTTACATGATCGGGGTATACTAAAGTTTGTAAAGTGTCTTGATATTTCTGCTAAATTTTCATCATTTATTTTCTTCAGTGACATCACCCATTTGAGATATTTTCTCCAATTACTCGAATTAAGTTCTATAGCATTTTAATAATTTGCATTACTTCCCTTTTAACTGTGGTCTTCATACGGGAAGAGGACTTCAAATATCTTGTTATGGAACATGTTATCCTATTGTCCGAGATCTATTATCTACATTGTGCATTAGTTGTCAAAGATGCAAATGTAAATTATTAAAGATGGTTGTTTATTATTTTGGTCTATTTTGTTGATAAACTTTTTAGTTCGTTAGATGCAACGATACCATTTACAAAGAATAACATAACTATGCATTTGTGTTCTGTTCTTTACAATACTTTTTTATTTGTTTGTGCACACTGCAATTTTGCACGATTTTGGTGAACACTTCAATATTTATAACAAATAATTGTCTTTCTCTTGATTGTTGTGCCTAGAGCTTCGGGGATGCCTCATGTCAAAATAGGTGTTGTTGGGACTGGCACTGCAAGCATTTTCGAGGAAACTTTGCAGTCTTCAAACCGATCCCTTGATATTGCATTTGTGCCATCAAGAGGTATCCATCTGTGTAATTAAATGACTCCTGTCCTGCATTTTACTACCCATAGCCTCACTTCTTTACCTTGATTGACTAAAGAAATACAAAGTAATCTCCTGAATCTCAAATGCTTTAGGCTATTAAAGGAGAATACGGAATAACATGAATAGTTGTTTTAAATATTCATTTAGATTGCTAAGTTGATGCTACTTTAAGTACTTTTCCTTGGATGAGAAAAACGAAAGTTTTAGTCTCTACGCCTGCATTTTTGTTGAGACTGGTCTTTACAGTTACATCTTTGTTAGCAATGCCACATGTGGCTGTCATGATTGATATGATTGACAAGTGACAGAATGAAAATCACTTGGTCCCTATAGGTGATATTAGTTTAGGAATACCTGCATCGAACCAAAAACATCAAGTTTTATTAATACATGATATTTCCATCGGAACATTCTTTCTTAACGCGTTCAAGTAATGGTTCAATATGAATTGGGAGTGTCACTTCGCCAGGAACTACGATGAGTACCTTCTTATATTTTATGCTTGAATATACTTCCCTATACTTCCTCCTCCAAACACCACTATTGCTTCAGTCACCAAGTCCATCCCCGGTTCATGTAATAGCATACACACCTTATGACTGTGCCAACACCACTCCATTAAACCTTCAAAAGAACATTTAAGAGTGCTAGGGGCAAAAGTTGAAGCAGTAGGCATTTAGGTTTGAGCTACTACTTTCAATCCTTCAAAACTGATGCACTAACAGATGCAGTCTTAAAGCTTTATCAGTCATTTGACAAAAGTTGGTGATCTATTCAATACTGATTTGAAGAATTTGGAGACAACGAGTATTTCCAGCTATTGTTTAAGGTTTCCTCCATCCGTGCTTAGTTCTCTACACAATTGTCATCAGTCACCTTCTGATGAACTTAGAGGTGACCATTTCCAACAATTGTTGGGTGACAAGTGCATGACTGTAGTTTTGATGACAAGAGTCTTGTATTGACAGAGCTAAGGAAGAACGTAATGGCACAGAGCATTCTATATAAAGGACTTACATTTTCTTTTATACAGGAACTAATTCTTAAGGTAGTGTCCCTATAAGTACCTAATGATTAATTTTCAGCCACGTCATTGCTACTTGTCATCCACACCTTGATGCCGTTAACAAAGATTTAATGACAAGGACCATTCTTCAACAAAAATGCAGGTATTGGAACTAAACTTATTTGTTTTCGTCTAGAGACTCACACTTAAAGCAGTGTCAACTACATGGACTAAATAAATAGTTTAACCTTAATAGTTTCAAGATATGCTCTAGATAGGGAGATCACGACTTTGACCATTCCTTTACTTTGGAGAAAATGAACGATTCTAACCATGATTTTAGCATTTCATCGGTAGGTTTTGTCTCAGTATTGCTTTTGCCAAACTGCAGTTTAAAGCTTCAACTTCTGAAAATGAAACTTATTATGGTTTTGATAATTTCCAGCAACAGGAAAGGTATTGGCTACTGAGCTTCCTAAGTTTGGAAATAAGTGCACTGTTCTCTATCCTGCTTCTGCAAAGGCTAGCAATGAGATTGGTACATAAGATGTCTTATTGCCTTCTAAATAGATACTAGTTTTAAGTTCAATACTTGGATTAATAAATGTGAAGGCAATGATATGCTAATTGTCTGTGGCATTTATATAACCAGAGGTTGGACTTTCAAACCGTGGATTTGAGGTTACTAGAATGAATACATATACTACGGTAAATTGTTTTATCCATACTTCTTCCTTACAAGCCCTGCATATCCTTTTGGTGTTTCATATGATGAGTTGGGTTAAACTATTTAAGTTTAATGTTTATTAATGTTAAATTCCCAAAAATCTATTTCATGGCTTTCGAAAAACAATTTACTTGTATGTATGTAGGTATGTACATATTTATGTATGTATGTATATATCTTGTGCATGTGCCCCCTTATGCAGTTTGAAGGAAAAGGTTACAAAAGCGGAGGATTGTGTCTTACGATATGTCTCTTATATTTTTATTGTTGAGCGTTTGACTCTCAAAGCAAGTGGCTCTTATTGGTTGTCTATTTTTACTGCATAAAAATATGGTTATTGTTTTGGTTTTAATGTTAGCCGTTAATTAGTTTGTAGTTTAGTTTTTTTCCTGTATCCTATAAAACCTTTGTTGTAGTATGTTTCAATTTAATTCCACTCTTACGAATACAATTCTCATTGTCTTTTCTAGTCTTCTATATTTTCTCTTCTCTTTATTAGAGATAATATATTTTGCTTCTTATAGTTCTTTAAGTGTTTTCGCTCTCGTGCTTCACATAACGCATATGCCATAACATTTATTATGTGATGTTTATAAGTCATAACCTCAGAACATGGAGTGTCTGTAAACTATCGGTAAAATGGCTTATGTTTTATTGTCATTTTTTTACATAACAATCTGTTTTACATAGCTTTGATCATAACCAACCATTTCTTGCATTTGGAAAAACTTCTAGACTAGAGTGGGATATTATCTAAGAGATTCACTGCTTCCCCTACTTTCAAACTTCTTTGTCAGGTTCCGGTTCAACATGTTGACCATATGGTTCTAAAGCTAGCACTAGATGCCCCTGTTCTTACAGTAGCTTCACCGTCTGCTATTCGGTGAGCTTCTTTTTACTCTATCTTTTTTTCCTTTTAAATTTTTATAATTTCATATTCAGTTCAAACCTTCGGATAGTTTTGGTATATTTGAAGTCAAATTCAATTCTATGTAAGGGTGAATGTGGTAAGCTTTCTTAAAGCATCCAATGACTGTTTCCATACCAATTAAGTGGGATAATGTTTTTTACCCTTTCTGAATCAAGCATAAGAATGACTCCTGGTACTGTATGAATCACGGAAAACTTGCTTTCTTATTTGTGCTGTAGAAACAAGTAGGAACAGTTTCTTTAGAGGTTGTACCTTTTCTGTTTACTCAGTTTCCCCATTGAGATAATTTACCTAGTTCAGTTAATCTGCTGTAACAGTGCCTGGAAGAATCTTCTTTCAGATTTAGAGTGGAACAATTCTGTTGCGTGCATTGGTGAGACAACTGCAACAATGGCAAGAAGTTTAGGCTTCACTAATGTGTTCTACCCAACACAACCAGGCCTCGAAGGGTAATCACAGAACCACTTTTTAGTAATTATTTCTCCGGATCTTTCTTGTGATATTTCTTTGAATAATTATTCCGTACCTGTTTTATTTGAGTGTTCACTGTTTTGTCATACGGAGAAGGTTTTCTTCCTCTTAAAATAATTTTGCACAATGTTTTAACAAGCTTTTCTAATTTTGGAATTGCGTATAGGCTTGGACTATTTAAGAATAGCTCTACTTTTAGTAAGGTATCTTTATTCTAAAATTATTAGTTAATGCATTTTAAAAAAGAAAACACCATAAGCTTTATCTTCCCTTTTGAACATTTTAGAATCTTCACGAGAGATTCTCAAACTTTCAAAATCCTGCAACCAAATCTTTTCGTCGAATTAGCTACGTGTTACTTTCGTTACTTGGCACATGTTCATTATTAGTTACACATGATAGTTTCCCATTTGTCGACGTTTTAAAAAATGAGAGAGAAGCTTTGTTTGCCTATTGATTTCATTTTCTATATACTTATTTTCTATAATATAAATTAAATTAAATAAAAAAATAGATTTTCTTACTAACCATTATTATCCATGTTAATGAAAATGTGCAAATTGCATGATGAATGACTCACTTTGTTAACGGACAGAAGGATTTGTTTGCAAATTTTTATGACCTCTCACATCATCCGAAGAGTTCATAGTGGCTATACGAAGTTTAGGATCTATTTGTTCAATTTCCCCTTTTTAAAATACTTTGTTTTCAGTTACTGTTGCCTATAATTGGCCTGTACTATATGTTTTATTTCGTGTCATGTTTCCTTTGGTGCTATTATGTTGTTGCAGTTGAATTTTTTGGAGTCAACATATAACTTTTGGGAAACTAAAGAAATCACTAGAAAAATATAGACAATGTCAAACAGGAAATTTCTACTACAAAAGTTGTAGTAGTGAATATGATTATTTTTGTTTTTTCTTTATAGTAAATGAATTTTTATAAGTTCCTTCCGGTAATTAACCCTATTTTCACCTCCTGATCTATGGGATGTTAATTTGGTATAGTACATAAAGAGACCCTTTTGTTAGTATAGACAATGAGAATACTAAATTCAATCCTAAATTCAGGAACTAAAATGATTATTGTTCTGTAATGTGGACTAAACTGACTACTTGATAAATTTTAGGATTAAAATCACATTTTTCTTATATATAGACTTGGATTGACCTATGATAATTTAGTTTATTAGTCCGTTAGACCGGTTTGAATCCTGTTAATAACATTTGTTTTCTGGTAACCTTCTTCCTGACAGCTGGGTAGAAAGCATTCTGGAAGCATTAGGTTCCTATGATGAATTATTAAGGTAGGTCTCAGCCCTTCCTTGCAACCTGAAGATGTACAACCGTTTTTCATGCTTCAAGATTAATCAATGATTTGGCATAGTGGATGGATAAAATTCATTTTATTTACAGCAGTAATTTTGAAGGCTAGATTTATTTATTGCTTCAATAAAGTGAGTAGTGTATATTAGGCAATAAGGTGCACTTATAGTCATTGATTAAAATAGCAATAGTTGAGACTGTAATTTATGTAAAGTTTTGTTAAATATATGCACGTGTTTTTTAATCACAAATTCTAACCATTAATTTTTTAATTAATGACTATAAATGTACCTTATCTAGTGCACTCCTTTACTTGAAAACTGGACCCTTTTAGGACTAATGGAGAGGCTTTCATCATGAGATGGGTAAATAGTTTCCATGTAATTAGCAATGCAGATATTTCTTGTATCATTACATTGAGCACTCAATTTGTCCTTAAACAACAATATGGATGTCCTTGATTTTTAGAAGAATATTTTTTTGCATGAAATTAGGGTTTTTCATGTTGTGGTAGTTTAGAGTCTATAAAATCTAACCAGAACATTTATATCCTTTCATCCAAAAACCGCTTGCATTCAGTACTGAGGATGACTAGGGGTGACTTAGGAACATTCTCATTTTTTTTATTGGGGCGTTAACCGTTGTGTTGTTGTCCCTCTCTTTGGGTGGGGTGTATATAGTTTTTGTACCAATGAAGTTTTATTTTTTTAAGTGGTTAACTTAACAGTCTTTACGAGTCTTAACTATTTTGAAAAAAAAAATTCTCTGTGATGATTTTATATTTTTTTATAGGTTTAAATGCCTTTTTGTAATTTTAATGTATGCGTATTACATGAGGCTTTTGGTAATCACTTTTAGGAAAAATAAGAAAAATTAAAATAAATAGGAAAAATTAAAATAAGAACTGTGTTAGCTAAAAAAAGTATTGCTGGGCAATTTTAGTAAAAAATAATGACTGATATAAAGAAAAATAACTCTAATTAATGTCAATAAAAAATAATTACGTTTGACATTGATAAAAAAAACTAAATGTTGACTGAAAAAGCTTTTACCAACACTGATTAATAAATAATATTGGCATATATTAATGAAAAATAGCATTGATAATATCAGTAAAAATATCATAATTAATTTTGGTCCAAGAAAGAATTTCGTTTGACATCGATAAAAGAAATATAGTAGATGTTGACTAAAGAACTTCTTGGCTAAAAAATAAAGATAGCATATATCAATGAAAAAAAATTAATAATATTGGTCAGAAAAAAGATCATAGTTAACTTTGGCATGAGAGAAATCCAAAAAGTATTGGTTAAAAAAATATACCAATTTGACATCGACCAATTCTTTGACTAAGTTAATATTGTCCAGACTAAACTTGAGAGAGAGAGAGAGTAAAGAGTATACATATATATATAATATAATATAACGATTAAGTATGAAAATATTCAGTTTCTTTTTATTTTTAGACATAATTTTTAATTCTTCATAAATTTCTAAAATTTTAATTTCTTTTTAAATTATCTATCCAGCCAACATAATTTATTTCCCACATTGATCATAAAATTGAATTAGCTTATAAAAATTCACCAAGACAAAATGTTAAGTTTATATTCACACTTCTTTGGGTTTTAAAATACATTTACTTTCATATTAGTTTTAATAAAAAAGACACTCATATTCATTATAGTTTTTAATAAACATCTACTTTGTATATATT
>Ga0123340_1005759_pt1 | contig 11816 bp, 7 predicted proteins | sample SirMexnodulemix_FD_89961 | JGI IMG/M metagenome (GOLD analysis project Ga0123340, IMG submission 89961) | Root nodule microbial communities of legume samples collected from Mexico - Siratro Mexico nodule mix | ecosystem: Host-associated > Plants > Roots > Nodule | place: Mexico: Nepantla... | reverse complement strand
TTATTTTTTTTATTTTTTTTTTTTTTTTTTTTTTTTTTTTTTTTTTTTTTTTTTTTTTTTTTTTTTTTTTTTTTTTTTTTTTTTTTTTTTTTTTTTTTTTTTTTTTGTTTTTTTTTTTTTTTTGTTCTTTTTTTTTTTTTTCTTCAAATTTTTTTTTTTTTTTTTTTTATGCAGAGGTACATACAACAGCACAATGAGGTCGAGCTTTCTGCTCTTGGAATGGGTAACTCTTTTCCCAAACTCACATTTCACTTCTTTCAAATTACATTATTAATTTCGTTAAGTATTTGAAATGTCCATAAAATCTCTTGGTATGGGTTGCTCTGCTCAGTTATATTGCATATGTAAGAAAAGGATCATGAAGTTGATTCAACTATCATGCTATTATTTTTAGGATTGTTTTGCACTTTGTTTCTTATGTTAATGCGTTTGGGGTTATATTAGATCTTCTCATCTCACTGTAATTTTTAAGTCTGAAAAATCATGGCATGTGATTGGTATAACGTCCAAGCTTCGTGATTTTTATTTTTGTTGATTTTAAACCACTGCAAAATATGAGTTTTTACACATTCTGTCCAACTGATCTAACATCTTCCACAAATTGAACACATAAAATGTGCCCTGCTTCATCTATTTCCACTCCAAGTCCAACTGATATAACACTGCAAAAACTTGACACGTATTTGTGCAGCTATAGCTACCGTTGTCACAATTGCGGAGATTTTGAAGAACAATGGACTTGCCACTGAGAAGAGTAAGGTTTCTTCCTTATTTCTAATACTCACATTTGTATAATAGATATAGCCACTCTAATCAATATGAATCTTGCAACGGAACAGGAGTACTGACATCTACAGTTGGAATGAAAGATGAGAACAAAGGTCGTTTGGTGCAGAAGGCAAAGGTGAGTTTTACATTTTAGTTTTGTGCAAGGCTTGTTCCCTCTGTTGGGGTGCTTTATCTGTTTTTTTTTTTATGTTTTAGATTGAAATTGTGCTGGGGAAATCTGAGAAGTTTGACAATCTGATGAGTCCTCCTAATAGAACTGAATCAGAAGCAGCAGCTGCTGATGACAAAAAGTGACAGATATAAGAAGGTCCGGATAATGTGACACTATTGTAGTTAACATTCTGAGTCTTTTGTACTGCTTGCATTCATAGAGGTAAATAGGGGAGTTGAAAAGGGTCGTAAAATTGCAATGATAAGGCAGCAATGTGTGGTCAAAGTTGTAGAACACATATTTTCATTATCAATTTAGATTGTATTTCTTCACTGCACATATACGATGGTGATGGTGAGTACTTTACTTCAGCTCTGATTATCCTTTTCAGTTCATTCAACCTGCTTTCATTCTGAGGTGTTGATGTCACGTGTCGTTACACAGATTTCCACTTAAATAAAAAGAACGGTGACATTTTTTATTAGCTTTCTGTCAGATCTCTCACACGTGAATAAAAAGAACGGTGATAGCTCAATGAAGGGGACACCATGAAAACTCTTTCTTTTTGTCCTTTGAAATAATAACTCAGTACGGTCCACAAACACAATCAGGAAAAAGGATTTAAAACATAATTTGGAAGCTTTTATCACGTCGATGCCTTTTATTTGATCGTGAAGCACGAGAATTTGGTACTGCAATAACCTGAAAAGCTAATACATATCAACGTGACATTGTTCACCACTCCAGAATTTGTTTTTGCTTTATTAATGAAAAAGTTATTTATTAAAAAGAATCAAACCCTTAAATAGATCCTTTAAATGTAAAAATACCCGGTTCACTAAAAATGATAATATAGGAACATAGTACAAAATATGGCTACGGAAAAAAAATTATATATAACAAATACTTATTTTAGTAACTGCACAGTCAAAATCAATTATGATTGCAAAGTTCCTAATGGCATCATATCCAAAAATAAATTGTTTCCAGTATCTTTTATGCAAATAAAGAATATATGAAATCATGTTGGTTTATGTCAATTCCATAGATACTCACAAAAAAAACGCCCTTAAGAAATTTAACACACAATTTGGGTAATTATTACCCATCGGTTCTTATCAGTGGAGTATCATTCCACATGTTTCTTTATTTATTCAACTCTTTTGCACCAACGTTAATTCGAAAGCAAATAATCCTTCCGAACTAAGAGGAAAAGTAAAAGTTCCTTTTCATCCTTCAAAATTAAATGTGATATCGTGTTCATTATCCCTTCGTGACATCAACTTGTTCTTTCAAAACTAGCTAATGCTATCAATTTGGCCTTCAAAAATCAGCAGTATACCATTTTAAAGGTTATTTTGCTGAAAAACAATATGATGAGACCAATTTGATGTAGACAAATTTAGAGTAGTAATATTGAGAGAGGCAAAGGAACATTATTCAGAAATTGAATGAAGCAGTAGTGAAGAGTAAACCCCTAGAAAAAAATCTTGAGGTTCCACCCTTGAACGTCTCTTTGTAGCACCACTACAAGAATATTCGAAACATGCCATAACTGAACGATGCTAATTATTGGAAAATGATATACACATAGAGGAGTATCAGCTACGAAATAATTCACATTAATGTCAAGTAAATAACATAGATCATTTACTCGCCAGTCTAAGCTATGAAGCCTAAATAAATAATATAAAGGATTCCAGGAACATAACATAACTAAAGATTGTCCAATTTGTTTATTCGGCAACTTAAATGGGAGCTGCACATGTGGTTCTAAAATGTCCTGTTTGATTGCAACGGCTACAGTGCACCACTCGCTTAACACGTCCACGGTCTTCTGCACGAACTCTCTTCTTTCTTGGTCTCCCAGGTGGCCTCAGCGACTTAGGTGGATTGATAACAATTTCTAAAGCTTTGGCAGCATTGGCATCCCCCTCAGACAACTCCTTCCAGAGGGATTTATCAGGAATTGGATGTATGGTTTGTGAGTATGTCTTGCGGTAAGTTGCTACAGTGAAACAGCTTTCTGTGAATCTATGCACATTCTGCCTGCAGGAGAGAAGTGCTGCCACAGCATGTGCACAAGGCAGACCATAGAGCTGCCAGCCGCGGCAGAGACAGCAACGGTTCCTTATATCGACTATGTTTGTTCCTTCATGAGATATTACTTCAAACTCAGCATCGTTGGCGCGAAGAACCTGATATGTGCGTGCCCGATCAAGAGCTTCTGCTACACGTCTCTCGGCTGAAGGTACGAGTATTGATGTCCACTGCATACTGGTCTCGCGGCGTTCATTGAACCAAGTCATTAGCTGCCTTCTAATACATTCCATCATTTGAATAATTGGAAGTCCAGATGCCTCCAATATCCAAGTGTTTAAAGATTCAACTATGTTTGCTGTCAAATGACCAAACCTTTGCCCCTCAAAATAAGCAGTGGCCCAGAGGCGAGGTGGGATTCTTCGAATCCAATATGCGGCATCTTGTGATATCTCTTCAATCTCCAAAATTTTTGCTTCGAATTCAATTACAGTAAGAGCATTGGCTGCATCCCATAGAAGATTGACAAGCATGGTGTTATTAAATTCCTTACGGAAGCTATCGCTCAAGTGGCGCATACAAAATCCATGGAAAGCAGTGGGAAAATTTGCTTCCACTCCATCCACGATTCCCTTCTGTCTATCAGACAAAATAGTGAGCCTTGGCATGTTTTCAGTGTGAATCTCAAGCAGGTTATGAAGTTCAGACAGAAACCACATCCAGTTATCATCATTCTCCTCATCAACAACTCCAAATGCCAAAGGAAAGAGAGCCCCATCACCATCAAATCCAGTAGCAAGAAGCAATGTTCCAAGATACTTGCTCTTTAAATACGTCCTGTCAAGCCCTAAGAGTGGCCGACAAGCATTTAAAAAGCCATATATGGACGCTTGAAAGGAAATAAAGAGACGTTGGAAGCAACCATCAGCTGGGCTTCCATAAACAGATGCAATACTTCCTGGATTAGTGCGTTTCACCTGTTCACAATATTGTGGAAGCAAGCGGTAGCCTTCTTCAAAAGATCCACGCATTGCAGCCATGATACGCTCCTTACCTCTCCATGCTTGCTTGTACGATAAGGTAATACCATGAACCCTGTGAATCTCTTCCAATATTTCCTTTGGCTTGTAATTAGGGTTCTCCTTCAGCCTTTGCTCCACAGAGTTAGCAACCCACTGAACTGAAGCTTGGTGATGGCCGAGATGAGAAATTCCTCCACATGAATGATTCTCATGAATTGTCCTAATAGTAAAGGTTGGAACCCCTGGGAGCTTAGCTGCATGAATGCGCCAGGGACATCCTTCACTAGCGCATTTAGCAGTAAAGCGGGTCTTGTCAGATTTTATAGTCTGCATCTCAAAGTGCAGAGCAATTGCTGTATCCCTTAATGCCCTTCGGCAACTCTTGACATCAGGGAATTCTTGCCCCACTGACAATTCATAACTAGGACTAGCAGTACGAACCTGAATTATTGGAGGTGTGGAAGCAAGCACAAGCTGTGATTGTTGAACATCCATATCATTTGCAGAATCAATCCCCATTTCTGAGTTCTGAACCACACCCATGCCCATGTTCTCATCAAGTTCTTGGTTCTCTGAAACAGTCAAATCATTGTTCTCAGATAGGAGTAAGTCGTGATTTTGTCCAGGAAGTGGCAAGTCATGATCATCATGCTCGGGTTTTTGATCCATGGCTAGCTCATGCTCATGCTCATAAGTGTGATCACCTTCACCTTCATGATCGTGGTTCTGTTCTAATCCCAATTCATGATCATGGGCATGTCCCAAGCCCAGTTCATGATCATGGGTTTGTCCCAGATCTAAATGGTGCTCATGAGCTGATCCCAGTTCTAATGCATGGTTCTGGCTGAGGCCCAAAGTGTGGTTATGGCCCAGCACCAATTGCTGATCGTGACCATGTGCCAAATTGTGACTTTGACCAAGTATCAAATCGTGGTTAGCCATCAAGATGTAAATCACCACATATAGCAACAAGCAGACAACAAGAAGAACTGCTGTTCAGCTTGATATACAAATTACTGCTTTATGGTAGATACACTGTTGCAAGATCCTACAGATGACAAAAGACAAGTCAGATAAACCACATCAATCCTCTGTCCAACACATTAAAGCTAAAAGTCCTGAATTGTATGCATCACCGGAAAGAAACAAAGAAAATAACAGAAGATCACACGAGTATCCAGCTAACAAAGCATACCAATCATTTCTTCTTGTTTTTACTTTTCTATCTTTTCTTCGAATATCCTCCCTCAGATACATAGTAAATGTACAGTTTGATGGTTACAATCAACTAAATCATGTCAGGTCACAACACCAAAACTGCGAAAATATATAATTCAAACAAAACATGGAACCGTTGTCCACCCTTAGCAACTTCAAGTGCTATCACACATCAAAAAAACACAAATTACATAATGAAACATTAACTATTGATTTAGTGTGTGTTTGGATTCACATTAAATCATCGAGAGTCACATTGAAATACCAGCTAGTACAACTTTAGGTAAATGCTAACACAATGAAACATTAACTATTAATTTATTGTGTGTTTGGATTCACATTAAATCTTCGAGTCATATTGAAATACCAGCTAGCAAAACTTTAGATAAATGCTCACATGTTTCCAGAATTGATTTTGAGCTGAAAAAACTTTAGATAGTTTTGTGTTGGATAAAAAAAGTTCTACTGAGGCTTACTCCTAACTTGCTTTTTTAATAAATAATCCAAAAATAAATCACATCACTTCAAAATCAATTTTGAAAAAATCAATTCTATTTAAAATTAATTTGATAAGCACTCATCCAGAACACGCTTACAACTACATTTCCACAATTGGGAGTACAAACCCACAAACCAATCATCTATGGTTACATAGAAACAGAATGGATATCCAGCTATCCACGCCACAAACATTCCATTCACACTTCCATTAATTGATAACCATACAGAAACACATTCAAATTACACGAACCAATTTACTATGCCACAGAATGAAAAATCACCGCCTTTTAAATGCAGAGAATCTTGAAAAAAAAAACTAAAATTGCTCACATTATGCAAGAAAACAAACTACGCGTTGAGCTTACAACTCCAATTAACTTAAGCTGGACTACAGTAGCCCAAAATGGGAGTAAAGGGGAAAAATGTGATGTGAAGCGGATTTATAATTATAGGTAACTGAACTAACCAAAAACACGAACTTTCATGAAAACACGCACTCACATCCATTGCCCACAATTGAATTGACTGAAAAAACAAAGGAATTCCCCAATAGCCACAATAATTGATAATTACAAAATTCTCAATAATGATAAAATTACCTGAAAGATTTCACCTTTCCCCAAAAGGGAGCGAAACTTTGGCCCGAGGAACTGGAAAAAAAACAAAAGGGAGGTGGATAATGGTGGAAGAGGCAGTAGGGCGAGGGTTGAGAGCGGATCGAAGGGGTTTTGCGAATTGAAAAAGAAAGAAGAGAAATTTGAAAAGAGGTTGATGAAAATTGGCGGGGAAGTGGAGAAAATCGGAAATAGGCGAGGAAGGGTAAGGAGAGGAGAGGAAGATTGGGAATTAGAGGGGTAGCAGAGGCATCGCTTCTGAGGGCTGAGAAGGGAAATACAGGTTTGGGGCTATCCACAAAAAGAGGGTATTTAGGTCAAAGGAATTCAACCTCTTCTTTTTTCTGTTTCTCGGAATTACTGTTTTGCCCCACTCCACCCTAGTATTATACCACTCTCTAATCATCTTTTTCATACCATTACTACCATGGAACCTCCCACACACCCGATTTTCTCAATTCGTATCTTCGTTTCCAAAAATAGTTTAATCATTTTTTATGAAACCTTTCAGTTAGGGTTTTGTGAAAGAAAATATTTTATTTACTTTATAAAATTAGTTTGTTTGATTGGTTAGTTTATCTTTTGCATCTTAAACAAACCTAATCAAATATTTTCATACTTAAGTATTTTCAATAAATTATTTAGAATTACTATAAAAAATTATTTTGAACTCAGACTAAACAGATTATAATCCACAAATGTGTTGTCTAAGACCGTTATTGTTTTTTTTTTTTAGTAATATAAACTTTATATAAAATTTAGCCTAGTTGATTTTATTGTTTTGCGTCGAATCCATGCTAATCTTATAAAAACGTCTGGTTAAACAGGTTTTTAGAAAAAATCTATTTCCTAACAAATATTTTAGGGGTTGGTGATAGATTTTTAATATTTTTAAATTAAATAAATCAATACATGTTATTTATTTTTATTTTTAACCATTAATATTAGTTGGAGCCTGACTTGTCGAATATTAATAGTGTTTTAGATTATGAGTTTTCAAAACTTTATTTTATAGAGAATTTATAACGTTTTACAATAAAATATATTATTTGAATAAAAAATATAAATTCTTAAAAGTAATTTGATTATTTTAAATTATAAAATTTTATATTTTACTTTAAAAAGTTAAATTTAAACTTTTTCATATTTTCTTCTTTTTCACATACATGTTATTCTTTTCAATTAACATGAGTTTCTTTAATACGGAAATTGATTATGATTGTTTTTCTCAACATAACTGGTTAGGATTCTCTTGGTTAACATGGACAGTGATATTCATATGTTAAAAACAATATTTTTGTAGTTGATATTAGCTAATTTTAATTTTCAACTAATTAATTGTGGTTGTTTTTTTTAGTATTTGTCTATTAATTTCAATTGTAACTTATTTTAATTGATCTTTGAAATGAATTTTTAATATATGTTATTAACGTTGTTTTCAGTTCAAAGTTTATTAGGATTTTTTTAATGTTGATTGAAAAAAATTTCGAACATCTTTAATTATGATTGTTTTTTGTGAAGAAAAATGGTCATCAACCTCAATAAATGTTTATAAAAAAAACAATCTTACCCATGATGTTGAAAAAATTACTTTAACTAATGACAACTGAGATAATAATGACCGGTATGAACTTAAAATAATTTTAACCAATGTTAATTGAGAAAATCTTTGTTAACTTTGCTAATAAAATATTGGTGAATTTTGAAAAAAAAAGCATCAACTATGTTATTAAAACATCGCCAATTAATACTTTTAACATTATTAAATATTATTTATTACTAAAATGTTTTTTATTTGGTGATAATTTAAACACTCTCTATAAAAAGAGAAAATTAAAAGTCCGTGAGTTTGGATTGTCTCATTATATCAAAACATTTAAAAAAATAAATAATCTTTTAGTTAAAAATATTATCCTCGCTAAACATATGTTATGAAATTCATTTACTAGTCATATATGATATAATAATTATTTTATCTTATTATTATGATTATTGTTAACTTTTTTATTACTCTCACATATGAAAATCGACTTAGTCATACTATTTATAAAATAAAAAGATTGAAGACCTCTAAGGTTGATGAGGAGCCCACAAGCATATTGGATATCTACACCAATATCATTTTTTTGAAAAGGACAACTCTAAAATATGATAAAACATAAAAGTATATAAAAGAAGACATTTAATTCAAGGATAACTACTAGGAGCTTGCTTCTTCCTACACCTCTCAGCCTTCTTTAGGTACCCCAAAATTTAAAAAAAATAATCAAACTTATCCTTTATGAAATGACAGATTTACTTTTGAAATTTTAGAAGGAATACAACAGTAAATATGGAGGTGGTTGGGTATGGTTATATAGAAATTGAAAACGTGAAGGTGATGGTGGGTACTGGCTGATTGGTGGTGTTCTGCGGCGATGGGTCTTCTTCGCAGCGACGAATGATTGCGAGTGTGGCGAAGCGGCGGAGCATTGGTGGTGCAACGTCGTGCGAGATAAGTTGGGGTGAGTTCGGGTTGAATTACAGAATAGGAGTTCAAGAACTCATTTAACTATTTACGAGTGAGTTACAGAATTTATTGTTTCGGAATGTATTTTTTTGGGGGTATCTAGCACAGTTGCGGAATGCTCCATTCCGAAACTCATATTTCCTACGAAATGAGTTGTGAAACGGAGCATTCCAAGGTAGCATAGTTGTAGAATGCTCCATTCTGCAACTCATTTCGTACGAGATGCAACCACCCATAAATCACAAACCGAACCAAATCTCCCCAAATACTCTACAAATCCAAAAATATATTATACATACCTCAAATAATCATCAAATGTGTTGCTATTGAAGGTTGACGAAATGAAAAAGGCCAAGAAAATGCATGACGGAATGGTGTTTGTGCTTGGAGGTGGCATCGCAGAAGTGAAATGAGGAGAGGTTCGTGAAGAAATAAATATGATGATTTTAGGGTAAAAGAGTATTTTGGTCTTCACAATACTGTTTTAAGAATGTTTTGGTCCAAAATTATAAGTTTGGAGGTGTCCCAAGAAGTACTTAGAGGTAGGAAGAAGCAGTCCAACCAGGACTATGTTTGAAGGACTCAAGAGGACTGGGTCCCAAATAATGGCAATTGCTTATTGCACCCCATCAATTTTTTAAAATGACACTTATGCCCTAATCAATTTTAGGGGGCTGTATGACATATTTTGGAAAATATTTTCCTATATGTATTTCTAAAAAACAGATTTTCAAAATATATTTCCAAAAACTGCTTTTCGAAAACATGTTCAAAAAATTCCATTTTGAATACATGTTTCGTAATGGTTATTCAGGTTCTGAAATATATTTCCAGAAAGTATTTTTTGGAAACATGTTTCAAAATTTCATTCTGAAAACATGTTCCGAAATGACTATTATGGAACACTTTTTTACGCGAAATCCTATTGTGAAAATCTAATTCCAAAAGGTTTTTGAAATCCTCTTAATGAAATGTAAAAGAAAAACAACACATTTGCAACTCAAAATCGAACCTTCGATTGCAAACCGTTGTTGTTCCTCCTAAACCACTACAGATCAACCTCCTAATAACACCAAACACAAAACTAACCAAAGCAAACTTTTCTCATGAAATTTAACCCATATCAAACCTAAATAAAACCAAAGTAAAATTTCACAACTAGAAAAAAAATAAATAAAGGAACCATATGGGACGGGAACCCACCTACAAAGGCAACCACGCTGCTGCTCTATCCCCGGTGACCGACCACCACCTCTGACAAATTCAACCACTGCCAAAAATCAAAATTCTTTATATATATATATATATATAGAGAGAGAGAGAGAGAGAGACCTATATCTTTTTGTTGATGGAGTGCAGGAAGTAAATGATGGAGTGGAAGAAGCGACTGCACTAAGTTATCATCATCATGGACCAAACTTTGGTTTGTAAATGGACAAAAATACTTTCTCTATTAGTTTGAAAAAAATACTTTTCGAAAAACATATTTGGAAATATAAAATTTACATTCTGAACAAAAATAAAAATTGGAACCTATTTATGAAAAACATTTTTCATAACTTATTTTTAATTAAAAGGTATTTTTGGGATTTTTAAAAATTGATAAGGTGCATGTCATAAATAATGGGGAACAGGAAGTGTTTGCCTTGTAAATGTTGTACATAAAATGATAGGTTTTCATAGGATTTGTATTAGGTCAAGTAGTGTTGAGTAATTAGACTCTGTGTTTGGGATAAGTAGTTTAGGGGTTTGGACTTGTATAAGTTTTATATAGATTAAGGTTCTTGACTAAAGTTTCAATTAGACTTCCAAAGACTTGAGAGAAAACCTAAGCAAGTATATGTTGATAAATGTGCATGCAAACTTTACTTTTACACATGTTATCATATGTGAAAAACATTAATGAACAAATGTCACATTTGAATAACATTATTTGATCCACTCCATATGTCACATTTGAAGAAAATTTAAATTCAAATTTTTCTCTCATCTTACCTTTTCCCATGGGATTCTTTAGTTATAAGTAAAAGTCTCCATCATTATTAATTTCATTTTTGAATGAGTATAAAAACGTTTTCTTATTTTAATCATTACTTTTGAGTCATTTTCAAATCAATCTCCTAATTTTGACTACAACCTATCACTTTTTTAAAAAAATTTAGGCCACGTCTCTTTTAAAACACTCTCCTTTTTTATTTATATTCCACAAATTTTTTCCTCTAGATCTAATAAACTTCAACAACTTTCATCACATACATTATATTGTTATTTTTTTCACAACAACCACTAATACTATTAGTTTTGATAATTACTATCATTTTTGTAGTTTTGTTTATCATTTTTGTAGTTTTGTTCATTGTCACCTATGGTTACTTTTATTATTGTTGTTATGTGATTTTTACAATAAAACTATTATTTCAGGTTACCATTATTATTAGTCACTCAACATTTATACCATATAATAATTATATTTTCTCCTTCTCCCGTTAAGGAAAATTGATTTGGGAAACAAAAGACACATTATTTTTTTTCCTCTTCATAGATTAAACATATTAAGTAATGTATTAATTTAATTAAATATTCTAATTAATTCATTGAAATAACGAGAGATACCTAATCTAATTCAATATGAATATACTAATGTACTTAAGCACATTATCTTGTTAAACCACAAACTTAAATCCTATTTTGTTTTTTTCCTATATTTAAATTATTCTTAATTTTATCTTTCCAGATCTTGAATAAACTTTCTCCTTTTTGGATTGTAACTCTAATCATAGTTATTTTTTTTTCTCAAAACTAAATATTGATTTATCTTTTAGTTAAAAAGTTAGTTAGTAGTTGATAAAGTAGCTAATATTGTATAAGTTCTGAGTTGATAAATTAGTTTATTAAATTACAGGTGTCTAATTAATTAGCTCATAACTTAATTAAAAAATATAAAATGACATAAAAGAATATATATATATATA
>Ga0123340_1005756_pt1 | contig 11821 bp, 4 predicted proteins | sample SirMexnodulemix_FD_89961 | JGI IMG/M metagenome (GOLD analysis project Ga0123340, IMG submission 89961) | Root nodule microbial communities of legume samples collected from Mexico - Siratro Mexico nodule mix | ecosystem: Host-associated > Plants > Roots > Nodule | place: Mexico: Nepantla... | reverse complement strand
ATATATATATGTGTGTGTGTGTGGGGTAGTATTTATTGTAGAGTATAAAATCCTTTCTTTTGTACTTCATTTAAAAAAAGAAGCATTGTCATCTGAATTTTAATTTTTAGAATTCAAATAATAAAAAAAAGGTGATTTTATATTTTGAATCATTCAAACTCGCTTTCACTTAAATATATATAAAATGATGTAACAGTATATAATAAAATCTATTATATTTTAAGTGTATTAACACGTAAGATGTAATACACTTAAATATTATTTTTCAATGATTTATAGTAGGCTTGAAAGCTTGAAATAGTCGTTCAATTTCTTATGATCATAGGGCATAAATTTGTATCTTTTAATCTTCTAAATTTATGAAATACTATTTTAAACTTTTAGAAAAATAGAGTCTTTTGGAAACTCTTCTCATTGTGTTAAGATAAAAGGAGGATCTAAAAGGATAATTGATCAAAGTAAATGATGAAATTGTTTATCGTTTTTTTTTCATTATTCGTGGTTGCTTGTATAGTGTGAAATTGAAAAAAAGAAGAAGCACGGATTATCTATGTGAAATATCAAAGATAAACATTAATCAATTAGGGTGAGGATAATCTACTACTTATGGATGTGAGTTTGTTTTTATAGGTTCATTTGATTGAATTTAAATTTTATTTTAATATTTGATTGAATTTAAAATTTATTTTAATTAAAATATAATCTATAGAAAAAATAGATTGCAATGTTAAAATTACAATACCAACAGTGGATTATATACAATACTTAACAAGAAATTTTACCTATATTAATTATATTTATTGCTGTCATTTACAAATTTTTAACTTTGTATCTCTTAATCCAAACAACTTAATCTATTCTATCAAATTCACACTAATCCAGTCTCTCAAATTCACTTAAATTCATTCAAATCAAGCATAACTATTCTAACAACTTCGTGAGTCACATCCTTTACCTTTATTTGTTTCGAGCTATGTAATATTTTCAAGTAAAATAAAAGTACATATTATTTGTGTTTAAATTTATGTATTTGAAATTGTTTTTAAAGAATGGAAATGAGGAGGAGCGTGGGATTGTTGCCCCATCCATAAGCTAAAATAAGATGAAAGTGTTTTCTAATTACTAATTTACCATCCAATTGTTAATCTTTGATGCTGAATACGCTACTGGAACATAAGAAAGATTTTGTACATTGAAAATGACATTCACAAATCATATTATTATTTGGAAAATAATTTTAGTCCAATAATTTATGGTCTTGTTTAATTTAATTTTAATTTCTTCAAGTAAAAGCAAACGATCGAATTCTCCTTGCCTACTGGACTGTGTTTTTGCTCTACATTGGAAACTTTGATTTTTTTATGGAACTAGAAGCCCAATATGGGCTTTTAACTTATGTCACCTCACTGAGGACCATTGGTCAATTCTTCCTGCACCTCAATGGTTTTCTCCTACACCCATACTTTTAAATATATAAAAAATAATAATCTTTTAAATTTTTTTATTCCAGAATATCTAATTCCTAGTACAACACAAAAATCATACTCTGAATTCTATATTCCGTTTGAAATATAAATTTTATATTTTAGATTATACAATTTATAATGCAATAAAAAATTTAGAATACTAAAATAACTGAATATGATGAAGAAAAGAAGGATTTATTTATTTTTTATCCAGGGTAAAACGGTAATTTCATTTATTTTATGGAAAACCATGGAGGTGCGGGAAGAAGCAAACAGGACCACCTCTCACTTGTGACCTTTTAGAATGAATATTTTACATTCTGAAAAGTCCACTACGAAATAAATTATAAGAGGTGAACCCAGAAATTAATGGAGTGCAGGAAAGAAATTTCCTGAGGATTTTGGAGATACACTAGGCTTGCTTAGCTATGAAGCCCATATTCAAACCCTTAAACTATATGGCCCTCCCAAAACATACGAGAACAACGATGTACAGAAAAAAACTGTGATTATGAATAGTGACCAATAAAAAATTATTTAGATATGATTTTAGTTTTTGAATTTAGCATAATTTAGAAAAAAAATCATTCTTGTTAATTTTGAAAAATACTTTTTAATACCTCTGTTTCAAATACTAAAAAAAACTACTTAACGAATGACACCGTTTATATGACAGTCTAATTTGATTCTACATTTTTACTATACAACACTTTGATTTCTTCTCAAATTATTTATCATTATAGCGTTTTAGATAGGAAAAAAAATCTAGACAAACAGACGAAACTAATATTTTTCAAATTACAAGGTCTGAAAAACTAATTTTAATTTTGAAAGACAAAAATAAATTTACTTTATATTTGAAATGCTAAATTATATTAAAATTAAGAAAATTGTAATTTTTTCGTAACTCTATTTTCTTGCTACAGGTTCATTTTGGACCTTAAAAAAAAAAAAAGACGTGTGCCACTTTTGTTTTTGAATCTGAATAAGGCAGTGCCATTTAACCACTTGATAACTACTCGTTAACTTCCTTTAATCTCCTTTAATTACCCGTATTAAGACATCATGGTAGTTATATTGTGCCTGTACCCCATTGGTTACCTAACATATACATATTTGATCAAACATGTCTTAATAATAGTCCTCTATCATCTTAAATTTATGAAAGTGAGAACAATTGACTTTTTAATATTAATTATGACTTGACATGGTGATTTTTTTAACATAATATTGATCACAATATAGTATATTAGGGTACTTTAATTTACAGTACGACTTTTAGGCAAAATAGTTTGGTTCTTAATTGGGTAATATTAATGTTTTACTAAGATATAAATTTAGATGACAAACATATGAAACAATTATTTAGGTTGCTAGGTTTTATTTTAGTTGCAAAAAAATAATGCAAAAAAGAAAAACTTAGTGAATGGCATTGAATTGTAGACGAGGAATGAAGATACTAGACAAACAAAACCAGAGTGGGTCTTAGGTTGACACATTATGCAAAAGAAATGTGACATGTTTCACTCAACTCTGCACTTCACACTAATATTAATAATATTAGAATAAATAACTTGTGAAGAAATAGTATAAAGTTTTTTTTTTTTATAACGAGATTTGATTAGAAATGTCATTGTATAATTATAAATTATATTACTATTATTTCCCCGAGAGTCTTTGAATAGCGAGGTGCGTGGTTATCGCAATCAAACTCGGAGGAAAGTGTTTTGATTTATTACAATAAATAGAAGGTCATCATCACTTCCTTAAAGATCTCCACGTTATGCATTTAGTTCAATTTAATATGTACATATGTAGCACTAAGTTTTGAAGAAGAATCTTCAAGAAAAGAGAACAACTCTAGAAGAAGAAAATATATTATTTTTACTTCAATAAGATAATAGGAATAATCAAACTTCACATTTCTCTTTTGCTTAATACAGCTATATTGCTCTACCGTTACAGCAAATATTCTCCTGTTAGGAGAAATATGTTTCATGACTATTCGAGTGAAACAACTTAATGGGAATACCAAAGATTAAAAAATAAATAAAACAATGCTAATTACACATACAATGCATTAAAATAATTACTTAATTATTTTTAAAAAAATAATGATTACTGTTAACATTTACTTGTCAATTAATAAAACAATTTAACGTTTCTAATTTAGGGGGTGCTTTTATTTTTTATTAGTATAATTTGGTAAATATTTGACTTTAATTCTTATAAAATTTTAACTATAGTCTGACTTTTAGATTTTTTGAAGTTAAATAATTTTGGTTAAATCTTGAAGTATAACCATTAAAAGCCATTAACATGTTAATCCCAATCAGGTAATTCAAATACTGGAGAATAGAAAGACATGGTAAAGAAACAACGTTAACAATTAAGAAACATGACTTAATCTGATAATCAGCCTGAGTTTACGGGTTTTTTTGATTACGATGCAATATAAAGAAGTTTAAAAAAAAAAGAAACACGTAACAATGGTGGGAAGTAGGAAGTGTCAGTGTTAGGGAGCAAGTCATAACAAGTAGCAGCCACTGCTGACTCAGTGACAGAAGGACTTCCCAGGTTTCTCGTGAGTCCTCACAGTAGAATCTGCCCCTTAGTTGCCCATTACAGTCACTCTGTTCAAGTTCATCACTTTCTTCCTCTTCTCTCCATTGCCACATTTTTCTCTACTTTCTAGTTTCGATCCTCCCAGGTCCCACCTTCGTTTTTCTTCAACTAACTCTCTCAATTTGAAAAGTGGGTTCTCTAAAAAAGCTGATTTTTTTGGGGCCCTTTTTCACTTGAATCTCCTCAGTTATTATTCCTCAACTTATGGTGGAAATTGTCTGAAAAGTTTGGTGCTTTATGAAAGTGATCTAGCTCTTCTCTTCACCAGCACAAAGACTCACCAGACCCATTTTCGTTGAGCAGAAAAGTACTACCAATTACCAAATCCAAAAAGGTTTCTATTTCCGTCGTTCAATGGAATCGACTTGTGCAACCCTGAGTGGCATTCTAGCTAAAGTTAGGGAGGGAACTGGAAGAAACAGGAGAAGTGGGTTCTGGGGTGAGAGTACAAGGGGAAGTGGGAACACAAGGTTTTTGAGTGTTCAATCATGCAAAAGTTCACGAATCAGTAAGAATCTTAGAAACTCCAAGCCTCCTGGACTTCCACGTGCTGTTCTTACATCAGACATCAACGAAGATTCCGTGGTAAATCAACAAATGCATGCACATCAAAGAAATTTTTTATTCACTTTTGCGTGTCTGATTTTTTATTAAGCATGTAGTTTCGGTGCTTAACCGCAGTCCTTCCTTTAGGCATATCAGGGGGTACCCGCTTTTGAGACCTCCGAAGTGAACCCAAAAAGTGTGGCTTCTATAATTTTGGGTGGAGGTGCAGGAACTCGTCTCTTTCCTCTTACTGGCAGAAGAGCCAAGCCAGCGGTATTATGTGATTTTTAGTTTGAGTTTTGTTGGTAACGGTTGCTATAATTGCAAATTCTTTATGCAAAGTTTCTGTCTTTGAATGAGATTCTCAGGTTCCAATTGGGGGGTGTTATAGACTCATAGATATCCCTATGAGCAATTGCATCAACAGTGGCATCAGAAAAATATTTATTCTGACGCAGTTTAACTCTTTCTCTCTCAACCGTCACCTCTCCCGCACATACAGCTTTGGAAATGGCATGAATTTTGGAGACGGTTTTGTGGAGGTGGGTTACTGTAATGTTAGAAAGGAAGTTTTTTTATTTCTATTTTCAAAAACAGTTTTTAGTTTTTAAAATGCAATTGATAAAGTTGCTCAGATAGTCAGTGAAGGGTAATGCCAGACACACCGGAGCTGTGTCGGTTTTTGGTTCTTTTAAACACTTGTTTTTGACAATAATTTTCAGAACTTACTAGATGTTGGATGATAAACTGATTGCTGGGTGGTATGAAATTGTTTGAGAAAATAGTTTTTAACACCAGTAAGTGGTAAGAGAACCAAAACAAGGTCCTTTTTTCTTTTGGAAAGTGTTTTTTGCTATAAGTTTTGTCAAGAATTGATTTTTAATTATATGTGAGCAGGTCTTGGCAGCTACTCAGACGCCTGGAGAAGCAGGGAAGAAATGGTTCCAGGGAACAGCTGATGCTGTTAGGCAATTTATATGGGTTTTTGAGGTAAAAACATATAATGTTGTGTATTTGTTAAAAATACCATTTTGATATATGGGGTAGTGAATATGGGTTTGTATGATCTTGCAGGATGCCAAGAACAAGAATGTGGAGCATATATTGATACTTTCTGGGGATCATCTTTACCGGATGGACTATATGGACTTCGTGCAGGTATAAATGATATAAATTTTTCATCTTACATTATAACATTTCTAGTTTTCTGAAACTAATATTGATTTTGATGGGGAATATCATTGCAGAGACATGTTGACACGAATGCTGATATCACAGTTTCATGTGTACCCATGGATGACAGGTATGTCTACGTGAAAATCTGCAAACATTCATTGAAAATGATGTTTTTTTGTTTTATCTTGAATTTTGTTTGGAGTTGATTAGCGTTAATTGTCTTGTAGCCGTGCATCAGACTATGGACTGATGAAAATTGATAAAACCGGACGAATTGTACAGTTTGCAGAAAAACCTAAGGGATCAGATCTAAAGGCAATGGTATAATGATAGTATCTTGAGTCTGAAGTCTGAAATACATCATTCCTTTTCTTGAATAATTGACATTTTGATTTGGTTATGGTCTAGCTAACAAATTGTCAATAACTGCAGCGTGTTGACACCACTGTTCTAGGGTTATCACCACAAGAAGCAGAAAAACATCCTTATATTGCATCCATGGGTGTCTACGTGTTTAGAACTGAAACCCTGCTGCAACTATTAAGATGGAAATGCTCTTCATTCAATGACTTTGGATCTGAAATTATCCCATCTGCTGTGAGCGACCACAATGTCCAGGTGAGAGGGAATTTCTCGTTGTTCATTTTGGAAATCTTTGAATGCCAACCAAGTAATCTCTGTTGGTTTAGCAGTAACCAGTCAATTTTCTCTTTCCTTTTGCATCTCAGGCATATTTGTTCAATGACTATTGGGAAGATATTGGAACTATAAAGTCCTTTTTTGATGCAAACCTCGCCCTAACAGAACAGGTTGCTTTAAATTTTTTTAGTTTGGACTCTTTTATCAATGTTTCTAGTCTTCTTTTAATTTTGGTTATTGCTAACAGCACTCTAGTAAAGTATTTTTGGTATTCAGCCAATTTGGATGGTTTTGCATGGTAAGAAGTTCAACTGCGGGAAGTGGATTGGCAATTATAAACTCTACAAATGAAAGTGGTCATCTTTTAATTTTAGAACAATAAAAATCATTCTGGTGACAAAAAGTAATCATAAATTGCTGCAGAATTTGGGAACCTTTCACAATTTAGAAGCCTTAATTGTTTACTCTGTATAATTTTGCTGAAAATAGAAGACTTGAATATAGTTTTGATATAATGTGATTTTTACTATTGAATAAATTTTCATTAGAAAGCGAAAGTGTTGTAATCCAATAATCTCTTATTAATGGTATTCCTTGCAGCCTCCTAAATTTGAATTTTATGATCCAAAGACACCTTTCTTCACTTCCCCAAGATTCCTCCCACCCACTAAAGTAGAAAAATGCAAGGTATGACAGTCAAACCATTACTAAGTTGCTTTATGAAATTGGAATCTGCTGAACATGACTCTTGATTGGTTCCACAGATTGTGGATGCAATTATTTCTCACGGATGCTTCTTGAGGGAATGTAGCGTTCAGCACTCTATTGTGGGAGTACGCTCACGTTTGGAATCTGGTGTGGAGCTTCAGGTAAACAATATTCTGTATTACCTAACATTTTATATTGAATCCCTGACATAATTCCACCTCCTTGAGTTGACACCTTTTTTATATTCTATTTTGGACCATCAGTGATATATGCTTTATTATGCCTTCTTGGATTTTTGTTATGCAGGATACCATGATGATGGGTGCTGATTACTATCAGACTGAGACTGAAATTGCATCTTTACTGGCAGAAGGAAAGGTTCCAATTGGTGTTGGGGAAAATACCAAAATCAGGTGTGACTGATTGAGCCTTTTGAAGAATTTCCTCTTATATGTATTATACTTACCAATTTACATGTCATAATATATAAAATTAATGTGAACCATTCATTCTTGATTTTTGCTGATTTCATACCCGACATTTTTTAAGGAATTGCATAATCGACAAGAATGCCAAGATAGGAAGAAATGTGATCATCGCAAATGCAGATGTGAGTAGTGTTTCAAAATGTTGCTTTCAGAAGCTTCTATTATTATCCAGACTGATTTAAATCCATTGGATTTCTCAGGGTGTTCAAGAAGCTGATAGGGCCAAGGAAGGATTCTACATCAGGTCTGGCATCACGATTACACTGAAGAATGCAACAATTAAAGATGGAACGGTAATATGAAGCACTTCAAATCATCCAACAAGCCTCTCTGTAATAGTAGTCTAGACATAAATACATTCACACCCTTGATGAAACGCTTGCTTGTACATTACAGAGTTTCTTTCCATATATCTCAATAAGTTATAGTCATGCCTATAACATTTGTAGGACACATCTGGTGTAATACTTTAACGGAAATTACTGGCCACTCCTCCCTCTACAATTATTAGGACACTCCATTCTGAGGATCAATCCTCTCACACAATAAGTTACAAAGTTTCTAGCTTTCCCTCTCTCTCTATATATATTTTGGTAGTTAAGACTTATAACTTAGTTTCCACCTTTAGCACCAACATGCCATTGTGAGCCTCTAATTTCCTTAGCTCTATTCCACTTCTCAATGTTTCTGAGTCTGGCGTACATCTTGCGAATGTGGTTTAGTTTTTGAGACTGTTGAGCGATCAAAGTAGCCGTGGAGGGGCTTTCATCTAAGACCACCTCGTACCCATCTCGAAAAGAGTCCATTCCTTGGGCTAGAAGCTGCCAAAACAAGCCACCAACAGCAGCACCACCACGACTTGCTGATGAGTATATTGCTGAATACACCGTGTTGAATAACCGATCCCTTGGTGATGAGTTGCCACCGAAGCTTTTTGTGGAAATACCGAACTCTGCAAAGAGAACTGGCTTGTGAAGAGTGTTCTGTGCATCTTGGATGTGCTCATCCACCCACCGCCCCAAGAATGACATTTGCTCTTCATAACCTGAACTCGATAGCCTGAAAAGTAAACACAACTCATTCAGCTTTATCATGAAATGAAAATCTTGTACACAACTAATCAGAATTTGTCATGTAGCAAATTTGTGGATTGAAATATTCTCAAAAGAGCTATCATTAGTATGATTCTTTCATTGGAAAGTATAATTTTTTCACTCGAACTATTTACTTTTTAAATGCACACCTTAATATCATTAGAGTGGCATCTGTGGAGAGTAAGAAATTGAAATAAAAAGTCTAACCATTGGTCAGGGTAGGAGTGCACTGTTGCGAAATCAATGCCAGGGATTTGGTTGTTTGCAATGAAATCGGTTCCAACATTGAAGTTTGGATTGGACTGAGGCTTTGACTGGCCGTAGAAACCCTCCAAACCTGCTTCCAGCAAGTGGTTTCCATCTATGGATTTCAGGTAAGATGCCATCTCAGAAATCCAAGCCTGTCAAAAGGGAAATGTTATCTTTAACTTACCTCTTCCAATGTTTAAAATAAAATTATGAGCGTTTTCATAATCAAAATTTGTCTGTCGTCAACAAGACTCACAAAGTTGGGTTCACTTGTTCAAAAGGGTAAATTTCCATAGAAAAAGCTAAATTGGAAGAAAGCTATCACTTCCTCTTAATTTTTTAACTACTCATTTATAAGTGGTAACTAAGTAGATTTTCTTAAAACTAAAATAATAAATTACATCTTTCCAAGTAAATGATATGTAAAATTACAATGTTTCAAGCAATACACATGTACACAGATTATTTGTAATTCCAGATTGTTTGTACATAGACAAGGACCCAAACTACAGAAAATACGAAATGAAATTATTATAATCATCATAAAAAATAGAGTACCAAAATAATTAACATGCAATCATAGAATTTCACCAGACGGAATAATGCATTTATAAAGTTGTAAAACGGAAGTGAACAATTAATAAATAGAGCTGCGAAACGGAATTATGCGTTCACCTGAACTGTTTTTCCTGATTGATCAGAAGGGCACCTAATCTCGTTCATAAGTTCCCAAGCCATTATAGTTGGGTCGTCTTTGTATGCAATTCCAGTGATGCTATTACGCCTTGTAAGTACAGTCTATAAAAAAAACAAAAAACAAAAAAAAAACCCACATTAAAAAATTTACAACAAAATCAATAGAATTAGATTCTGTCGACCATTATGTGGTTGAAATTAAATATAGAATCTTTAGGAGTACAACGTGTCGTTTAACGAGAACAATTTGTCTTTCACCATCTTTTCTTTCTTCATTGGGATTGATTTATTCCCTCTTCTATTATATTAATTCATAGGAATTCAAGTTCATATTAATTCTTAGGAATTTAGGTACAGTAGGTTGAAAGTAATGTCTTAATCTTTTGTAAATAAGAATTCTTTAACGTCAAATCTCTCTTCCCGTGAAAAAACTTAACATTAATATCACTTTAAAGAAAACACAACAAAGCACATATTTCAAAATCTTTTTTTCTTTTTTTTCGCTCCCTGTATATGACAAATTACTCTCAGACTCGTTGCTTTCTATCTCGATCCACACAGCACCCATTTTATCTGGTTGAAGCTGGTTCCATCAACAACGATAACACTGATAAAATAATAGGGAAAACAAAATAAAAAAAAAAAATCATTTACCTTGATGTGGTTTTTGTAGAATCCCTTAGCCACAGGATTTGTGAAAAAATCATCTTCAGAATTTATGGACTGTCCCTGACTCCTTGCCCATTCTACATACTGTTTCTTCCCACCCAAGTTCTCATAGTTATTCACCAAACTCAGAACCAGCTTGATCCCGTATTTTCTTGCTTCGGCTATTGCGAAATCCAATCCCTTTTATTTTCAATCCAAGAAAAAGAGTTAGCAAATGGGAAATAAGAAATGAATTTATATGTACTTCAAGAAAAGAAAAAACACAACCTCAAAACTCACGAAATATGGTAGTTTGTCATGACTAAATTTGATTAAAAATAGGTTGTTATGAAATTGAAAAGTGAGAGACAAACCTGGAAGACTTGTTCATCGTAGGATCCAGGAGAGTATTGTAAGGGCTTATAGCCACCATCACTGAAAGCCCAAGTTCTGGCTATGTTGAGTCCATGATTTGAAGCCTGTTGAAAGGCTGAAGAGACTTTGTTTCTCTGAGAAGGATCAGAGGCAATGTACATAAGCCAATAGGCATTGAAGCCATTGGCATAGTAGGGGCTTCCATTCAGTATAAGCTGCACTCCTCTTGTTTTCACGAACCCACCACCATCATCTGCTTCTATCTGCTCCACTGTCACATACAGAACAAAGAAAACCAAAAGCAACCGACGCATCACCGCCATTGTCTCAACTTCATTCACTGTGTTTTCCCTGCTTTCTCGATGTGGGCTTTTAAATGCCTAGATTCTGGCCTTGATTGTAGGGCACGGTAGGAAAAGGAAAATTATTAAAAAATGTAAATAGTTAGTGTGATTTTGTTATTTGTAAAAAGTGTGGATAACTGAAAGGTCATAAAAGCACAGGGGGATGGTGTAACGTGGTGGTCGAAGTTGAACAATACGAGACTAGTAGTGAAGAGTGGAAGTGGAAACCTCACGTGTCAGTGTCACTGTGGGTCCGTAACATGCATGTGGGTCATGATGACCCATGAGCACAACCGTTGAAAAAGGACAAAAATGTGTGGTTAAAATTATTTGCCCTGTGACATGCCAAAACGTTGTTGTTTTTTTATTTTATTAAATTACTCAGAGTTAAATCAATTTTGTTTTTTATACTTCAAAAATATATTTTATTCTTTATACACGGTTTTTTAATTTTTATAAGTGTAGACAATGTAGGTTTTAAATTGTGAATATAAAAGCTATATAGGATTAAAATAGTGCTTGCGTAGACTAAAAGTGAATAATTTTTAAAATTAGATAATAAGTAATTAAATTATTTTTTTCTTTCACGTGTTAAGGTTTAAGGTTTTCTAAAGAATATAAACGACCATTTAATATTTATTAAACACTTTTATTCGTTTGTAAAATTATTTTCATAATATAAATATTGAAAATAAATTTTTAAATTATATATATATATATATATATATATATATATATATATATATATGTGTGTGTGTGTTAAATTT
>Ga0123340_1005754_pt1 | contig 11824 bp, 12 predicted proteins | sample SirMexnodulemix_FD_89961 | JGI IMG/M metagenome (GOLD analysis project Ga0123340, IMG submission 89961) | Root nodule microbial communities of legume samples collected from Mexico - Siratro Mexico nodule mix | ecosystem: Host-associated > Plants > Roots > Nodule | place: Mexico: Nepantla... | reverse complement strand
GAAGAAAATAATAATAATAATAATAATAATAATAATAATAATTTATCCGTAAATAAGGGAGTGACAACGTACCAATTATATTACAATTTAAATGCATATTTTTTTAGTATATAAATTATGTTTGAAATTTGCCATAAATCATCAAACAGAATTATTTTTAAATACTGACTACATACATTTAAAATACATTAAAATTGAACTTATAAATAATGATAAAAAGATACATTGATATTAACTCTTAAAATAATTATGGTTTAAGAAAAAGTACCAAAGGTATTTTAGAGAGTAGCTAATTTAAACTATTTATTTAAAAAGATAATTATATTTAATTTCAAAATAGCCACTCCAAAATAAAACCTTTTTTTTTAATCTCTCCCGTAATATCGCAGTGGACTCGAAGAAGTAAACTCTGTAGCCCAAGAAACGAAAAAATAAAAAGAAAAAGAAAAATAGAAATAAAAAGGAAGTAGAAGAAGAGAAGCAAGCAAAGGAAGCATTTTTCTGTGTTGTGAGCAACCATCTTCAAACCCCTCTTTCTCATTCGATCACATTGAAATGGACATTGATTTCAAAGACTACCAGTTGCGCTGCGAGCTTCGGGGCCACGAAGATGATGTAAGATTTATCATTCAATTCTTCATGTAAAATCCTCAAACTTCCAAAACTCAAACACCGTCGTTTCGCCTTTTTTCCATTTCAATTTCAATTTGCATTGATGGGTCGAATTCAGGTTCGCGGAATATGCGTTTGCGGCAGCGAGGCCATAGCGACGTCGTCGAGGGACCGCACGGTTAGGTTGTGGTCTCTGGACGGAAACCGCAAGTTCGTGAGTTCCAAGATTCTGTTGGGGCACACGAGCTTCGTGGGACCTTTGGCGTGGATTCCCCCGAATTCGGAGTTTCCGGTTGGTGGGGTTGTGTCTGGCGGCATGGACACTCTGGTCAATGTCTGGGACTTGAACACTGGTGAGAAGGTTCATACTCTCAAGGGCCATAAGTTGCAGGTCACTGGCATTGCGTTTGATGAAGGGGATATTGTGTCCTCTTCTGTTGATTGGTAGGGTTTTCGGTTTTATTTTAACAATATCTTTGATTCTAGTTCTTTTTCTGTTTGCTTGAATTCGTTGTTTCAAAGTCTCCTAAAAGTTGGAACTGATTTTGCTTCAATTTTGATCCATTATTTGCACACTTCACTGTTGCGTAGTACTCTAGGACGGTGGAGAAATGGGCAACCTGTAGAGACGTGGGAAGCTCACAAGGCACCAGTCCAAGCAGTTATAAAGCTGCCATCGGGAGAGCTTGTTACTGGTAGGTATAGTATAGTATAGCTAATCGTTAATTCGTTTATGTCAGGATTTTTTTTTTTTATTATCTTTTTGTCAGTTTATAGTAATGATTTAAAGGGAGAATTTATACTTGGGGTTCTGCTAACGTGTATGTGAGATCTTGTTGCTTTTATTTTTTGGAATGATTTGGAGTGCATTAAGTTTGTCAAACTTATGGTCTCACAATTTTAGGTTCAAGTGACACTACTTTAAAGCTTTGGAGAGGGAAATCTTGCATACATACCTTTGAAGGACATTCAGGTTTGTTTTACTGATTTTGAACATGCATGTTGCATTTTAATCTTTTATTTTTTTCAGAAATTTACATTTGTTTTTGTATACATTTGTGTGTTATAATTTGTAGATTTTCCTCGTACATTTCTTTTTGCGGTGAGGAATTTAGAATTTGATGTTCAAGTTTAATATTTGCTTGACATATTTGTGAGTGGATTTTATTTTTAGAACATTTTATTTTATCAAATTGGTTGTTTTCTGCAAATATGGCTCGTGTTTTCCAAATAAATGAAGGCCAGAGAGGTTGTAGGTTTGTAGCAATTATGCTGCCCTGGTAACATGTTTAAGCAATCATTTTATATTCTTTGATGCTGTTATGGACTACATCCCTCCTACCTGTTGTTGTTAATGTCACTGCCAATGCTGATGACCTTTGAGGAATGTACAGATACAGTTCGTGGGTTGTCTGTGATGTCTGGTCTTGGAATCCTATCTGCATCCCATGATGGGTAGGTTCATTTCTGCACACACTCCCCTTTGATCTAATTAATGAATCCCTGGTTGTGCTTCAGAAAATATATATATACCTTGCTTTTCTTGTTTTTATTGTCACAGTTCTCTTAGATTATGGGCAGTAAGTGGTGAAGTGTTAATGGAGATGGTCGGTCACACTGCCATTGTTTATTCAGTTGATTCACATGCATCGGGACTTATTGTCAGTGGTAGCGAAGATCGTTTTGCCAAAGTTTGGAAAGGTAATTACCTCTTTATAGCTTCTCGTGATAGAGATTATATGGAATATTATCAGCATATATTACTTCAATGGCCCTGGTTCAGTTTTAGGAGTGCTAAGTGAGCCACACAATAATGTTGGTGGTTGGTCTTCAGGAAGTTTAAAGGGGGGGTATTTTTGGAGGGCGTGTGTGTCTCCTATTGTTTCTTATGTTTAGGAAACTACCGATTCTTCTGTTAATCAGTTATATTATATTTCATTTGCCATAACTTTTACAATTCACAGGTTCGGGTTTATGTCAATATACACAAATTTTGCAACTTCGTTTTTGAAAATATAAATTATCTTTTATAAGAGTACACGTTTTATTTTGTAGTGTCATATGAAGAGACCTTTCTCTTTTATTTTCACCATTCAACTTACCATGTGCATGAATCTTCCAAGGTTTTAAGAAGCTCAAAGGCATCAGTTTTACTTCTCGGGCTATTGTTTCGGTTTTTTTGCCTCAACTTATGTATCTATGGTTTGAAATTACAGGCTTTTTTCTCTTGAAACTTTTTCAGATGGAGTTTGTGTTCAGAGCATAGAACATCCTGGTTGTGTTTGGGATGCAAAGTTTATGGAAAATGGGGATATTGTGACAGCATGTTCAGATGGAGTAGTACGCATTTGGACTGTAGATCAGAATAATGTTGCTGAACAGCTAGAGCTTGATTTATACACTTCACAACTTTCTCAGTACAAAGCTAGTAGGTATGTTTTGTTTATTTGGTTGTCATAATGTGCTTGCCACTCCCTCTTCACTTCAGTTTTTCCTTTTGTTGTCTGTCCATATTGTGAGTTTCTTAACCAAGATTTTCACTTGACTCTGGAAATATATGGTTCATTTGTCCTTGGTGAATGCATGGCTTCTTTTTCTTGTGAACATTTTACACCTTGTAAATCCTAATATTTTTAATTTTTAAAATTTTAATCTATCTATTACGTTATGTTTGGATTAGCTATGTCTTGCTATTGTTGGTGAACTTAGCTTGATCTGTTTATTTTTGCTAGGAAGAGGGTTGGAGGATTGAAATTAGAAGAGTTACCAGGCTTGGAGGCATTGAAGATCCCAGGTATAGTTTTAACTGCTTTTTCTTCAAATGCCCTACACCCACCATTTGTTTCTTCTTTTGGTGTGTTGGGATTGGGGTTGGGGAGACAGATGTAATTTGCGAGTGATGGCATTACATTGGCTGAAGATTGACCACCTTTTGTAAATCAAATGCTATTTCCAGTTTTGAATCTCTTTCCAGATATGAGAGCCAAGCTTGATTGAATGAAATTGTAGCATTAAATGAGTCATAACTTATAAGTTTTCAACAGGAACAACTGATGGCCAGACAAAAGTAGTCAGAGAGGGCGATAATGGGGTGGCATATGGATGGAACATGAGAGAACAGAAGTGGGATAAAGTAATTCCCTTTGTTCTATACAACTTTTAGTTTCTCTGTTTTGTGTTTCACTTAAACTGTCTATTTCTGTTGCCTAATTCAAATCCAAGTTGCAGTGGCAAATGTAGATGATATTATAAGATTTTTTTTTTTACTAACAATTTACGTTTACTTATAGATCGGTGAAGTTGTTGATGGACCTGAGGAATCAAATCGTCAACTTTTTGATGGTATTCAGTATGATTATGGTCAGTTTCCTTTGTTTCCCTGAACATTTGATTAGGTTTGCCTTCTTCAGATTCATTTCTTATACATGTTACCTGTGATGCTCAGTGTTTGATGTGGATATTGGTGATGGTATGCCTATCCGCAAGCTGCCATACAATCGATCAGGTATGCCTTTTTACCACCAGGCAGCATGTTTAAACCTGACTTAATAATGAACATATTCACTTTCTTGTGCCACATTAGGAGAGGTTGTCTTCTTGTTCTATAAATGTTTTGGAATAGTGACTTTAACTGACTGATTAGGGTCAGTAGAAACATATTCGTAATTATTTTATTAGTTCCTTTTGTATAATTCAATCATGAGAACTTGGAGAAGTAGATGGATTGATTCATATTCCATATTCCACTAGATAATCAGGATTGTGTAACATGGACTACTGGGCCAAGTTATCAAAATCTGTTATGGTAGATTGCATCAATTTCCAGAAGTGTGCATGTGTGCTACTTGGTCAATATACTAATAAAAAGGAAGCAGTTGTTTTGGTCTGTCCTGTATAGAAAAAAGGAGGTGTGGTAGTAAAATAGCACTCTTATTTTTGTTTTCCTTGCATTTGATTTTTGCTTATGCTCTGAAGTCACAGTACTTTTAAGATAGTAGAGAGATATTTATGAAGAAGAGAATGTGTCAAGCTTTTCAAAATCTTTGTCCTTTATTTGTCTGTTCTTTGATGTGAACATACCACCCTCTTTTATGATTGGTTTAATTATTAGGACCTTGGAAGATAAGGGTTCTAAGACATCATTTTGATTACTTATACATTAAGCTTTATAGGAAACTTTATTGCCATTTTATGCTTTAAGCCTTCTTGTCACTTGCAATTGTTTGTCTTATTTGACCCATGCTAGATGCTACGGATCAAACTTCTTCCTAGTTTATGCCTGTGAATGAAAATTTCCGAATAATAAATAAAACTTTAATATCTCTCCAGATAATCCATATGATGTTGCTGATAAATGGCTACTCAAGGAGAATCTTCCACTTTCTTTTCGTGAGCAAATTGTACAGTTCATTCTTCAAAATACTGGACAGAACAATGTTACTTTTGATACTTCATTTCGAGATCCCTATACTGGCTGTAAGTATAATGTCTGTTAAATAAAAATAGTTGATGGTGGTCAATGACGTCCATTATCCTTGTTGTCCTCCTTTTTTTACTTGATTGTTTTTTTTTTTTTTTTGTTTTCTGTTTCAGCCCATGCTTACGTACCAGGACAACCTTCTCATTTGTCTGGTAATAAAAATTCAGCTTTATGTTGTCGTTCGTGAGTTTCATCACGTTCATCTTGTTTGTATCACGTGCTTGTATGACTCATCCCAATTACTTTTCTTTATTTATTTTTAATGACAGATAACTCTGCAAAACCCACTTTCAAGCATATTCCTAAGGTGTGCTTTCATGCCCTTTGTTTTGGATGTTGGTGGTATATTTTGTCTTGGGGAAATACATTTCAACCTGGAAGTTCTGAAGTCTGGAAAATGCAAATGATCTGTTTTTCCTTTTACTTAGTAGTATTTTTTTTTTCTTTTTTACTAAAATAAAAATTTCATTTTTATTTTTTAACTTGGCTTACATGATCTGTGGGTAGTTAAAGCCTGGCTATCCCTTTGTTTTGGATGTTGTTGACATATTTTGTCTTGGGAAAATACATTTCAACCTGGGAGTTCTTAAGTCTGGAAAATGCAAATGATCTGTTTTTTCTTTTGCTTAGTAGTTTTTTTTTTTCTCTTTTCTATTGAAATAAAAAACAATGCATTTTTATTTTTAAATTTGGGGTACATGATCTGTGGGCAGTTAAAGCCAGGCTATGTAGCAAAGTCCTTAGTCCCAGCATGTTGTATTTTGTGTCCTAACCTAAATGTAGGTTTATAAGATAATTAGCACCTAATCTGGTATGTTTTGGCATAAGGAATTTGCAAATTTTTTACTTTGCTGTAATGGTGGTCTATGTACCCTACTGTCGCTGTGTATTTAAGTAGGGATCCCTTTATTCCGTACACACAGAATATTGCTCTAGATGGAGCTCAATTCGAAGAAATGACTATTATTGTTTCATGATGTGACCCTTGTTTATTAGTTGCAAATGGGGTTTCACTTTAGAAAATTGGTTGCAAGTAACTCTAACGTTTTGATATCATTGTAATTTGACCTTTACTTGCTATTATTATTATTAGTTTATTTTTACTGCTACTATTATAAGAAGACAAGCAATCAGACGGCCAGTATATCATCTTTATAGAATGTTGCTCAAAGGACAAGTAATTTATGATTCCGTTTGGATGTGGATAGTGTTAAAAATAGTGTAATAATTTTTTTAACGTAATTTCTGTGAGGACCTTTGTACTTTTTCCCTGAGTTAATCATGTAATTTGATAGCTCATACCCGCCTTTTGCTTCTGTTGTCAGAAAGGGATGCTTGTTTTTGACGCAGCTCAGTTTGATGGGATCCTTAAAAAGATTACTGAGTTCAATATTGCATTACAATCTGACCAGGTAGATATGGTAGATTTTTTGTTCCTCGGTTATTAATTTGTTATACATACTGTTAAAATCATATACTTTTGGTAAAAGGATTTTCAAAGTTGCGATGGTCAGGATTGGGGATTTTTTTAATCTTCCATATCTGCTTTATCCACAATGATTCAAACCCCAATATGCTTGTTGATGATGATAACTTAAAATGCCTTTTGATGAAAGAGGAACCGTACATATGAACTATGTGTAAGAAAGAAATAATAACAATAAAGCTGCATGTCTTAGCAAGTGGGCTTCAACTTTTAGCGAGCATACATGGATTCAAATACCGGATGTGCTGTGTAAAATGGTTCTATTTTTTCAATCTCATGCAGGAAAAGCAGAACTTGTGCTTGACTGAGCTCGATGTTTCCAGACTGGGTGCCATTGTTAAAATTCTGAAAGATACTTCACATTATCATTCTAGTAAATTTGCAGACTCTGATATAGACTTGTTACTGAATCTGCTTCGATCATGGCCTATTGCAATGATATTTCCTGGTTAGTTATTGTCTCTTGTTGCTCCTTTTTGTTGTACTTCAAGAAATTTCCATTACTAATTTGACAAAACCATTGGTATTTCTTTCTTTTTTCATTTTTTTTTGGTCCTCACTTAAATCAGTGAACTTCTCAAGTCTTTAGGAAAATGGTCTTCCTTACTTATTGTGCTTTCTCTATGCAGTCATTGATATCATAAGGATGATTGTTCTTCATCCAGATGGGTCTATATTACTTCACAAGCATTTTGAAGCAGAAAACGGTATCAATCTTGCCATCATTTTGTTTTCTGACATTAAATTATGATAGCAATCAATAGAATCCCATTTTTTTGGTTTGAAATTGGTGTGAACATTGAGAGAAGTGAGAACCACACTAGAATTCCGTGCTTCTAGTGTGAGAGTCAAGTCCCATACCTTGCAATTGAATCCTAACATCTTATCATACTTCCCTGGTACCAGTGACCATGTGGGCTGTCTGTACACTAACTCTTTGACTAGTTGCAAGCAAGTAAACATTGTAATGCTAGTGGTACCACCTGACACTGCTTGTTTGCAGTTGAGAGACACTGAAAAGATTTATACCAATTAATATATACCCTTTCAGCAGTTACCTTAGTAGTTAGTTACGTTTTCTCTCCCTTAGTTTTGTTCCTCTACATTGTGCCCCTTTCAATCTCTTCTATTATACACTTTGGTTATCCTTGTGTTTCTATCAGAAATATGCACGAGTACTTACTCCTTGATCTTGGAGCATATTTTCCTTTCTCTACCTTTCTATTGGTGTGTAATCTTTTATTGATTTTCTCCTGTGTTATATCCAGACATACTATTGGAAGTGATTAAGAAAGTCACTGTAAATCCAACAATTCCTGCAAATCTGTTGACCAGCCTCCGTGTTGTAACTAATCTCTTCAGGAATTCGTGCTACTACAAATGGTTGCAGAAACATCGTAGTGAGGTTAGCATCTCTTTGCTGTAATTTTCTTACTTGGAATTTTTGAAGGATTTTAAGAACTGCTTGGTAGACTAACATTAGTGTAGAAATTTTCTTATACATTGTGGTTGATATAAAGGATTCATTATTTAACGTTGTTAAGAAAAAAGGATTCATAAATGCATACCTTCTGTGATGAATCTGGAACTTTTCATTGTTCCTCTGTTTTCATGTGTTTTTAGTGATTTTCATTAATTTGAAGATATACTTTTGAATTTTAAACGTGTCTTTTGATAATTTTTCACAATTCTCACTAACAGTATCAATTCATTAATTCAATGACTTGGACTATTTTTTTCCTTAAAAAAATTCATTTCTGAAGGATTACAATTCTTTGTTCATTTTTTCTTGGGCAGATACTTGATTCTTTCTCAAGTTGTAGTTCATCTCCAAACAAAAATTTGCAGCTATCATACTCTACCTTGTTACTAAAGTAAGTCCTTTTTTTGGTACAAATAGTCTAGTATTTTCTTGACTGAGTTGGTGCACATTGTTCTGAAAAAAACACTATATCATCAGTTATTGTTATTTGGCTCACATAATTCCACTATTAGTTTTTCATCTAGCTTTACTTTTTTATAATTTGTTTGTTTAGCTTTTGGACATTGTCTCTCTCTTTTGGTTGTGTTAATTCCAAATAGAAGATACAGTCTCTATGTTCAGGTGCAGAAGTTCTTCAGCGCTTTCTGGTTTTTTAATACCTCTTCCCCACTCCAATAAAATAAAAGAAAGATTAAATGAATTCTATTATCATTTTGGGGGAAAAAAATGGAAGAAGGGAGGGTAATGCGTATGTGGATTTCTTTTATGCTTGGTGTGTAACTCTACTATACTTCACCATCCTGCTATAGACGCAAAAAGTGGTGATGGCTTTTAGATCTCAGTTCACATTTCATCATTGCAGTTATTTGCCTTTATAAGTGCAATATTAATGGTCCAGAAGTTGTGCAATAACTATATATGCCTTTATATGCAATAACTTTTTCTTGTGTGATCCTCGCAGTTATGCTGTGCTGTTGATTGAATCAAAGGATCAAGAAGGTCAATCTCAAGTTCTATCCGCAGCTCTTGAGGTATGTCTTATGCTGTTTTTACCTAGCTATGATAATCACCACTACATCCCCAAACCTTATCCTACTAGGTAAATTTGACTTTGATCAATCCCGTTAGTCTCTGTCAAAAAACAAAATTTCAATAAAATCATTTAGGACAAGGTCTTTTAAATTGTTCATCCTTTTTGTGCAATATTCCTTATACTCTTCTACTCTCCCCCCTCTCACTGTTGGATCTATTATTCCTCTCACATGATCAAACTGCTTGTAGGAGAATCTGTCTCCTCCTCAGTAGATGCTTGTGCTTGTAGGAGAATCTTTGGGTCTATTATACTTGTCTTGTAGAATTTTCCATCAGGATTTGAGAGACTTTGCAACTACAATGACACCTAAAACATTTGTTCATGTCATCAACTGAGATTGAATTATATGTGTGCATCCCCATCAATATTATATCTAAATAGTGCAAATTTCTACCCCTGAGCAATGCTAATTTTTTGTCATACTAAACCTGCATTTCTTATGCTCTGCCATATTCCCTTAAATGAAAAACCTCCAAATTCAAAGCTTCTCCACACTTGAAAAAGAAGGAGCTAGTCAGTGTTGCTTTACATTTTGTACGTGTCTGGATTGTTCAAAATCAAATATCCTACTTTTAGATGTTATTATTTCTGAACTATGCATTTGTTTTTGTGCAGCTTGCCGAGGATGAAAATGTAGCAGTTGATTCCAAATTTCGCGCTTTGGTTGCTGTTGGATCTCTGGTAATTTTAAATTTCTATCTGATGTGTCCGTTGTCTACTGTTGCGCATCAATTCTATTTTTATATGGAGGATGGAAGGGGTAATGGGATAAGTCTTTTGTTGTTGTATAGACTATGGAAGTCAAGATAGTCTGCATTTGTGTCTCAACTTTATGACACCACATGATTTTTGCTTATTTGTTACAATTTACTTTTTTTTTTTTAAACTCAACGTTCCAATCCATTTATCACCCTATTCTACTTTGCTACTCAACCTATTTGCAAATTGTTTTGGCTGCAGGTTTGTGATTCATATACTAGTCAGTGGGCAACCTTTGTCTTAAGACACCAGATTTACTTGAATAAGAAATGACTTAATGACATTATGTTATTATATAGTATACTAAGGGTCTAGAATCAAAATAACACTTAGTTTATTCCGAAATCATGAGCTAACAATTAAATGAAAAACATCCTTCTTTGTGTGTCTAAATATTAATATGTGCAGACAATCCATGAATCTGGGAGATCTAATAATGAAGCTTATTATTCAATAAAATGTTGCATTAGACAATTTATTTTTTTTTATAATAAACTCGTGTGCTTCGAAGCATATCTGCTTCTGAATTGCTTCACTCAAATTTTCATTTCTCTAATCTTCTTCAAACAGATGCTTGAGGGTCTTGTCAGAAAAATAGCTCTGGATTTTGATGTTTTGAACATTGCAAAAGCAGCTAAGGGTTCTAAGGATGCCAAGATTGCTGAAGTCGGATCTGACATTGAGCTGTTAACAAAGCAGAGCTGATTTGGTTTTCCGCTCCTCCAAATAAAATGAAGGTAAAAGAGGAGTGATTACGCTCATGTTAGTGCCCCGTAATCAGGCACACGCACACGGGGTTCCTTTTTTATTGTTCTTGGCATTGTGTCTCTGGGGGTGAGGGTCAAAGCATCTTGTCTACAGTTCTTTGGAAACAGATATTATTCGGTGTACAGCATTTCTAAATCCTTTTCCAAATTATGTCGCATATATATTGAATTTTCAGTTTTATTCAAAATTCAATTTGGTAGATATTGTATTATTTTCATTATCTACATATTCACTCTCTATTCTTTTACTACTGTGAGTCCATCATCATCAACATGGAAGATAGAATGGAAGTATGGCTCGGGGTAAAATCATTTACATAATCTGTGTAATATTCGTTCTTAGTAACGAAGTTTCATATAAAATAAAATTCATAACCATTATTAAATTATCAAACTTCGTCGTTAGTTCCTGCCACTGGGGGGCACTCTTAGAACACGTTATTGTAGTCATGCTTAGATTTACGCTGTTAATTCATTTTCTATATTCGCAGGATTACTTTTTGTACTAAAAGGATGTCAGCAACCGATATCATTGTTTAGAGTGTAAAACCGACATCTTTTTCAGTTTCAAAACAAGGAGCTGTTTCATGTTAGAAGATCCTTTGGAAGTGACTCAGCAGCAGTAAACCAACAATTACAGATTTCCACCGCACCTCCCTACTGAGACAATTATAGTTGAGAACCCATGAGATGTTTTATCAGATAGGTTGTGTAAGCCAATTAAGTAATTGAGGTAACAGGGAATTTTTTTCTATCATTTGCTTTAATATTATGTTCTTTAATACTTCCATTTGGGGACGTGAATCAAGTGAGTGCTACCAGCGTGTTTTTTTTTTTTTTTTCCTATTTAAGAACACACATCGAACATCTACGCACGTTTCAAAAGTCATTTAAGCTTCGTTTGGTTGGGAGAGTGGATTTGAAGAGATTTGAGTGGATTGTGTGGGGATAAAAAGGTTATTTGGATTAAGGGATAGATGGTAAGATTTGAAGGGATTTGAGAAGATGAATTATGAAAGTTTGGGAATGATTTGACATATGTTATAGATTTGCTTTTATTTTTTTAATTGATATATTTCTGAAAATACTAATTAACCCTTGTGAAATAAGATGGTAAAAAATTAAAATGAATTGGATTAAATTG
>Ga0123340_1005753_pt1 | contig 11824 bp, 4 predicted proteins | sample SirMexnodulemix_FD_89961 | JGI IMG/M metagenome (GOLD analysis project Ga0123340, IMG submission 89961) | Root nodule microbial communities of legume samples collected from Mexico - Siratro Mexico nodule mix | ecosystem: Host-associated > Plants > Roots > Nodule | place: Mexico: Nepantla... | reverse complement strand
TTAACATAGTGATTAATTAATGGTAATAGTTATATATCCACCACCTCTTATTATCTTTGAATGTTATTAATTCTATATATCAAATATAGAATAAAATTAAGATTTGTTTCATTCACATTTTTTTTTATCATTATATCTTACTACTAAATAGTCCTTAACGTTGTCCTCTTAAACTCTGCCAGCATTAACCAAAGTTTAATGAGATCATAAATGAAATTTACCATTTATATTTGATTTCATAAATTTTAAATAATAACTCTGAGGATATTAAAAATGTGTTTTTAGTTCTTACCAGTTTGTATTAATAAAATTGAATTTGAATTCTCAAGTGTGATTCTTTAAATTATATTAACTAACAACTATAAATTTATTCAGTGCACTTTTTCGTTTCCAATCCTGTCTAAAAGATCTCTGCAAAATCCATCTCTTTTGTTTGTGCAAGTTGCAATAATGTAAAAATTATTTTTATCCTTATATGAAGAATGCATTTTATATTATTGAATATTTTTTTATGTTTGTAATATAAGGAGCAATATATAGGATTTTTTTTTCATGCAAGAATGATAAGAAAAATAAGTCTAGAGACATTAACCGAAACCTATCAATAAAATGTGATCAGTACTTAAAAAATAAAACCATGACTATAATTGAACACAAATACACATATAATTGATATTTATCCTTAAATTAAGTGTGTTCATATTTGAAGAGTAAAAATATAGAAGTTATTGGTAATTTTGGTTAGACCCAAGGTTGCCATTGTTATGCCGATTTAAACTTTTTATTTACATCACATGTTTGGGAAATATGGTGACACATTTCCCAGATTCAAAATTTGGCAAATAAAAAACTATTGTTGAGTTCAAAAATGGAGGGCCACTTTCATTCTATCAGCATCATAAATCTTATTTTGAAATTTTCTCACATCCAATGCTGTAATGTAATGTATACATGTAAAGTGGGTTGGTTTATCGTTTATGTATCGTGTTCAAATTGATTGTGACAATGTTTGTTAAACGACAAAAATTAAATTTGTTTATTTTTTATGCTTGATACACTCAGAAGTAGCTTTTAATTGATTTTGATCAATCATTGATTTTTAAAATGATTCCACTAGAGACCCATTTTGTGGTCTAAATTGACTAAACTTTAAATTGGTTAATAGAATTTTATTTTGAAGAAATACTTTCTTATATGTTTGGATTTATGCCAATTTAGTTATAGAATTTTATCGCATAAAAACTTGTATCATTAGCTTCTAATTTTATATTAATCAAGTATGTTTTTTCTTGCTTCATATTTTCCGTTACAGATTAATTTTGCTACTAGAATAAAATAAAATTCTCCATGATAAATTTATATTAGATGCTTTTTTTTACTAAATATTTATAGTCAATAAATACCAATGAAGTGATACCACCAACCACCATAAATTAAATAAGTGTAGTTAATATTTACTTTTTAATTATTTATTTATAGTTAAATCATTTATTTGACTTGGTGTCCCCACTCCACAAAACTATCCTCAACTACCACCTTAGAAGATCTAATTCTCTAAAAATAACTAAAGGATAGATAGTTCTCAATGAGAACAAGTTTGTGAACTTATACATGATAAATATTTTATCAAAATAAATAAACTTCACTTTAATAATCCACATTGAAAGATGTTTTTTTTTTCCTTGTGAAAAATAAGAAAGTTTTAACTACTTACAAATACTATGATGTAAGAAAACATCTTTTTACAAAAATTTAAAAGATACCAAAGTATCATTATCAACAATATTTTTTTTTTCTTTATGCATTTTCCTTTCACATATATTTTCTCTCTTCCAATTTTTTTCAATCATTAAATTAATTTTATTTTTTCTATCTTATTTCTTATCTCTTTCTTCACACTTGGCATATTTGTTAACAAATTGTAGCAAACAAAGTTCCAAATACATATATATATATATATATATATATATACATTGGTTTTGTGTGCCCAAGTGGTTGAAGGAAAGCTGAAGCTAAGAGTTTGGTCCAAAGGAAGGAGTAGTAGGTGGGTAACCCTTCATGTGTATGCCTTGTTCTTGTCTAATTCCTCTTCATTCTCACACTTCACCAACCCAACAACCCTATCATTTTCTTTTCACCCTTTATTTCTTCTCCAACACAAATTAAAATTAGATTAAATTAATCAAATTCTGCACTATATATACACCCATCACAAACTCTCCCCATTCGTTCACTCTTTTGTTAGATCTAACTACTCACCACGCCCTTTTCCACATCAAACGGTAATTCCAAGCATTTCTTCTCCGTCATCCCTTCTTTGATATTTTTTCATGTTCCCCCACAAGGTTCTGAGCCTTAAAGTTTCCATTTTTATATGAATTTTGAGCCCCCCTGAAGCGAATTTGAGATGGGGTCTTTCTGATTTTTATTCTTTCTGATTTTTATTCTGATGGGATTTGGTGTTTCAATTTGTTGCATGTGTGAGTGTGGTTCTTCAGATCTGTTTTGATTTATGATGAATCATTGATGATTGGGTTGTTTTGTTGGTGAAATAGAGTAAGAAAAATGGCGCGCAAGAAGATAAGAGAGTACGACTCCAAGAGGTTGTTGAAAGAGCACTTTAAGAGACTCTCTGGCAAGGAGTTGCCAATCAAGTCTGCACAAGTGAGTAATCTTATCATGAGTAAATTAGAATCATTGATGTGTTTGTTATGCATAAAATCTATGATCTATCTTCAACACAGTCATAAGTTCAGTTCTAATTGAATAAGATCATTCAAGAGATGTTGAAACATGTAATTGAAGTATAAGTTTATGTATTGTTAATGGTTGATAAATCAGAAATCATGTTCTGGTATAATATTTAATATTTATTATAAAAATCAACAAATTTGCAATGCAGATAAGTTGTGATTGAATAGGCATGCAAAAGACCTTCACTTTATTGGTGCTTAGTAAGCGCTTATGTACCTTATACTAGGAATGCATATGAAAAAAATTTCCAGTTTTTAGAAATAAATAGTCTATGACTTTAATTTTTATGTACTGTCTATGTAAAGTAATTTTATTTATATTTTCAACCAATTAAAATCATCTCAAGTGTGACTTTAGTAGTTATTATAAATGTCAATAGATTTGTCACTTGGAGGGCAGTGGAAAAATCCTTACAATGTTTGTACATTCTAATTAAATTCATAATTTTTTACCATTCTGTATGTGGCTTATGTAGCATGGTGCATTTCAAACTTGAGTAATGATTATTACTGAATTTGTTTCTATCTGTCTGAAGATTGATGCATCAACTGATTTCACTAAGCTACAAGAGAAGGAACCTTGGCTTTCATCTTCTAAATTGGTTGTGAAACCTGACATGTTATTTGGAAAGCGTGGCAAAAGTGGTTTGGTTGCTTTGAATTTGGACTTTGCACAGGTTGTCTCATTTGTGAAAGAGCGTCTTGGAAAAGAGGTGCTTTATTACTCTTGGGGTTTTCCCTCTTTATTTTTCCTTTGTTCTGAGAGTTTCCCTTTCAACCCTTGATTTATTTAGTCATGTTTTCTCTAATATATAGGTTGAGATGAGTGGATGCAAAGGACCCATAACAACTTTCATTGTTGAACCTTTCGTCCCACACGATGAAGAGTTTTACCTTAACATAGTCTCTGAGAGACTCGGCAACAGCATAAGCTTTTCTGAATGTGGAGGAATTGAAATTGAAGACAATTGGGACAAAGTACTGCACTACTACAATGCACATCTTTCATATTTCATGTTAAATACTCTATATTTTGTGCTGTATATTTCATGTTAAATTTTACTAAGCGGCTTATTCATGTTTCAGGTTAAGACTGTATTCGTTCCAACTGGAGTGTCTATTACATCAGAAATTGTTGCCCCACTTGTTGCAACCCTTCCCTTGGAGGTAAATTCAATTAAATTGCTAATTTGTTTTATGAACAGCTTAACCTTGGACTCTTTACCATACTTGTTTTATGCATCTTACTTTGATTTTTTATGTAAACCAATCCAACGGTGTGATTGAATCCTGTACCTTTTCTACAGATCAAGGGAGAAATTGAGGAATTTCTCAAAGTGGTTTTCTTGCTGTTTCAAGGTATACAAAATATATCTACCAAGTTATCAAAATAGAAATATAGTAATCAACTTTATTAGAAGTTACATTTACATTGTACCATTTTCCTTTACTTTATGTATTTATTTATTTGCTTATCATCTTTGTTAGATCTGGATTTCACCTTCCTAGAGATGAATCCTTTCACATTGGTTAATGGAAAGCCTTATCCTTTGGATATGAGAGGCGAGCTAGATGACACTGCTGCTTTCAAGAACTTCAAGAAGTGGGTTCTTTTCTTTCAATCTAATAAATGCCAAGTGTTATTTTCGAGGATAGAATACTATATTTCTATTTCCTAATGTAAAATTGATGTATATTTTGCTGTTAATATTTTTAAATTAACATATGTGATTGAATTTGTAGATGGGGAGACATTGAATTTCCACTGCCATTTGGAAGGGTTATGAGTGCCACCGAGTCTTTCATTCATGGATTAGATGAAAAGGTACACAAATACTAGCCGGCATGTACAATCTTATTCAATTAAGTGATGAACTTATAGGTGCAGCATATTTGAACTTATGGAAATAACTTATAACTCTTATAAGCTCTTTTTAGCTTATTTAAATAAGTGTCCTAGTGTAGCATATCAAACTAAGCTCTTCACAACTTCACAATTTTTGTGGTCAAGTTTAATATAAGCTATCATGTTATAAAAGGTTATAAAATATGAGCTTAATTAAGCTATTTACCCAAACGCACCGAAACATTTATGGTTCTCAGTATCACCTGGTCTTAATACTCATACTTCTCTAACAGCCGTCATCAATAATATATTGATAAATGCAATAATACTATTGCTTATAGTTGTTATTCTGGTAGTTAATTTGCTTGCTTATTTTGCAGACAAGTGCATCTTTAAAATTCACTGTGTTGAACCCAAAGGGCCGAATTTGGACAATGGTAGCTGGGGGAGGTGCCAGTGTCATCTATGCTGATACAGTGTGTTTCTCTATATTAAAACTAAATTCATGGCAAATATCCATATTTTGTAGCATTAAGTGGCATCTTATGTCATACAATATTAACACAGGTTGGAGATCTTGGCTTTGCATCTGAGCTTGGAAACTATGCTGAATACAGTGGTGCACCCAAAGAAGACGAAGTCTTACAGTATGCCAGAGTTGTAATTGATGTAATCAACCTATCCCTGCTTTATCATTGGTCTACATATTGATTTGGTGATTTAAAATTCGTGCTTACAAGATAAGACAGTCCTTGTATATATTATAATCTCCTTTTTGTCTTTACAGTGTGCAACTGCAAACCCTGATGGCCAAAAGAGAGCTCTTGTGATAGGAGGAGGCATAGCCAACTTTACTGATGTTGCTGCTACATTCAGTGGTATAATTCGGGCATTGAAGGAGAAGGTAAGCCTTTGATCATGGAGCTTGGTTCAGATATATGATGAGAATCTTCTTGTAGTAGGGTTAATTGAGTGTTGAGTTATTGCTATTCAGGAGTCAAAATTGAAAGCAGCAAGGATGAACATTTATGTGAGGAGAGGAGGGCCCAACTACCAGAAGGGTCTAGCTTTAATGCGTGCACTTGGAGAGGAGATTGGCATCCCCATTGAGGTAACATAATTCATGCCTTTATTATTCATATCCTATTGAACAATCAATTTATGTTGTTAGCAAAACTTGCCTTGAGGGAAGCCTAATGTTCTTGGTTATCTATCTCCTACAGGTTTATGGACCTGAAGCCACAATGACTGGTATATGCAAAGAGGCAATCCAATTCATTACTGCTTCTGCTTAAGGTCCACACCACTTTCATCCATAATATTTTCGTGTGAAGTGAAGAACTTGTTTCTTAATTTCCATCCCTATTTTCTAAATAGGGAATTTTAATTAGAGCACATGTTTATGAATTCAAGCCATCAAGAAAAATGACCATGAATATTGTCATATTGTTTTTGTAGAATTGATGGTGCGAAATAATAAATAGTATTTCGTTTAATATGTGTATGATTGTTCTCTATATATATTTCACTATTTACTACTTCACATTTGCAACTTTCCCACTATTATCTAGGATGTCAAGAATCAGGGTGAGTACCTAACCACCACCTGTCCTAGTTCCAACTTCTAACCAATATGGTCTTCCAACTTCCATGTAGTTCCAACTTCCAACTATTTTGGTCTTCTCATAATCCAATATTCTAATATGGAGACTCAAATTCATGAAGGCAAAATAATGGTTAGAGTATGGTCAAATTTAATTAATTAGGTAGGTATTAGTTGAATATATATTCCTATATCATCTAACTCTAACTGCTAATTTTTCCTTCTTTTTAATAACTCTTAACATTTATTGTTCTCTAGACCTTACTAGTACCTTATTCTCTGTATCTCTAGTTTACTCACTGCATGTTTATGAACACTTGAAAAACACTGCCGGATTACGAACGCATTTATTACCACCAGAAGAGCATTATAGTATTGGTGCATATGAAACATTATAGTTCAAGAATGAAATTTCCAAACCTATAATTACTTCATATATGCTTCGATTACATAGTAAACTGATAACAATACAGATTCCCTTCGGTACAAATAATGATGGGATCAATGAGTATAGAATTAGTTCTAGATTTAAACTGTAATTTTATGTTCAATTATGGGATCAATGAGGTAAAGAAGTAAATAGAGATTGTACTTTAATAAAAATTGTTTTCTTAAATCGTGTATTATTTGTTAAGAACTAGTCCTACTTCAATCTTTTTTTTGTAAAGATGTTTTTTTTTCTAAAGAAACGGATGAAGAGATACCAGATGTTTTCAATAAATTAAAAAGGTTCCTCTATTATAATTTATGGTGATATTAGTCTCTCAATAAATTTTACTCAATTTTTAATAAAGTCCTTTTTTATTTATTTTCCTCCCTATAAAAACCCTTAAATCCTATTTTATTTTGTTCACTCAAATATTTAGAGCTTTAGGATGACTTTGAGATTGAAAAAAAAAATTTATTTGATAGGTTGAGCAATACAAAAATTGATCAAATCTTAAAGATTTTTTTATTTTTATTTTGTGAGGCTAAGGTTTTAAAGATGGTATTTTAAAAGCTCTTAAATTTGGTAAAATATTGATTTTCATTGGTAGATTTTGAATGAATGCTTAAAATGTTTGGACGAGTTTAAATCACAAATATTTTGGTAAAAAATGTAAATCAAAACATTTGAAATGCACAAAATTTGGTGAATAAGTTGACTACATCAATTAAAAACTTGAAACACTGGGCTATACTTTAAAAATATAAAAAAATAATTCAAGTATTAATTATCAAAAACTTAATTTTTAAGTTATTGAAATAAATAAATACATATTCGACCTGTTTAAATTAGTTTATCTATAAATTCCTTCTTGGGAAATAAAATAAAAAAAATTGAAATTAGTTTCTCCATAAATTAGAATTAACATATGCAAAAGTTAATTTATAGAAGTTAATTTTTTTTAAGTAAGTATTAATTTATGAAAAAGATTAATTTATTTATTTTGCCTTATCTAAAAACATTTATAGAAAAATTCATCTAAACACGTCCATTAATTATTATAATAAAAAAAGTCAAACCAACAAAACTGAGTTATGAAGTCGACATTAAAAGTGGGAGCTAAAACACTATGGGCTTTGAGTGAAGTGAGCCCAATGGACTGGAAGAGGTTAAACAGATGACTGCTTCTTCTTGCACCTCCAAGCCTTCTCCATGCACCTTCAAAATTCGAAAATATTTCAAATGTATCCTTTATGAAATTACAGTTTTATTTTTATGGAGGTGGTTAGATATGGCTAGGTAGAAGGTGGATAGCTCCAAATCTAGATGACAGTTCCGGAACATCTCATTCTGCAACTAATCTTTTATATAAAATGAGTTGTAGAATAGGGTGTTCCGGAATTGTCTTCTATTGGAAGACAGTTCTTGAACACCTCGTTTCGCAATTCATTTTTCGTATAAAATGAATTACGAAATGAAATGTTTCGAAATTATCCTATGAATCCGAAGAACAGTTCCGAAACACCCCATTTCATAATTCATTTTTTTGTATAAAATGAGTTGCGGAATGTGATGTTCTAGAACTGCTCTCTAGAACCTCCAGATCTGGAGAACAGTTCCAGAATATCCCGTTTCGTAATTTATTTTATACAAAAAACAATCCATCCTCAAATCGCAAACTAAATGAAATTTTCCCAAATACTCTACAAATCCTTTAATACATTATACATATCTTAAATGTGTTGCTATTGATGGATGACAGAATGAAACTGGTCAAAGAAACGCAAAACAAAATGCTAGAGCTACTTGGAAGTGGTGTTGCATAAGAGTAAAATGAACATAGATGAGTGGAAGGATTGTGGGTTTAGGAATACTTAGGTCTTTATAGTATTATTTTAAAGACATTTTTGGACAGATTCAAAAAATTTGAAGATCTCCGAAAAAATGTTTTGAGGTATAGGAAAAAACAGTCCACACTGATCCATTAGCTCAAGATTGGGCTAAAAGGGAGGGAAATAAAATTTTGTTTTTTCTTTTAAATAGCCAGACAGTAAACTTCTTACAATATATTTTCTAATGAAAACTAAAATAAAACACTTTTTACGAACCTTTGACTTTAATTTATTTAATTTAAAATTTTTAAATACAAGGATATATTATTTAAAGGTAAAATATGTTTTTGTTCCTTTAAATTTTTATTCATTTTTTAATCTCTAATTTTAAAATATACTATTTTGGTTCTCTAAGCAGTTCAGATGATAATATTTGGACTACATTTTAATAAATTAAAAAGGAAAAAAATATTAGAGGAACTAAAATTAAACTTTACTTGGATTTGAGGTATTTTAACGTAAAAACAGCTTTAAGTCTAAAAAATGTAAATTATAATATTATTTTAGATTTAAATATAAGGATGAATTTTTATTTAACTTAAATTTAAAAATGTTTTTTTAATGGAGAAAACTAATATGAAGTAGTCCCCGGCCAGCAAATGGTTCGTTGGAGTAAATTGAGTTTAATTCCTTTAAACGAAAAATCAACTTCAAATTTTATTGACAAAAAAAAGTAATTGAAGAAAAAACTCCACCGAAAATAATCTATCAAATTATATTTAAAAATTAATAATTAATAAAATTAATTTTTTAATAAATAATATAGTTAAAGAAATGGAACAGTCATTTTCATGAATTAAGCATCTATAACAGTGACTAAACATTAACGATATGATTATTGCATTGAATTGTGAGCTGTGAATGTGATCCACACATTCACATGATCTCAAATGGTTGTTGATATAATTTTGAATGCAATTTTTTTTTAATGTTTTTAGGTTAAACTTTGTTGATAACGAATAAAAGGCGAAAAAAAAAATCTAGGGATAATTTTGAGTGAGAAAATCAATTAAAACTTTGCGTCGTTTTAAATAGTGATAAGAAGGAATTTTCAACGGCGATCTGACACATGAAAATAGATTTGCATGGTTTCTTAAGTATTTTATTGCATCTAAAAGTGATTCATATTGTAATTTTTTTCCAAAAAATAATAAATAAATTGAAATTAGTTTATTTATAAAATAAAATTAACTTTGTTCAACATAATTTGCATTTTTTTTATATTTTTTTACATTTTTATTTCAATTTGTGAATAAGACAATCTAACTACCAAACTACTTGAAAAAGGGTACACAAAAACTACTTGAAAAAGGGTACACAAGCGCCTAAATATTTAGAAAAAAAAAAAGTTGTTGAACATAATTTGATTTAACCCAAATAAAATTGTTTTCATACATGTGATATTAAAAGTATTAGATTAATTGAGTTATAAATTACGAATATATCATGATTTTATAAAATTTTTAAAATTAAAATTTAATTAAGTCCTACAATTTTTCATAAATTTATAAATTCTTAATTTAGTTTTTATTTTTTTATTTATTAGGTATTCCAAAATTTTATATTTTTTTATTGATTTTTTAATTAACTAAGTGATGTGACTAATATACTTCTGTCATTTTATTTAGTTGAATTATAAGTTAAGAAAATATTATGATTGTGTAAAATTCATCAGAGCTATAATTTTTTTAAGGAACTCTTTAAATAAAGTATGTTTACAGTATTAAAAAAATCTATTGACCAAAAGAAAAGAAAAGGATAAAGGAGATTTATTTTTAAAACGTATTAATCTTTTGTTTATTTTTCTCTATTTAACAAAATAATTAAGAAGGACCATAAAATAATAATAGTAGATGGAAGGAAATGTATTGATTGAATGACAACCGCTTATGACTCTTATTATTCTTATATCTTTAAGTATGTGGAATGATGGAACCAATTTTATTGAATGTCCTTTAATGAATGCGTATTATGACTTATGTAATTTATTAAAATCATGAAGTATTATAGCATCACATGAGTATAAATAAATAAATTATTCTATAATGTGACTCATGTGAAATATTATTATGGGCCTGTATGTGATTTAATAAAACTAAAAGGATATTTTAGTAATTATGAGAAGATAATGTGACTCATGTGAAATATTATTTTGGGCCTGTATGTGATTTAATAAAACTAAAAGGATATTTTGGTAATTATGAGAAGTGATTTATTTTATAAATAACTGATAGGTAACCCATCTGATGGATATAGGTTTTATAGAGAACATAGGGTTCTGTCTGTGCAGTATAAGCGTTCTTCACAGTTAACCATCAATAACGTGTGTGGAGATTAAAGTGATTGAAAGAGATAGATTGGGAGAAAGGATAATAAAGAAAGGAGATAAAGAGAAGAAAGAAGATCTCTCATGGATCAAGGTAAGTTTCTCTTATTATCGTATATGTGAGAATCATGAATTCTGATGATCTTGTGGAATGTTTATAATTAATTATTCCCATCATATTTTTTTTATTTACATGTGGTATCAGAGCACATGGTTGATTGAATTTATGATTCTCCAATTATTTTTTTTTCCCAATTTTGATAAACCCTAAATTCAAATCAGGGATTTCTGAGTGAATGGGTACATACTGTTTTTTGAATCCCATAACATGTTTCTCTCTTTTAACGTGTGTGAATTACAATGCCATTATTTAAGGAAGAATTTTGCATCCATGCTCTACCAATTGCAAACTTACGAATTTTGAGCATAATTTATTGTCCGCTCATTTATTTTGTTCATGGCCGAATTTGATTTTAATCACATAATGTGCATTAAATTTCAATTTGATGAATCTTTGGTGAAATTACTTACGTGAATGAATGAGAATCATTTTGGCTGCACCTCCATTAATTATGATATATAGTCACTGCCTTATGATGCCTATGATTTAGGATTCTGAAAGTGGGTATAATGATGTTTCTTTAATGATTATTTTCCGCTGCATTAATGATAATTAAAGAGAAGGTTATATATTTTAATTATGATTATTTTCCGTTGTATTAATGAAAATTAATCTATGAATTGATTGATTTGTTGAGATTAATCGTATGATAGATTTGTAATCACCAAAGTGATCAAATCTTTATGTTTTTATTAATTTCAAATTAATGATTATTTTATTGAGATTAATCGTATGATAAATTTGTAATTACCAAAGTGATCAAATCTGCATGTTTTGATTAATTTCAAATTAATGATTATTTTATTGAGATTAATTTTATGATAGATTTGTAATCAACATCAAATCTTTATGTTTT
>Ga0123340_1005750_pt1 | contig 11829 bp, 10 predicted proteins | sample SirMexnodulemix_FD_89961 | JGI IMG/M metagenome (GOLD analysis project Ga0123340, IMG submission 89961) | Root nodule microbial communities of legume samples collected from Mexico - Siratro Mexico nodule mix | ecosystem: Host-associated > Plants > Roots > Nodule | place: Mexico: Nepantla... | reverse complement strand
GTAATTACTAATAATACAAATATTTTTTATGATTAATTTCTAATATTTTAATTCTACAAATAATAATAACATAGATATTGGTTTACTTTAATATATAATGGTATAATATTATAATATGTTTTTTTTTAATGTAATTATGTTTGTTACAGTTACGAATATAAGGATATAATTGATTATACTTTTTATATATATTCAAAAAAATTAAACATTTCAAGAAGAAAATTTTATTAAAATACACATTTATTCTTTCTCAACTTCAATAAATGCATTAATAAATCTTTCAAAACGAAAATGTTTATCAAAGAGTAATATTAGAATAGATATTTATATGCCTTATTAAAAAGTGAATATATAAGTTATTTTGAAACAAATTTCAAATATTAAAATTGATTTGGGACAAAGATTGTAATATTTAATATGCGGATAATATATCAAGATTTATAAATAATTACTATTTTATGAATATTAAGCAGAAACAGCCAGAACGAAAATAGGGAAAATGTAGTTAGATAAAAGAGGTCAATTAGGGGCATGGTTTTGTGTATGAATGCAGTGGAAGAATGGTGTAAGTTTTGGCTATGAGAATAGATATTTTTATTTGTAGTCGTGAATTGTGGTGAGAAGAAAGAAGTAGATAGTGGAATCCGAGTCCTCTGTGAAGTGTGAATGACAGCAACCACCAAACACAGAATACCAATTAATTGCCCTACCTAGTGTCACTATCCTATATCCCTCGCCATGAATCCCTATTAATCTCCCCTATCTATATAAATCGTTATAGCATACCCATTTAATAATAAAACTTTGGGTTAAATTCTTTTCAAAATTTAAATGCATACATATTTGCAGTAACTCCAACCAGAGTGGGACCAAACATGCTTTGACCGGCTGGTTACGAGATTGTTCTTGTTGGGTCGCAAGCTATTTTGTCCGATTTATCAGCAAGTTACTGTTTGGTGCCTCCAGTTTGAGAAGTGCTAAAAGGAAGGTTCATGGTTAGATTATGTTTAAATGAAAATAATTTGGATATTTTGTGGGGAACCAAAAGATTATAGTTACGTCTTTTCTGTTTTATCTTGGAGTCTTTTAACTCAATATGGTGCATTGTTAGAAGATATATGTTGATTTTGCGGAGGGTAAGATGTCATTTTCAAGATGACATACATAAGTAGCAAGGCATGTATGTGGTAATTAGGGCAGCAACAGTTTTAATATCTATCTGGTCCACTTGCTTACAACGCAGGTCTGCGAAACCCTCGTGGACAGGACACAACACGTACATTTCAGTCATTGTTTTACGTAATAACAATATCCTCTTCAATTTCACACTTCAATGTGGATTATTATCTCATTACAAATTCTTATGTTTACTTCATCAATAAGAACGATACTTAATTGTTTCATGTACGCAGAGAACTTTTGACTATGAAATTCCTGTTGTGTGACAGGAAAACTGTAGAGTGAGTGGGTGTTAATTTATATATATAGGACATGCATATTGTTTGATGGGAGTTAAAAACATGTTATGAGTTTGATTTTGACTATGGATTTTACTATTGAGTTTAGAGTCGTTATCAAGGATCGAAGGGAGCGTTTAAAAATTTGTCAACTTGTCGGTACGTTAGTCTTTGCCTTTCTTGGCATGTAATTTCGCGACAAGAGCTTTTACATGTGTGGCGTAAAAAGCTGAGGAATCTCACGTGGGCGCTTTCTATTGTGTCCTCAAATTTTAGGAATTAAGTTCCGCATTTATTTGGATTTTCAGTTTCTTCAAAAAAGAAGGTGGGAGAGAAAGTAGGTGAGTGGTCGAGTTTCAGTAATTTGAAAGACCCCATAATAAGCACGTTATTATAGTATTTGTTATGTAACAAAGTTGTAAAGTGCCGCAATTATCTCTTAATATGTTATATACAAGATAAGGAGAGAAGGAAAAGAATATATCAGTCAACCTTTTGTTACAGTGCTTCAACTCTTGCAATATTTTAATCCTTAAGATAGTATGGGTCAAACAAGTGAATTGCATAATGACAAATTAATGAAAAGTAAAAGGAACACGCAGGTTAATTGGGTTGAGTTTTCAAGCTTGTTTACTTGGTGGTGATTAATTATAAATGCAAAGCTATAACAAAACTTGCCCTATTTTTTTTTTCCCAGTAAGGGAAGGTGTTGGTTGTCGTTGTCCAATAGGTGCCCTTGCATGTGACAATAACTGATGAAAACAAGTTCACTATTTGAGACTAACGAAAGTACAGATGAAGTTTTTGGCTACTTGAAAATTGAACGTTAAGAGAAAAAGTGTTTGATTGGATGTAAAAATGTAGAAGAAAAACCGGGAAGAAACTAAAATGGAAAAAGGAAAAGATTGGGCATATTCCCGAAGAGCCGAGAGTTCAAGATTCAGTGTCGTGTTCAATAGGTGTTAACCTCATTTGTTTCAATCATATAGCATGTGACAGAGTGAAGGTGTGAGTTGAATTAAATTTATTGGTTTGTGGAGGTAGTTTAGGGATGAATGGCGGGCATGTCCTATAAGAAGAAACTGGAGGGTGTTGATAAAAGCAAAGAAAACGAAATTGGGTTGAATGGAGCTGGGTCACGTTGGCGTAAAAGGAACAGTGTCAGGCTGAACTTGAAGGGAACGAAACCCCCATTAGCTAACCAATAGAAATGATGAAATGGACCTCCCATATGAACAAACATAGCGACTGCTTGTTCTCTCTGAAACTTTTCAAGGATTTAGATCCATTTCCATGTGCCACTTGTGGTCCTTGGGCTAAAGATGATAACCCGCAATAGCATATATGTTGAGTGACTACAAAATTCCTCATGTATATATCTTGTCCTTTTCCCTCAAATCCTTGAAAGATCTCTCATATACGTGTATTGATTAAAGATTCTGAGATGGAAAAGGGTGTTTGGTTGGATTAGCAGTTAAACTGATTGGCAATTAAGGCGTTGGATAAGAGAGAAGTAAACGTAGGTAAAGAGAAGGTAAAGGGTGTAATTAGGCCCATAGGGTGGATTGAAGAATCCCAAAGTTCCCCAGCAAAGGTGCAGAACAAAAGGCAAAGGCCAAAGGCAAAACGAAATGATTACTTGAATGAGACGGGACCCGCTCCATAATATTTCCTTTCCAGGTCTTTCAATTTTTTGACTTGGGATCGGGTCCCACTTCGGCCACCATTGTCTTTATGGATTGAATCATAAAAAGAGCACCTCACGTGGACTCTGAACCAAAGAGACTGTCCAACCACAATAAAAACCATTTTCATTTTCTTAGCCTCCCCTCTAACCAAACTAATTAATTTCAAAAGCTCATCAACATAACAACAAACCATTTTCTCTTCTCGCCCATATAATTCCCACTCATTATCTTTGTTGCTTAAAGCTCTTGCCCTCCCACCTCTTCCTTATCACCTCTCTCCCCTAAACCCCCATCAACTTCAAAACAAATTCCTTCCCTTACACAAAACACATCCCCTCCTATTAAAAACCACAAAGACCCACCACACAGATTAAACTACAAACTCACTCGTCACAACCTGTCTCATAACAAAAAACGATCACCCACGCAAACACAATCATACACAAACATATACACAAACACACACACACACAACTCACCAACAACTTTACTTCCTCTCCATGCGATCATGGAGGGAGGCGACGATCTCCACCACCATCACCACCACCACCGTCAAAACTTCCCATTCCAGCTCCTGGAGAAGAAAGAAGACCAAGAAGCCGCCTCATGCTCCACCTCCTCCCCCTACCCTTCCCTAGCAATCTCCGCAGAACCCAGCACGTCCAATTCCACACGATCCAACCAGCTCGCGGTGGCGTCGGAGCCCGCAAACAGCAAAAAGCCGCCGCCCAAACGCACGTCCACGAAGGACCGGCACACCAAGGTGGACGGTCGTGGCCGCCGCATCCGAATGCCCGCCCTCTGCGCCGCCCGCGTCTTCCAACTCACGCGCGAACTTGGTCACAAGTCTGATGGCGAAACTATCGAGTGGCTCCTCCAGCAGGCCGAACCCGCCGTCATCGCCGCCACCGGGACCGGCACCATCCCCGCCAACTTCACCTCTCTCAACATCTCCCTCCGCAGCTCCGGCTCCTCCATGTCCGTCCCCTCCCAGCTCCGCTCCTCCTACTTCAACCCCAACTTCTCCCTCCAACAACGGCGCACCTTGTTCCCCGGCATCGCCTTGTCGTCCGACACCAACCCCACGAACACCTCCACACTCCTGAATTTCCAATCCAACAACCTGAACACCTCCATGCTCCAGGCGAAGCCCGAAGCCCCCTCCTCCACCTTGGATTTATCCGACACAAGCGCGGAGGAATCAACCCTAGGCCGAAAAAGAAGACCAACGGAACAAGACCTATCCTCCTCCTCGCAGCACCAAATGGGAAGTTATCTCCTGCAGTCGAGTGCAGGCACGATTCCTGCGAGCCACGCCGCCAACATATGGATGGTGGCCAATTCAAACTCCAACCAAGTGATGAGTGGCGATCCCATATGGACCTTCCCTCCGGTTAACAACAGTGCCTTGTATCGAGGCACCATGTCTAGTGGGTTGCATTTCATGAACTTTCCCACGCCCATGGCACTGTTGCCGAGTCAGCAACTAGGGTCTTCTGGGATTGGCACTGTTGGGGGAAGCAGTAATAATAATAATAACAACAATAGTAATATGAATGAAGGGCATTTGAGTATGCTTGCAGGGCTTAGTCCTTATCGTCCTGTTATCGGTGTTTCTGAATCTCAGGCCAGCGGCTCGCAATCGCATCGTGGAGGTGCCGCCGATGATCGCCATGATACCACCAGTCACCACTCCTAAAGGACACCACATCATATCATGTGATGTGATGTGATCACCGTAAATTCTTCTTCTTACTTGTGGTCTAGTTTGATTGATGCTGGCGGATGCATATGGATGTGTTTAACACACGTGAGGTTTGGTTGATGATCTTCGAAATTCAGTTTTATTTATTCCCAAAATTAATTTTTTGGTGTGATTAATATTTTGGAGGGGACGGAGGGGGAAAGGAGAAGGAGGGTTTTTTAGGGTTTGGCAGATGACACTATTTAACAATTGGGTATTTCGCTGCCTGCTTCTTCTTTTCTTTTTCTCTTTTTTTTTCTGGAAAAAAAAAATTGTCTTCTTTGATTGAGTTATTTCACTACACGATATCTTATCATCACCATTGTTTGTGCAATCTTTCTTTTGTTTATTCTCCTGAATAGGGTTTAAATTAATTGGTTTGTAATTTTATGTTAAAGAGAAGAAAAGGAATGAGTTGCATTCCATTCCATGAGGTTTGCAAAGTTTCCCACCTAACAGGCATTTGGGTTGTTTTGTTTTTCTGCGTCTCTCTTTCTGGGCCACAGCACAGAGGTCGTGTGGTAAAAGGGATGAAACAGTGTTGCCGCTAGAGAGAGGAAGAAAGAGAGTGATGAATGTGAAAAAAATGAAGCGGTAGTATTAAAATTTACATTGCTTTTTGATCATTCTGATTCTAAATCTCTGCCATGAATCTCGAGGTTTACTGCATCAATGATTAAGATTTTTCAGAGAGATGGGGGTAATAGGACGGTGGGGTCAAAACCTTATCGGTTCCAGGTGTTGGCTCAGGTGGTGGGGTCCGGCTGCTGGTTATTGCCCAAACCAATGTACAATGTCACTGACAAACAGGTGGATCATTCTCCATCTTCTGTTTTCTTTTTTAATTTTCTTTTCGCCCTTTTAATGGAGCAGTTGCTGGCATCACAGAAAGATCCATGGTGAGTCTTAATGACCCTACTCAGATATGCCCCACCATTCCATCAATCAGGACCCTTCATTTTATGGGCCATCCTCCTCCTATTCAATGCATGATTGGGTCTCTCTCTGCCCACCAAAGGCAAAACGTGGAATCTCCAGTTTCATGCCCCTCCTTCTTAAATTACTCTCTCCCCCAAAACCCTTTTCATCACTCACTTCTGCCACCTAGTTACACTCTACTTACTCTTCCTCTTCTGCATTTGCAACACCAAATACATGGACAACCTTTTTTGTTTTTACCAGAGTTGTTTGTTGTGTGTTTTATAAACAAGTACTGTAAGAGTATTAACCTATCTGAAACTTCTTAAAAACCTCTTTGCTATAAATAAATATACCTTCTCTTTTAATATATTTTTGCTTTCAACTTTTTATTTTATATTTTCTTAATGGTATTATTTATTGTTGTATGTTTTGGAATCTAATAATATCCCCTCTCTAAAATAATAAGGCGATGCAATTAAAAATTGGTAGGGAAGGGAAAGCAGGATTAGGATATTCCCTCCACTATAAACTTTGTTCTGCACAATGGGATTCGAAGGCAACTTTATTTATGGAGATCATGTCAATAACACGAGTGTAAAGCAGGTATCGAAATATATATAATAGTATAAATGTTCTTGTTAAATCATAATCAGGGAAGCCCACATCTGATTAACATAATCTGCTACTTGATGAGAATGGTCAATGGAATAAGGTACCTTGGTGAGGTTCCAATTATGGGCACAAAACAGTAAGCTGATAATGACACTCCTAAGAGGGTTCCCACCTAGCGTTAGCTAGCTAGAGCTGTAAAAGCAAATCATCACCCTCATCTCACTGAATTACCTACACTTTCTCCTACGTACTACCTCTCTGCCATACAACCATAAATCGGAGATGAAGTTTTTTCCCATACATATATTCTGCATAATTGCATTAGATAAGTTCGTATGTAGGTAACTCGCGTCTTTTTCGTTGTTCCTCTTCCTTTTTGTTAGTTCGATTTAGAAAGGAGTTTTCTACATCGATACTTAATTTCATCCAATTGTCAATCCAAGTAGAAATCCAACAAGAATCAATATAAAGAGATTTTTAAGAGGAGATAATATATTATTTAGCTGTTTCTGCTTTTTGTTTTCTAAAAGTAATATCACCTATTTGTGCAATTTAGGTCCGTTAGGTTTTAATTATTCAAAATTTGTTTAAGTATAACAATTTTACGATTTTGATCTCTTTTTGTCATATTAAGTTTCTAACACGTTTTGTTGAAACTTGATAACAATGTGATAAGTAGGGATCAAAAGAGATTAAGTTAGTTGATAATCACATATGAACTAATTTATGTCAATTCAGATTTTTTTTGAGAAAGTAAGTGAGACTCATTTATATATGAAAATCTGTTTGGTTAAAAGATATTTCTTTTAGCTCATTTAAAAAAGTTTCTGAAGTCTAGTATTTTAATTAAGCAAATATAAGCAATATTTTTTAATATTATTATATTTATTTAGTTTTTTTTAAGTATTAACATGTCGACCTACATAAAATTATCATAGACTAAATTTATTCATTGGTTAAGACTTTTAAGTAAGTATTTAAAAACACACATAATATCCTACTCGAACTTTATTTTTCAACAAAAGTCAAATGCAAATCTTTTGAAGTTTGACCAAGTCCAAACGATCTATTTCCATATCTAGTGTGAACTAATATGTTGCTTACTTATATTTTCTACAGGCAAATCTTATAATATAGCATGACTCTTCCTTGTTCTAATTAGTATGATATTTATACATTTATATTTTAATATTTAATTTAAAACATTTAAGTTACTGGATATGATAGACTCGAGCTCACCAACTTATTGTTGATTTAATTAAATTGAGATTATATTTTTATAAAAAAAATTGTAAAAATTTAACTTAAATTGAATATTTAAATCAAATTTATTAATAGGATTTGTCAAATTTGATATAGAAGTATTTAAATCGATTTTGGTAATCAGTTTAGTCTAATTCGAATCCGATCTAGGCAGGCATATACATGCAAACTCCTTTTTTTTTTACAAAAATAAAATTTTATTAAATTTTAAAATTTAATAGATTTATGGCGTTAACATATTAATTTTTCCAAAAAAATCAAAACATCAACGTATGTGTTTCCATTTTATTTCTAACACCTTCAAATCGTTTAAAAAATACAGTGAGTATCAAAAACACATGGAACGATGATATTAGATGGCTACAGAATAGTAATTGCTGGGCCCGTGAAAGTGATCGCAACTTGCAAACACCCTAGCACTCCAATAAGTAATAGTTTCAACACAAAATTATCACTAGAGTCAGAGAACATACTAAGTGCTTATACTTCATGTATGTCATCACTTTAAACCCCAAGTAATATCATCATCACTATCAGTAAATTAGCCAAAAAAGCTACTCCAATTTGAATGCTAATAAAAGAATGGGAAATTAGAAATTGTAACAATGCTTTCAGATAAACTGTGGAATCCTCTCTCTATACCCTGCTGGTGCAGTGCTGTGCTTCCAAACAAAATTGAGATACTCGAGTTAAACGGGTATCTCTCTATTATTGTGTCCCCACATGCTACTGCTACAGATCCTTATCTCCTTCTCCATCCTTAAGTCAAGTAACAACAATTATTAGCCATATATATCACCATCTTAATTGAAATGCCACAAAGTTTTTAATTTGTTATTTTGTGTGACATAAATATTATTAATGGTGGTATTGATTAAGATGTTGAGTGGAAAATAGGGGCAGGGTCGTACCCATTGTTGCTCACATGGATCTGAATCTAATAAGTGACACCGTACGAAGAGGCACAGGATTGGTCCCCCTGGGTAAATGTCATACCCCAAAAATATGTAGCATGAGTTAGAGCAGCTAGGGCAGCAGTTTCTGTAAATTGTGAACAAATTGGATAGATTTTGGGCACAAAAGTGGGTTCGAAGTTACCTGCTAAGAAGCAACAGATTCTATATATTTGGCCCATAATATCCCTAATTCCTTTGTTTGGGCCCAGAAAATCTCTTAATCTTGGCATGGTTTCTCAGAGGGAAATATGATAGATGTTGAGGCACCACCATGTGCTTCCCTACTGCCCTTTAGCCTACAGCTTGGTGGTTACTAGTTACGACACAAGTAATTAGAGGTGTAGACCCACCACCCTCACGTCCACTCTTTTTTTTTTTTTCTGTTTCTCTGTCTCTCTGTTCTCTTCCGATGTTTCCACTTTCTATCAACATGTTGCCTACGACACATAAATTACTCCTTTTCCATTTATTGCCTTCAGGGAGATAAATTATTCAAATTCCCACCATCAAATTGCTTACCATTGCCATAATACTACTATATTCACCACTCTCAATAAACAATCCTGGTTTTCAAAACGAGAGAATCACTCTAATTTATAACAGATTCATCATGCCAAACACAGACCAAGATTCCCGTGGAAACGAAACCAAACATTCAAAGTTCCTAATAACTAAAGTCTACTCTCTACCAATATTAAAATCACAAAGAATCATGAATAAATTGCAACAGCTGTCGGCAGATAAATGCTGCTCAGGCATTTGTGTTCTTTACTCTGCTGTCTCCCTCTCATTTGGGTTCCAGCATTTTGTTTCCATTTTAAATAATATTAATGAAGCATTCTTCATGTTTTCCTATGCTATCCTTGACTATTTATTGTAAAGTACGAAATGAATGAAGAAACATAAAAGAAAGAGAATCTAATATATATAAAAAGATTATATAATACTCTTCATAAAGTCTAAAAATTAACTTTCAAAACCTTTAACTTTAAACAAACTGAGATGGAAGGAATAAATTTTAAAGTCTCCCACTCTTCTCTCTTCTTTAACAACCTTTATGAAAATCAAATCCAATTTTTTCTACATGTCTTAAATTTACAATATGTTTTTCATTTCAAGGTCTCACCTGATGTTAGATTTAGATTTACAATAAAAGTTAGGTGGACAGTTATGTCATTATACAATAAAAGATTAAATTTTCATTTCTTAATTATTCAACGTTTTATTCACTAGTCAAGTTTTATACATTTATTTATATTCTGCTATATTTTAAATTAACAGGAAAATAAAATCCTTTTGTTTCATATTATTAATTAAGTTGAGACGTCACAGTGAGTCGCATCCCTCGCATGTAATGTTTGTGATCAATAGAGGATTTGTCCTGACCATTGGCCTGATGCATCTAGCATGTGGACTCTAAAATGGCGAAACCAACGAGGGTCTAGTTTGGTTCTCTTTCTACTTCGGTAGTGTGTGCAGTTTTAGGCTTACTTCAATTGTCAAATTAAAGATGGATCAGTATTTTGTGAAGACAAATGAAAATTATATGTAGGCCGCAGCATGTCTATTGGAGGAAATTGGAATTGAATAATGATGTGTTATAGTAAGGTTGAATTGATTGGAGGATGGGGCTACAAATAACAACTCATGCCTCAAATTCTACAATTGATGATGCACTGAGAATAATAAGACAATTATATTCAATAATTACCTAAAGATGATTATTAGACAGTACAAGCAGGTCTTTAGATGATGTATTAGTCTGCATGTTAAACAAGTCGATGTCAGAATTTTCTGTCCCCTAGGCTCCTACTTAATATAAAGTTCAGCACTTTTGTGTACAAGAAAGGTCCTCAATTTTGATTAATTTATTAATGATTCCTTTATGAAATGTAAGTTGCATGATCAGGGCAATTGATAGGTACTGAGATCATAGGGAGGAAACTGATGAGTCGAGCAAGACAAATGAGTGTCATTTTCATAATGAGTACTGCTAGAGGTCCCGATTTGAAATTTTTAACCACGTTATTGCACTAATTGCCTAAAGAGATTAGGTCTAAATGATGTGATTCATAGAGCCTCATCACTCATGAATAAAATGACATTGTACTGAAGAACAATGCATTTACTGCTTGGTAGATCAATTTATCCTTACAGTACTTTCTATGTTTGAACATCTTGAGTCGCTTCAACCTTCAATAAGAGTTTTGTTTGGGAGTGACGAGTAGTAATCTGGCTTAGAACTTTGGCCTGTACTATTTCTTCGTTCAAGTTTATTCTCATCGAAGACCGAATAGCTATCTGGACGAGGTTAGGTGAGGTTGATTTGATCTGAATCCGACATTGATTGATCCGAATAGTGATAGCTTCAAAAACTGAATGAAGATTCACTACACAAGATACTTCGACGCTCAACTCAATATAAGATAAAGTGAAGAAAATAAGGTGAAAAGTAAATGAGGTCAAAAACTGAGTTAAGAAGTGAGTCCTACTACCTGAGATGATTGGAACATGCACACGCACTCTGCACCTTGAAATTAGGAAAGGGTAACTTTGATTTCTACCGTGGTGCTTCAAACCATCCATGATGCTGACATAAGAACTCCTTCCACATGCATCAGCAGAGCAACTTGTAAGCCCCATTTGAATACTCAAATATGTTAGTGTGTCATTACAATAAAATTGTATTAGTTATGACAAGTACCCTGTGAAGTTAAAAGACGTTAATTGAATATTACATTCTTCATCTATCAACTCAGGAGCCATATCTGCTATATGGATGCAAGAACCTGTGATCTTCTTTTCAGAATTCTTTATTGTTACAAAACATAGCTCTCTCTACGTTCTAATCCTGTAATTTTCTTACTTACTAATCAGAAACCATGCAACCATGTAAGTCACTTTGTTCAGCTTTGGACTTCCTTTTGATCTTCCATATTTTCTGGTTCGATGCTATAATTTTTCACACATTTTTTCTAAGCTTCTGGGTCCACTTTATTACCTTATTATCTTTATATATTCATTTTCTTTTCTATCTCACTTTTATTTTCATTTTTTATCAAACTATTTCGAACATCTAACTAAGATTTATCATTATTTTATTTCTATCACATTATATCATCTATATATAATGCATATTTTTTTCTTAATTATCATTGCTAATTATATCATTCATATTATATATATTC
>Ga0123340_1005749_pt1 | contig 11831 bp, 8 predicted proteins | sample SirMexnodulemix_FD_89961 | JGI IMG/M metagenome (GOLD analysis project Ga0123340, IMG submission 89961) | Root nodule microbial communities of legume samples collected from Mexico - Siratro Mexico nodule mix | ecosystem: Host-associated > Plants > Roots > Nodule | place: Mexico: Nepantla... | reverse complement strand
CTTTAATATTTTTTTAATTTTTTTTTTTTTTTTTTTTTTTTTTATAATTTTGTATTATTTTTATGCTTTTATATATATTGTATTTATATTTTAGTGTCTGTTTTTTTTTTTCTTTTTTTTTGATTTTTGTTCCGTTAAGTTGTTTTCCTTCAATAAAAATTTGACATTCCTTAATTTTCATCCTCTATAAATTTAAGAGTTGAATAAGAAAAATGAAATGAATAAGATAATACTAATGAAAGGGAAACAATATTATCTATTAGATTGATTAATTTTTTCTTTAAATAAAATCATTTTAATAAAAATCAGGATTTTTTTTATCTAATAACATATTCAAAATCACGAAAGTTTTACGAGATTAAAATGTTATTTAAATCAAATATTAATCCAAAAGGAAATCACATGAGCTTTCTTTTATTATAAAAAAATTCTTCATCTAAACTCGATTTTTGTAAATAATAATCCGTACTGTTTCTCCCACATAAATCATGTCTTCTTAGTATTTTTATTTTAGTGTTCATTGTTTGAATGGATTATTTGGCTTAACTAGAGTAACTCATTTAGGGCGTAAGGCTTAAGAATTTATGTCTAATTCAACTTTCCAAACAGTTTTTAAAATATTTTTTGTATAATAATGGTAGTATGTAAATTTACATTTAATTCAATTTTACAATCATATGTATAAAGTGAGCATTGTACCTTCATTAGAATGATACCAAGTTAAGCTGTTTTACATATAATTTACCTAAAGAGTGGAATATCTAAATTCCAAAGTTACACCGAATGTTTAACTAAAAGCTCATACATGATACACAGTTTACATCAAGAGCGTATAATACAAAGGGCCATACACAAAGACTAACATATCTCCGAGAGGAGTCATCTGTCATCTCAGACCCTCACAGAGGACTTCAGTTTTGGAACCTTGAAGCTGGTAGAGAATAGCTTCGGAGTCTCTAAGGTGGGAATAACTGGAGGCTCTTTCCTCTTCGTGCTTTTTTTCCCCTGGACATTAAGATTCAGTCAGGAAGCGAAAACATATAAAAAAACAAAGCAATGCAATCTTTTTCTCAAACTTTCCATTTTAAAACCTTGTATAAATCTAAAACTATTGTTCAACATGACACACAGGAAGTACAACACCAAAAAGTAATACTGGAGAACACAACCCTCACCACTACAACAAGACATAATGATGTTTTGTAAATCTAAACACAGCCAATATAAGGCAGCTCAATGAGAAATAAATATGCTAAACTGCCTGTATCAGGTGGGCAAGTTATTATGGAGAGCATGAATTTGCAGATGTTGGAAATGGATTGCAAATAAAGTAGAAGACAGTATGTTTGAAGACTTTATAGTGGGCAACTCATGCAGTGGAATACACATTTCTATTGAAATGAATACATACACAGTTCAAGCAGTTGTATTTTGGAAGCAGGCTGCCAGTTCAATACAACCACAATGCTGAGTTCTATAAGAGAAAGCCAATCTACCACCCGCAAAGCGCATAAATGATAAATCCGACAAAATTAACAAGAGTATATAGGAAGATAAGCAATTAGAAAAAGAATATGCCATACCCTTTCAGAAGATTTTGCGGCTGGTTGATCGGGCGTAGATATTTCATTCTTCACAATCATACTTCTATTCTTGTTGCTCTTACCAATTCCCGAACCAGATGCTTTATTTCCATCGGAGCAATGATTTAAAACAGTTGTGACATGGTTGTTCCTCAGTTTTCTTAGAGATTCCAACTCCACTGAGAGTCCATGCATTTCCTTGTTTAATCTTTTTGTCTCAGCCTCCATCTCAGCCATTTTACTCTCTAGTTCGCAAATTTTACTATCTTTTTCATAATTTTCAGACTGTAGCTGCTCCATGCCGGAAACAAGTACCTTTATCTTTTCATTTGCCTTTTCTACTTCAGCTTCTTTAGTCTTTAATTTAGCAGTGTAGTCATTCTCCATTATATTATATTGATTCCACACAAATTTCTTTTCCGCCAAGAGTTCGGACACCTCCGAATATTTTTCTAAAGAAAGCTTATCATATTCACCTTTTAATCTACTAAATTCATCAACGATTTCGCAGGAACAGTCATCTTTTTCTGCAGTATTCCAAATCGACTTGTCCACTCTATCTGTGGATCTTTTTTTCTTCATTTTAGTATCCTTAGGTGCTGTTCCTTGGTCCTGTTATAAAAGTGATTGTTCAGCATAATGTAATACATAAGAAATGTTAGAAAACCCAACAAATATGCAAGGCTGACTGACAGATTACATACTTCTCTAACAGAGGATTTACGAGAAAAAATTTCAAACCATGCTTTATAATCCCCCAACTCATCCTCTGTATGCTCTGTAATCAAAAGATAAACGAATGCAGTTAGAACAATATCAAATAAAAATTTCAAACCCCCAACAATTGACAAAAACTTTCCCTTGAGTTGCAAAAATCAAAGATATTGATAATTTAAAGCATCGTAACCAGCAAATGAAAAAGAAAACTTTTCTGTAGCATGCAAGGAGTGATGAATTATCCACGAGCAGGACTTTCATAATGGTTCAGCCAATCTGGTATTTAACCATCTAAGCCAACCCTTACATTCATATATCTTGTAAAGCTATTTACATTTGGGAAACGAAAATAATCCCAATCATGTTACATCCAGGACCATCACAAGATTGACAGTAGAAATGCACCTTATAAGCTATTTCTTCTAATCACAGATCACGTAAACTTGTTCACATTCAAAAACTTATTAATTTAACTCTGCCCCTATGCAAATAATTCTAGTCTGAGGTCAAAGTAAATGCATGTATAGGTTTCCGCCGTATTTGTTTTGGATTATCTTTCAAATGCAATGCCTCAAGCGAGACCTTTTCACCCCCAAAAATAGACTTTTTTCCCTAAATAATCATATCACAAACATATGCTATTACTCTCTAGTATCCCCCAAAACTCAAGTACTTCAAATAACAAACAATCTGCACCATGTCAAGAACTATCCACAACAAAGATAGTTCTCTCCATTCTCAATCCTTCATAAGAACAACAAAACCAACTTTTTGCTCATTGAAAGCAAAACATTAAGGAATGAAACAACAAATTCAAAAATATAAAACCAAGAACCAAAACCAAACACCTCTTCCCTAAGAATAGCAGAAAATAAAAACTTCTAACAAGAAATCAAAGAAAACTCACTGACCCAAAAACCATTTTAATATAGCAGCCTCTCTGTGCTTCAAGCCCAGCGCCAAATCCGCTTTCGCTTCTTCCAGAGACCGTTTTTTCTCCTCAAAGGCCAACATCCCGTTCAACTAAACAAACAGTGGCAGTAAAAACACACAAAAAAAGGTAGTTTTTTTAAAATTTAGCGGAGCCCTAAAAAAGACTATTTACCTGAGAAATTTGATCCTTGTGAAAGCGAACATCGGAGACCCACCCTTCGTGCTGCATCCGAAGACGGTCTTCGAGAAACTTGTGGCGGCTAGCGAAAGATTGAAGCTGGTTCTGCTGGTTGCGCACCATCTGAACCAGAGATTTGAAGATATTACCCCAATTTTGGCGCTCCGTAGATTCCGATTTTCTTCTTTTCTGCATCGTGAAATTCAGAAAAGAAAAAAAAGCGTTTGAATTTTGGAAGAAGAAGTGAAAGAGAAGAGACAGCAAAATTGCAACGGTCGAATTTTGCGCCCGTGAGAAGTAGTCGCAGACAGTGGTTTCAAAAACTTCGATGAGTTTTCAGACCGCGACTTTGATTTTAAAAGTATTGGGCCAATGTACTTTACCCGACCCAATAAGCAATCCCTTACTCAAGGCAATTGCTTCCTTCACCCCCACAATTGCTTCCTGCACTCCATAAGAAATGTAGAAGAACATTTATACCCATCCTGCACTTTCATAATTGTTTCTAGCACTTTAATAATGAAAATAGTCTTTCAAATTTTATATTTTTTTTAATAAATGTTATCTGAAATGTAATAAAAGGTTTCTGGATCATGGACATTCTAGAAATTTGAAATATTTTAAGATTTCTCATTTCAAAATCAAATTGTTTCATACTATATAATATCTGTAGAATGCGTAATCCAAAAATTATTTTTATTATTTCATAATGAGATTATAAGAGACACATGTCATGAGTGTGTTTTAATTTTGGTCGTATACTTCCTAAAATTTTTCTTTGTTTTTAATTCATCTAAAGTTGAAATAGATGTTTCTTTATCCTAGTAATGATACTTGTTAATTGTTTATATCGAGTGAAAAGTTTTCAAGTGGTGTCTTTTAATATTTTTATATAATGTCAACTAGTAACACCTTTAAATAAAGCTTTTAAGATCTATTAAAATGTCATTTGTCTACGTAAAAGCGTGGAGTCAAAAATTGGTGGTGATTTCAAATTTATGAAAGGTGATATGTAAAATATTTTTATTCTTATGGTTAAGTATGCAAGAGTTAATGAATTAATTAATAGACATTTTTTTTTTTTCATACCATTTCTCGCTTTACTTAGTTATCACAATCCTAGTCAAGTTTTGATAATGGATGATCAATTGATGATAGAATTAAAATTACTTACTTTTAACAAATGAAAAAAAAAATACACATTTTTTTACTAAGGACAAAGTTGATTTGATGAGAAAAGTAGAATAAAAGAAAATTAAGTTGTGTATTCGAATTCCTAATTAACACATATTAGCAATTACAGATAAACAATAAATAAATTGCATGTTGCGTATTAAAAATCACAAGAGGACAATAATATATTTTAGTCTTTTTTTTAATTAATGCTTTTGCTATTTGCATTTTACTTATAATCATGAACTGCAGTGAGAGTATGAACTCCCATTTCCATGGTCTCTTTATTACAGACATATCTTTCAGGAGTTAAATTCATTTAAAGAAAATACTTCTTTTCATGAGAAACTTCAAATTAAAACACTGTTCTATCCATTATATTAGATTATCAGGTATCCCATCTTAATTGCCATAGGCAACTCTTTAATTTTACATACTGTTACCATAAAAAGGAGATATCTTGATACCAATTTAATTAAAAGAATATGAATATGGTCACACACAATTTTCATTACATTTTCTGATATGACTAAATTTTAATAGTAGTCCAGGATCCTGAACACTGAAAGCTACATCCACTTCCATGGATAGAATTACCTAGCTGGCATTTGTATATGGCTCTGCATTCTCAATTATTTTCTTCAAAGCATCAGCTCCAATGCATTGGAGAACCTAGGGTCATAAACCATGGATAAATAATTATGTCCTGAAGGTATACAATTATACTGCATTTAAAAGGTGAAAAATACAAAATCATATTGAGCAATACTAGCAGCATACTTCTAATGCACTCTCTTCGTTAGAACTTATTGAAAACAATGAAGTCATAAATAGAGTTCATCAAAGATGAATTGAGACCTATAAAATATTTCGATTCCAATGAATATTCCCAATAATAAACAGTGTCTTCAGGAAGTGTGTGATTAACATTTCTCGTGTCATTGGGCCTTGAAAAGTTCATTTTTCTTAGAAACTCCACAAGACATCAGTGAACTGAATTTTCACTTGCCATACAGAACGAAGAAAATATTGATAATATAGAAAATCCAGTAATACCTCATTTGCATCTTTGAAAGAGCTGAATTCATCTTTCTTTGGCCAGAGTACACGCCAACACCTGATGTCATCCAAAAAAGGAAAGCAAATAGTACATAACACAATTGAAAAGTAAAGCAGAAGTGAACATTTATTATTTCAGCAGGCCTCAAGTGCTGGAAAAAGAACAGAATGTGTAACCTCTCAGATCCAATAAACTTTCTGAGCCATTATTAGGGTGCCAGATTTGGTAAGCATTTTGATTTATTTAGTAGGATATAGACCACTTGCATGCATGAAAATTAAACCTAATGCATTAAATAGTTTAGGTACCATGAATATGTATCACGGACCTTGATCACCGAGCTTTATGGTTTATATTCATGCAACATGCTATGTGCACATCCAAGTCTCAAGTTTTACTTTATATTTGGTAGTTACACATAATAACATGGAAAATAAATGACACCATATATAACCTTTCTCGGCCAAGGCGCCGTGCCAGCTCTTCTGCTAAAGCTTGACCTGGCGGATCATTATCAGTTGCCAGGATGATGCGATCTGCCTAAAAGAACAAAGAGGAAACCAAGCTACTAAGTAGTTTGCTTAGAAAGATCCAACTTAATGGGAAGATATCAAATGTGTGTACCTTATCCAAGTACTCTTTGCAGTTCCACAGGTATTGAAATGCAGTGTCCTGATTTCATAAGCATGCACAAATTAATATATTGAATCGATCAATTAATTCGTTGAAACACATACTTTATGAGAATGTAGAAAGATAACCATGGATCAGTTCTTAAGGCAGAGAAGGAAGGACTGGATGCAATTTATTTATTTTGTTTTTGCTCTCATGTTAATCTTAGGAAAGTTATGTGTGATTATGGTCCATCGTTAAAAACATAAACATGAACAGAATTTATACACAACATCAGTGTAACAGATCTTCAAAGAATAAGGCTCTATACTGAGACACTTTTGCAGTAAAATGCAATTAGTTATGATTTAGTAGGTAACCGGAAAAATTAGATAACGTTTAGATAGGTTCTTCCTTTCAAAGTTAAGGATTATAAGTTATAACTATTAAAATTTCTTAGAATGAAAGTGGTCTTAAAACACAAAGATCACACTTGAAACAGTTAGAATCAACATCGCTAAATGATTTGTACTTTGACTCTCTGTTATTACATTTTCAATTACTACAGTAGAATAACAACCATAAAACAGTGTACCTCATCAGAATAAAAATGAAAAATTAGATGAGGAATTGTCTAGCTATTTGAAATAATCCTGAAAGGGTAATTTGCAATCAGACAATTAATAAGCATAATCAATGAACACACGAACAAAACTACAGAGGGGTCAATTACATTTCATTCGGAAGACCACATCTAATCTATTTCATTAGATAGATACATAAGAAAGACAGATAGATTTTGATGAAGAAGACAAGAAGTATTGCAGATATTTGCATTAATAACGCATATTACATTGAATATTCACTTGGCCTTAAAAGAGAAGTGAAAACAAATAATAGCACACACACAAACCTTCTCTATTGGTGGCAAATCTTTTGAAGAAACCTTTACCGGTGCACCTACAGGAACACTAACACAATTCCGAAAGCTAGCCTCCTCAAGTGAAAGCTTATCAATTTCCCCTTCAACCTATTATCATCATTGGCTTGTAAGAATATCTTCAATTCTTTCTTTTTTCAGCTTTCAGTTGGATATATTGTCAGAGAATAGAAGATAGAAGATACGGACGGGAGATGTAAGGAAACAAAATTTACAATGATGATTTCGGATACTTGACTAATGTCATCAATTCCATATAGTATCTTCTCTATGCCTCTATCCTGAAAATCAAATCGAGCATTAAATGAATATAAAGTTACTTAGTATCCAGATCAATTAAATTTCATATCAAAATGTGCATTTTTAAACCCTCAACGTGGTCCTCCAAAGAATAGGATGCCATCACATTAACCCTCTAAAGATTTCTCACCAAATTAGTCCCTTAGAAACTAGGGTATCAACACATTAATCCCCCCCAAAAAAATTGTCATGACATTAGTCCTCAAACATACAAAATAGTTACCATACTTCTCTTAGTGTCACCAATTTAGTCTTCTACAAGGATGAATATGGTGAAATATTAGACTTTTTAAGGAATAATGTGGTAAAAGTCTCCAGAGGACTACTTTGAAGGATTAATTTAGTGACAAAAATATACAGCAGTTCCACATTCTCTGTTTGTAATCATTGTAAGTAGTCTAAATTATTCCTTTGGATAGATGATAATTTTGGTTCCTGAAACTATAAACAGATGTCAATTTAACCCTTAAAAGAACTCAAATTTTTATTTAGTCCTTGAATGTGTAAAAAGTGCGACAATTACATTTTGTTGTTAAGCTTTCGTGGGACCATTTTTTCATTAAGTTGTAATCTTTTTAAGCTTTCGTGACACTAAATTGTATTTTGTACGACTGATTGATCTTTTGTAATCCTGGTATTGGTAGGGATTTAAAAAAAACAGTTGGATTTTATTTTTAAGACCAATTTGAGATTAACTTATGAAGTTTCAGGACCAATTTGCACTTTTACATATTTAGGGACTAAATCAGATTTACCATTCTTTTTCAAGGACTAAATTTCCACCAGTTTACACTTTCAAGGACCAAAAAATAACCATTTACCCTTATTCTTTAAGTAGGAAGGGAATCAATTAGCAATTATTTACTCTAGTTCATAAATTATACAGTGGCTTAGAGCTTTGTATTATTCATTTTCTCAAAAAATATTATTCCATTTTCATTCAAGTAATTTGTAAAGGGTTTGCCATAATCTTTGGAGGACCAGCTAGACGGTTTACTCTAAATTTTTAATTCAAATACAAGCAGCATAGCAATAGAAGGTTCCAGAAAGAAACAATTATAGGCTCCTGTCTTATACATTCATCTGTAAACTGTTAATCTTTATAAATCTACTGAAATAGCTGATGATCGCTAGAGTCAGCGATAGAAATAGCGTCCAGGAGTGATACTCAGTTGTTGACATAACTTTTTGTCGTAGATTTGTATATTTTTCCCCTAAGCATTTTCTACAAAAAGGAAGTGTAGGCCAGGAGAAAATGTAGCCTTGCCTGTATCCTTTCTTTTTCCATCTCTAACACCACAGTTGTCCTCTTTTTTTCATTAATTGTACAGGACATGCTACTAGTCATTTCAAAACACATCATTCATTGTAATGAATATTATTTGCAAAGAGGAAAAGTTACCAGCCAAAATCTTTTCTCCAGTGCTCTGTATTTGCAGCCAACAAGCAACCCATTTTGTTTATAAGTAAAAGCAATGACTGCCTGCACAAAATTTGCAGTGCACAGTGAAGTTTAGAACCTCTAACTAGTTAAGTTCTTAAGAACTAAGCCACGGATAGAAAACGTTTACAAGACAGCAAAGAGAAGAAACCTCAACAATTATGATCATTGCTAAGATTCTTTTCATGATCTTGAAGCCATGACAACTAAACCAAAGTTTCCTTCTACAAATGAAAAAATATATACGCACTACCTCTCTGGTTCATGTAAATGGATATATATTTCCCACCACTATTGCCCCACTAAGGTTCAATTTCAATAATTGAGACCAGTTGGAAACAGAATACCAACTTTAAATATATCAAGTCATGGCAGTATTCATTCAGTTCAATAGCGAATAATGAATTTTTCCATCAGAACACCAACTTTAAAGCTTAATTTATCAATCTAATATCAAGAAAACTTCATTTAGCCATCATTATATTGACACAAAGTATATTCAAAATCTAAAGTCACTGCTTTTGGTTAAAAATCCAAAAATGCACATGATATCAGTCTTTTAGTTCAGATTTCAAGAATTCAAGATGGCTAGATCACTGAAGATTCTTTTTTCCCTTATGAAATGGTATATGACCAATCAAAGAAGCAGATATATGAGTCCCAGCAGAGTACGGGACATCAAACACCAATTAGGGATCTGGATTCTGTTTATCTAGCAATTTAAAGGAACAAATTTTACAAATACAAAACCAGAACTGTGAAAATACCTTATTTTCAGATAGTTGTCTTACAGCATTTCTGCTCAGGGTTTTCTCAGATATCAGTCTCTCTCTAAAGTAAGCAACAATCTAAAACAGGGAAAAAGAAAACGAATACATAAGCAGATAATCTGACTAACACTTGGGGTTGCAATATATTGACATAAGCACATAAAGAAACAGTCTATGATAACTTGACAAGGCAATACTCGATCAAGGTAGTAGCTTTACATGCTCACACTAAGCCATTCCAAAATTTTTAACCAGATTCACTAGCATGATTGAACAGTGAAGCTTCTAAGACCATACTATTTACTAGACATTACATAATATTTCTAAACCTCTACATACTGGACCTTCAATATTGAGATATTAATTAGCAAGCCAAAATCACAAGAAAGTCAAGCCATGTGTCCATTTCAGCTAAAAATAGTAATTATAACGCATTACCACCAATGATACCCTTAAGAATCATACTTTGTATGCTGGGTCAGAGAACAATGAGAAGATCAGCACACTTAACAAGATAATCAATTTTCCCTACTTCATTTGAATAAAAGACGTTCAAAAGACACCTGGTATAACAACAATTACCAGAAAAATGAGAGACATAGGTCATTCTGAGAATTTGGCAATTATTCTACAGATATTACCCACTCAAAATGCCAAAAACAAGTTGTATACCTTAGGACCAAGTGGTTCCAATCCTAAGCTCTCCTCCGCTATTTTTCTAGAAAACTTGGCATTAGTACAAACCCCACTGTACAATTCCTTATCATCTGCAAAAACCTACAACCAAATAATCATGTGGAAGCAGTATGTCTTTGTTACACCATTACAAGTTTTATGCTTGAAAGGAGACATAAATTTATAAATCCAAGTTATGTCACCTGACCAGCCCAACCACATTTAGCTCGAAAACACCTCCACATCGCAAATTCACTACATCGCACATTTGCCAAAACACATCACATCAAAACAGACAGTTATCACCACACACACAAAGCAAGTAGAAGAAGCATACCCATTAGGGATAATGTGAAAAGACAAACTCCTCTCCTTTAATTGCCCACCTTTGCACTAGAATATCAAAACAAACAAGATTCAGAAACCTACTTAAAACCAAGTACATACAAAAGACTAGGGGCAGATAATGGATTAGAGTTTTAGAAGAAAATAAAAGTAGATACTTTTGGACAAAACAGATTATGGTACTGCCCGGGCAAGCAAGAGTTTTCCAAGCTGATGCCCAGAAGTTCCATTTTCTCTTTCAATACTTTCACTTTAGGTGCATCAAAAGTATTGTCCACAACACCTTAAAAATAACACAAACAATCATATCAGGGAAATCCAATAAATATTTTTTTTCTAAAAAAATAAAAAGATTAAATAGTGTATGCACTAACGGTAAGGTTTTATTAGTTTTTTATATCTTAAAACAAATCACAAACGGTCATGAATGTAAATTTGTAAAATTTTACGATGACTACCTCAAGTCACAACAACAATTTCTGATTCGTTGAAAGTGTTAAACTGTTTTAAGGCAACAAAGCATAGAAATTAAACTCTTAGAAAAACTGAATCCTATGGCTGCCCAGAAAACTCAAACTAATAACATTAACAAATGGGGGAAAAGGGTATCATAAAAAAAGAAAAGCGAGGGAAAACGATGAACCTGGAGTAGAGGGCTCAGTGGTGTTACGAGCTACTGAATGACACCAAACGGAACATGGCCTTGTGGATAACACTGCTGCATTGGTTCTGGGAAGCAACTTGGAGAATAGAGATTGAGCGAGAGGAAGACGCAGCCATTGGTTCTGAAAAACAGACATGTTTGGTCTTTACTTTAATTTTGATTTGTTTGAGGATTTTTCATCGCAAGTTTTGGAATCCCTGTGTTGGTTCATCTAGAGCTATTAGACACAAATAAGAGATATTTTTGCCTCCAGAAAATACGTAAATTTTTTAAAATGCTATATTTCCATAAAATTTTATTTAATAAAGGGAAAGAGATTCTGTTAGTGCAAAAATAATTCGCAGACACCCTATACCCCTAAATATATCTCATCAACAGAAGTTTCTACGGAAACATAAATAAATATTAATTGTAATATATTTTTTAAAACATTACAAAAT
>Ga0123340_1005748_pt1 | contig 11831 bp, 5 predicted proteins | sample SirMexnodulemix_FD_89961 | JGI IMG/M metagenome (GOLD analysis project Ga0123340, IMG submission 89961) | Root nodule microbial communities of legume samples collected from Mexico - Siratro Mexico nodule mix | ecosystem: Host-associated > Plants > Roots > Nodule | place: Mexico: Nepantla... | reverse complement strand
TGTATAAGAGACTGTATATATATATATATATATATATATATATATATAAAGCACTTGTTGGAATTCTTATAAGTAAGCTCATCTTACTCCTTTCTTCATTATTTTTATATCAGAATCCTTCCATCAATTAGGTATTTCCGTAAGCTTATTTATGAATTTGGCCAGTTTACAAGTTTCATATCCTTTATTAGTAGAACTTCCATATGAATTAAATAACAATTCCTGAAAGTAATATTTAGATCCAATTTAAAAGTTGAGGTACATGATAGAAAGTGTTTCCAAGAACTTTGAAAGAGACTCCGAGATTGGGAAAGAAGAAGAAAATAAATACAATAAAAATTTAGTAGAATACAAATAAACAAAAATAAAATCGAAGGTGTTTAATGAAAGAAACCAAAATAAAAAAATAATAATAATAAAAATGCAAAAAAATTATAATTAATCTTATATTTTGAAAAAAAAGTATTTATCTTTTCCACAATCTACATTGTTACTTGTATAACTCCTCTTTCGTGTTCACAACCAAAATGAACCTAAATGTTATCATTACAAAAGAAATAAAAATTTTCGACGAAACAAATCTATTGGAAACATCTAAAATTTGTCGGTAAATTGATTGTATATAAATTTATTGACGGATTTAGGATAAAATCATCGGTAAATCTGTCGATAAATTTAGCAACGGATGATATATGTCGATAAAATCGTTAATAATGATATTTTACCGATGGATAAAATTCTGTCGATTTAATTTTTTTTTAGTATATTAAGAGAATGAAATTTGAATATAGTAGCTCTCTATCTTTTTTGTGATCTTAATCCTTCTTTGCCTTATCTCAATTTTCATTTTATATAATATCGTGTTTTTATTTTTATTTTTAGTGTTTTATACCATTTATTATTTAATTATAAAAATTTGTGTTTCAAATTGACCAAACACTTAGGTTTGTTAAAATTAGATTTGAATAAAATCAGTGTCGCTTCAGTTTTGAAGAATAGTTGTTTTTTTTTTTTTTTCAAAACTGAAATAGATAGGAGAAAGTAGATAGGAAAGAACTACACTTTATGAAAGTTAATTTCTAGCTTTATTTTTATATTTGTTTCGTTTTCTTCCTTACGTGAATTTCATTGTCCACATTTTAAAGATTAGTGAGTTAGGTACGTTAGTTATTTTCATTCAAATGTTTGATGAGCTAGTAATATATTTTATAGTGAAGATAAGTGTACCAATCATAAATGTAGTAAATAATAAAAATATAACTTTTTTAAAGAAATTTATGTAATACACGATAATAAATAAAATTATAACAAGATTAGGCTACATATAATTTTAAAATTTTGATTTTTATACAAGAAAATAAAATTAAAACAATGAAAGTATATTTTTGTATTTTTAATGAGCACTTGAAATATGGAAAAAGAATGAAAAGGAGATGGAATGTAATTTTTAGGTTTAAACAAACCTCACTCTCATGCATGAAATCAATTATATTCTTTTTCAACAAATGTCAATGTTAACCCACAATAATACTCAAACCCTAATTCCTTTGCAGGATGTGGCTAAGCTTATATATTAACTGTCAATTCCTTGATAAATTATATAGAAAATAACTTGCTTTTGCCACAAGGGTCTTAAGATAACAAACGAATCTTAAGGTTTTAACTAATATTTTGATTGAGATCTACATTACAAAAGATATTTTTCAATACTCTTAAGAAAATCAATCAGCGCAACAGGTCATGCGCACATAAACAAAATACTAGTATATTGAAAGAAAAACATTTATAATAAGACATAAATAAGACTAGTATTGATTACATGAGAATTGAAACAATTACATATAATCCCAACAACATAGAAAGATGAACAAGGGAAGAAGATGAATATACAAAGAGGAGAAAAGAAAAACTATCGAAACCTTAAATGTCATCCCAAGGCTACATATTTATGCCTCCCAGGAGGAGCTTGACTGCCAGATGGAGTGGAAAATCTAGAGTTTCTAACCCTAATGTTGAAAATCCTTTAAATAGACTCTAATTTGCGACGTTTGTGCCCGATCCAGATTAGCTGCGTCGGGCACCACTGGGTTTTGTCACAAGTCCGAGTGATTCTTCCTGCACCTCCATGACGACTTCCTGCACCTCCATAGTTTTTCAAAATTCCCATTTTGGACATAATGAAAAGACCAAAATATCCTTTGTCTACAACTCATAGTGTAAAAATTTTGAAACACATTGCGGGTTCTACAACCCGCAATGCATTTTTAAAATTTTTACATTGCGGGTTGTACAACCCGCAATACATTTTAAAAAAAATTTTGTATTTTTACATTGCGGGTTGTACAACCCGCAATACATTTAAAAAAAATTTTGTAACCCGCAATGCATTTATAAATTGTTTTGTTTTGCGAGTTGTACAACCAGCAATCTGCTATGGTGTAGTGGTTATTACCTTAGTCTTACGCAGTAAAGGTTTCCAGTTTGATCCTCGTCAAGGCCACAAATTTTTGTAATATTTGTTTTTAACATAATTTTAATTTTTCTTATAATAAAAAGTAAAAAAAAATATTTTTATAAATAATTTTTAGTATTTATAAAAATAAATTAATTTTTTTTGTGAGTTGACAAAAAAAATTTTAAATGCATTGCGGGTTGTACAACCCGCAATGTAAAAATTTGAAAAAACGCATTGCGGGTTCTACAACCCGCAATGTAAAAAATTTTTACATTATAGATTGTAGACGAAGGACATTTTAGTCTTTTCATTATGTCCAAAATGGAAATTTTGAAAAACTATGGAGGTGCAGGAAGTCGTCATAGAGGTGCAAGAAGAATCACTCCACAAGTCCAAGCTTTGAAGCCCAACTTGTGTCGGGCCCATGTTTCTTGGATAGGGCGTATTTCTAATGAATTGCTCTCGGGGCTAGTTCGCATCAGGCTTAGGTTCTTGTGTCGAGGAAATTCCTTCTTCTCTAAGTCCAACGCTTTTCTGTTCAAAATAATAGAGGTTTAGAATAAATTCAATTCTCTTAATTATTAACAAAAATTGCCTAAAATTAAGAACTAAGCAAATTTTAAGCTTACAAAAAATTAAATTTGTTACAAAAAAATATAAAAATATCATATAAATCAACTCTATCGTGAGCACTTTAATCAATATTTGTTTAAGTGATTACTAAACATTTAAACAAATTTTTTTAAGGACATAAAATATTTGTGAATTAATAATCACATAATTCTTTCAACTATGTCTCATACACAAAATAATTGTGTTGCAAGTGGTTGTTATATCAAAATATTTTATATAAAGAAGTTCTCAAAAGATAATTGCATAATAGGATAGATTTCAATTGAAGTATCATTAAAAAAAATTGGTGAAATTATTTCGTATTTTCTCACATATCAATCATACTAAAAATACTTTTAGTCAACGAGAAGTGTTTACAATTACAAACAATTAGTAACTCATGTTGTCAACCCAAAAATTAACTTATGTCTTTAACAACCTGATTTTGAGACTTGGGAGGAAAATCCCAACCCAAATGTACAACAATTCTTTAAGATGTTGACGAGTGCACTATCTTGCTTAAAGCGTGTTTACGTTACATAGATTGACAACTCTTTCCATCTTGGTTAAAGCGTGTTTGTGTCACAAAAAGCGACAAACTCATATACGTTTCTCATTATTATCACTTCAAGTTTATCACATTCATTAAAACGACATTAACAACATTTAAGCCATACCTGCTCACACTCAATTAAAATATAAATATTCCGTGTAAGTTATACATTGACGATTAATAACTAAATTAATTGAATTATCTAGTCATAATTTATGATAACTCATCTCATTGTCAAAAAATAATTTTTATTGAATGCAATTATTATTATTATAATTATTATTTATTACAAAAATTAAGAGTTTGTATAGTGTGATTTATGATGAAATGAAGTTTTCTATTACAAATATTTTGTAACTTATGATATTTTTGATATTTTCCATCTTTGTACAATACTTTTCTTGTTTTGTAACATACTGTTTTTTTGTCATTAGAAAGTTTTTTTTAACCGTGACTAACCTTATAAAGTTAACTTGTAAAGTGAGATTACATCTATGTATATTTTATAATTTAATCACTTTTTTAATCAATGTGAAATCTTCTAAAAATAAGTAAAAATAAAAATAAAAAGTAATTTTATAAATAAAAGAAATAAAATGTGATATTCGATATTCGAGGGAGGTGTAGATAACAATTTTCCAACAAAAATTATAAGATATTTACATGTCTACAAAGCACTAAAGCCCATTTAAAAAAAAAAAAACCCTAATTAGTTTAAGATGAAACGAATTAGAAAAAGGATAGCTTGAGACCAATGCTTGCGCCGTCAACTACAGAAGTTTTCAATATGTGAAAAATGAGTAAATCCTTAATTGCTTGTTCTTCATTCGCATCGTAATTGTAATTTAAAAGCTTAAATAAAATGCACAACGCAATATTTAATAAAAGAAAAAGAAACTATTACATAAAAAGTTCGAGGACAAAGAAAATCTCAATTGATATTTTTATTCCTTAAGGTTCTTTCATTTTTTATTTTCTTTTTGTATATCTTTATGTGAATTTGGAATCATGAATTTTAAAATTTGGACCATCTTGATTGAAATCATAACATATTTGTAGATCGTTGATCCTGATTTGAGTACACCTTATTTGCGACTGTAATTATAGTTTAAAGCTTGAATGTTAGGGAAAATCAAGATTCAATGATAGAATAGGAAAATCACAGATGAGAAATACATGCATGTAAATCTTAAATAAACACTTTTATTCCATATAATTTGTTCCCATCTCATATATATCTATATATGACACATCTTTAAGCCAAAATGAGAATCAACACAGTAAGACTCCAACACATAACAAAAATGACAAGAAAGCTTTAACACTCATCAACTTGAAATATAATTCAAGATAATGCTAAATAACTAATGCTTTGAAGATTCAAAGCCTTAATGTAAGATCCAGTGCTTCATCATTAATCATATCTTGATTCAAATTCTCGTCATTGATAGGGTTATCCAGTAGATTGATAAATGGTCTGGTTCCATCAATTGGAGAAGCCTCCATCTCCCTTTGGATGATTGGTTGCATAAGTGATTGTGCATCTTGAATAACATCACCACTTGGAGATAACATAGGATATGGTGGACCTTGGACTGACCTAGAAGCAGCAGCCACCTCCTGGGCAACATAGGTTGCTCTAGGTTGAGGCATCATCATAGGTTGTTCTAGTTGTGCATGGAAAAACCTATTGTTAACAGGAATTTGATGTTCATGCATCACCATAGGTTGTTCAGGTGGTGCCTGAAAACCCCTATTGTTGACAAAGACATTTGTTTCCTGCATCACCATCAATCTTGAAAAATTTGGATGTAAAGGGTTTGGAATCATTTCTCTTTGAGGGTCTACCTGGTTTGATGGATATAGACTTCTTAGATAAGGGTGGTCCGGTGACAGATGAGACCGGACATGGGTTATGAATGCTTGAAAGGTAAGGAAGACAAGGTTGCAAATTATACATCTAAAACCATTTTTGTTGTTTCTTGTCGGATCTTCTTCAGAGTTGGAACCAATTAGGCGATGGCCAAAACTAACAATGCCCTGGGTATTCATGGAAATGACTTAACACAAGAATTCACACAAGGCAAAAGATGAATACATGAATACTCACATAGATCTTTTTTATAAACAATATTTTTTACACTCATTAAATGCATAAATTAATATTTAAAAATTTATTATTACATTAATAATTATCGAATTAATGTATTATCAGAATATTTATTACATTTATTAATGAGAAAACAATGGACTTATGGTAAACATCTTGTGAGAGAAAAATAATTAAAAAGATAAAAATGAGTTTTTTTTTTTTTATAAAATATAACTGTAACATCCTAAAATAGTAAGAACTCTCTCAATTCGATGAATAGAGGACACCATAGATAAAGAATAAGATTGCTAACATAAAGGATAAGAGAAAAAATATAGAATTGGCGCCTAATGTCAAAGAACTCGCGTCCCGACACTTGAGAGGAATGTGTCTAGTGCCAAGGTTATTGTGCTCAGGACCGCAAGACCTAAGAGCAATCTCCTTGAATGTCATCCGACGTATTTGGTATCACACCAAACACAATTGATATGAACACACATAATTAACTTTATTTATCATCCAATCTCAGCTTCTTTTGCTAGCTTTTCTATCATACCAGCTTAAGCAATATATGTAATATGGATAAAATAAGTTAACATCGTGATAAAGCAGGAAGACATCAAATATATTGCCTATGTTATTTTAGACAAACATAACATCAATGTGGTTAACCCATTAGGCGAAGGCTAATCATATACTAGGAGAAAAAAGAGATTCTACATCAGTTTTTGGAGACTTTTTACATTTGTTCTGCAACCAATGTTGATGCGGGCGATGTAGAAAGTTCATGACTATTTATATCGGTTCTTCAACCGATGTAAAATATATCAACATTACATTGATTAAATACAACTGATGTAAAAGAAAAAAAATTATACATATTACATCATTTGTAAACTAGAACTGATGGAATATGTATCTTCTTTTTGTTTTAATTGTAAGATGTCATAGTTTGATAGATCTATAATTAATACAAGAACAAAAAACAATACATATTGCATCGTTGTTAGTTGAAACTGATGTAATATGTACAACTTATGTAATATGTATATTCTTTTTGTTTTAATTATAAGATGTCATAATTTGATAAATCTATAATTAATACAAGAAAACACAACAAATTTTTTTAGAGTTGCCTAAGTATAGGTGTGTGAAATAAGAGCCAAAAATCTAAAAAAAAAAAACCTCAAAAGCCCTAAAAGTTAAAAAAAAAAGTAATAGTAAACAGTGAGATCTTGGAAAAGGGGAACTTCCTTCAAGAGTTAGCCATCACATTTCTAACCTTATTTCGAATAACTTTTATTTTTAACTTGTCTCAACCCGAACACTCTATCAAAAGTTATGACCTTTTTTTCGCCTTAAATTTTGACAACCTAAAATCTTTGATAAATATATACAATGTAAGGACTCTACTATCAAATAAAAACTAAAAGAAGTTACTGCTAAAAAATTTAGATAAAAAAAAATTCTAGCTATTTTTAATCAATTTTATAAAACTACTAACCTGTTACAAAGAGAAGCGGCAAGGAGTAGAAATGGAACCAAGCCGCATTCACGGTGGAGATAGTCTCACGCATTAAGTAAAGTTGTTATGAAATCCTTAATAACCTGCGACATCAATGTAAAAATAAGTTAAATAAATCACACACATCGAAAATGAAAATAGAGCAAAATGGATAAAGGCTACCAATGAAGGAACCAAATATGGGTGAAAATAATGAGAACAGACAGTAGAAACTCAACGCAAGCAGTAATAACTCAATGGCACAAGGGAAAATGAATAGTAAAAGTAGTGTAAATGTTAGGTTCAAAAATACACCTATTACATCAGTTGCTAAAATAACCAATGTATAAGGATATTTATTACATCGGTTGTATAAACAACCGATATAATAAGTCCACGCCAAAATATGTTTTTTTAATTGCAACATGTTACATCACTTTCTACATCAGTTGGAGCTCACAACCAATGTTGAAAGTCACTATATTAGATCGGTTGGAGCAACAACTGATGTAATACGTGACACATGTAATTGGTGTCTTAAATTTTTTTAGGCTATTTTCTACATCGGTTGTTTTTAGCAATAGATGTAGAATATACCCTATTACACTAGTTACCCCTGAATCGATGGAATATATTTTCATTTAGTTACAAAATTGCCATCATACCTCGAAGTCAGTTAATTCGACAGTTATCACCAGAGGGTTATACTGGTTAAGGTCAATTGCATGAAAATCTTCATCTATGAAAGTTGTGTTTGGTATGCTTTGTCGGGATCTGTTCAACACGACATTCACAGATTAAATAGAACAAAGACGTCTCTTCCTTGTTGACATCGAGCTTCCAAACATCGAAGAATTCTCCTGAGATGATGTTTATAACTCCTCGCAATGGAGGATCATGACCTTTGCTTCTATCTTTTTCTTCCCTTGGTTCTCTTCCCCAATCTCTCCCGTCATCTCAGCCACTCCCCTCTTCTAGGTCCTCCCTATCGTAGTTGCGGTTTTTATGTATGTAATAACGCAAGTGACTTGCCTAAATCAACTCTTCAATTTTGTTCTTTAGGGCCATGCATTCTTCTATGGTGTGCCCATAGTTTTGATGAAATCTATAGTACCTGTTAGGGTCAACATTTGGAGGAGTGGCAACCTTTTTTGGCTGTGTGAGCAGGTTTGAGCTAAAGGCTTCTTCTAGAATTCAGGATCTCTCTACGTTGAGAGGAGTGTAATGCTCAAATCTAGGCCTGCGGGCCAGGTCTTTAAATTTTTGGTTTGGCTTTGGGAACTTGCTATGGTCACCTCGACTTTCCGGGTTTGACTTCTTTAGGGTGGTTTCCTCTCTATATTATTTCCTGAACTCATTCAACTCTTCAAGTTCAATGAAATTTGTTGCTTTTCTTCTCAGTTCATCCAGGCTAGCTGCAGGTTTCTTGCACGTGCAAAAAAGGGCCCTACTTTCAAAGCGGTCACCAGATGGTGCATTGCGACCTCGAGACTCAGGTTCTTAATTTTAAGAGTTATTTTTCCAAATCTTTCTATAAAAGTTCAGAGCGACTCATTCTTCTCTTGCCTAACATTCACCATGGAGAGAGAGGTCAACCAGTAAGGTCAGCTTGTGGCAAACTGCTCTCCGAACATTGAAATTTGAAAGTTATCAACTAAGAAAGGAGGCAACCAAGTGAACCAACTCAACATGGTGCCCTTCAAAGAGACGAGGAATACTCGACATAAGATGGTGTCTTCTAGGATGAAGAGGTCGACTTGTGTGGCGTAAACATCTAGGTGTTCGTCTGGGTCCGTGGTCTTGTCATACATCTCAAATGTTCGGATTCCTCTAATTCAACAAGAGGGGAACCTCCATTATCTCATCAGTGAAGGGATGTCTTCTAGATAGAAGAAAGGACAATATATTGACTTTGGGTTAAATGTTGACTTCCTAGAGTGTGCTTGGATAGGGGAGGTCTGATTGACACATCAATGTCTTCATTCTCAAAGGTGTTGTCAAGTTCTCTTCCAGCTTAAATTTTTTTGTTTTAGGTTTTCAACCTCTTCAACATTCTTCCTCTTAAGGGCTTCCAACTCGTGCATCATCTCCATCAACATGACTGTTGTGTTGACATGGTTCTCAGATGCAATGCGTGAAGTATGCTCGTTACTAGATGCTTTGTGTGTAGTCACCATCTTCAAATTCGGCCCCATAGTGGACATTAAAATGTTCCTAGAGGGAATTAAGGTGGGAGAGTAGGTTGAGGTGAGTCAGTAGGTGTGGGACCGACTTCGAACGCTGAGGTTCTCCCTTCAAGCTCTGGCTGAGAGTACTGCAAGGACACTCTGACACTCAAGTCAGATTGGGTACAAACAAGTAATTGTAAGGACAGTAGTCATACCTATGTGGAGTACCCTTCAATTTATAAAGGTGGTATTGAGCTTGACCATTGTCCTCTAGGCCCATGATTACTAATTTTATTAGTGGAGTGATTTGCAGTAATTACTTTGATTAGCTATCCCGAGAAATTGGATTTGGCCTGACTTCAAATGATAGGTCCAATTGGGTTGACTTTGAGTAGTAGTTCCAATTGGGCCGACTTCGAGTAATAGATTTAGTAACTTTGAATAATAGGTCTAGGATTAACTTCCAACAGGTCCAATGCAATATATTTTATCTTTGTATAAGAATTTACATAAAACACATTTATAATATTTACATATTGACCTAAAATAATTTATTGTTTATCAATATTAAAAGAATGAAATATTTATTGGTAAAAATGTTTGTTATAAGATTAAAATGTCAAAATCTATAAAATATTTGATTAATTATTTATTGTCTATTTAAAAATATTCTAAAATTATATATAAAGTTATAATACATAACATTGATGTTAGTAATTTATTTACTTCATTAATGTTAAATTTATTCATTGAATAAACGACTATAGAATAAAAATATCGATGAAGAATAATTAAATTTCGTTTTCTTTTATTTTGAATCTCATTGAAATATCTATATAAAATTCTCTAATAAATAAGTTTAATAGGATTAATTTGAACTATTTATTAATTAGATTTTTTGTTAAAACATATTTTAAATATGCCCATCAAGTGTATAATATACTTAAAAGATTTGATTAATGTGCGAAACTTTTATATATGTGTATAAAATTTATAATAAGAGTAAATACTTCAAATTTGTGCTTAACCTTCAATATGACAAAATAATTATTGATTATTATTTGATTAAAATTTTCAAAATTGATGAAATATTTGGTTAATTAATTATGTATTATTTAAATCCTTTTAAATTTACATAAGAGGTGTCTAATAAACAACATTAATGCAAGTATTTAATTTTCTATTAATATTAAATATGATTAAATGAAATTAATTACTTTTATTAAATATTAAAATTAAAATTAATGGTAAAATATTAAAGTCTTCTAAAATCCGATTACATGCAAAATGTAACGTTCATTTTTATTTATTTTTATCTTATCCTGACTTTATTAGGTTAGTTATTATAGACGTTTTTTATTTTGTGGTTGACTTAGATGATCCGAAGTGCTTGTTTGTTGGTTTATCTTAAGAAATAAACTTGTGCAAAGTCACACATGCACACACACTCACATGGACACAAACACATGCACACACTCTCACATGCACACACGCACACGCACACGCACATGCATGATCACTATCTTTTGTATCATCCGTATTAGTTATTAAACTAAACCTAGAATTTTCACTTTCAGTACAATTTGTTCCTTACAAAAAAAGTAATTGTAAAGGTAGTGTGCTCACTAGTTAAAGCTTCCTCTAACACTTCCTAATTTTTACATATCCCTAAATAGACTATCCAAATATCAAATTCTACACCAACAATGTCTTTCCTTAACAAATGACCTAAAGAAGAGAAGAAATTTAAATTATTTAATAAGAAATGATTCACTCATCCAAATATCAATTTTGATTGGTCTATTATGCTCCTTAATTCCTTTTCAGGATTGTAATTTGACAAAATAACAAAGTCTTAGTTATTATTCAAACTTGGAGAGAAAGTTAAGATAATATAACTTTTAAAAAGATACAATTTTGAATGAAATAGAGAATGAACATTTATCTGTTGAATAATTAATTTGTAAACAACATAAATTAGTAATTTGTCTATATTAACTTAGTTGTCAAAAATATTATGTAAACATTATTGTTATAATTTTATTGGTTTGGATAAAATTGTATTGTTTGGAATGTAAATATACATGTGATTGGACTAGTTGATAATAGGTGAGCTAGACACATTATTAATTAATAATTAAAAGAGTCCCTATATTGTCTACAAGTTCGTACACACTATTCTTCTTTTTACTCTGTTATCTATTTATATCATTGAATCAAGAAAAACAGAATTAACAAGATGATGACTCCAATCTCTTATACTTCAAGTTTTAATTTTTCTTAGTCTTATATAATCTAATATATTCATATGTCATAATCAGACTAAACTTAAAATTAAACTTGTTTATGTCTTTCATTATCATCTAGTTATAGACTTTTTTTTATTACTTTAAAATTTATGATTAAATAAAATTTAAATCTTACTCATATCATCCCTTATATATATA
>Ga0123340_1005742_pt1 | contig 11836 bp, 5 predicted proteins | sample SirMexnodulemix_FD_89961 | JGI IMG/M metagenome (GOLD analysis project Ga0123340, IMG submission 89961) | Root nodule microbial communities of legume samples collected from Mexico - Siratro Mexico nodule mix | ecosystem: Host-associated > Plants > Roots > Nodule | place: Mexico: Nepantla... | reverse complement strand
TAAAAAAAAAAAAAAAAAAAAAAACTATTGATTGAATGATTCTGGATTGAAAAAGTGATAGTAATTTATTTTTCTTAAGCAAAACTGTGGGAAAATTTGTTAATGAAATCTGGAAGGGGTACACCTTTTAAATAAAAAGACGAATATTTATTTAATTTGTCAAAGTAAATTTAGGAGCGTTTAAGCTGTCAATAATTACCTTTTTAAGAAAATTAAATAAAATATAAAAGGAAAGATAATGCATCTAATAACATGTAGAGGATACAATTACTTGACATTCAATATATTGATATTGTAGTTATATTTATTTTGTATTTTAATATAAATTATTTAATATATATTATTATATTGTTAAAATATGCTTTAAAATAAATATATGTTATCTTATATGGTGTAAATAACTATTGCCTTAATGCTCCACCAAAACAAACAAACAACAGGAAATAAGTTTATATTGACTATTCACTGGTAGATTGATATATAGTAGACATTTTGAATATTTCTTTTGGGAAATGAATAATTTCCAACTAGGAAAACATTAATGTAAGTTGTTTCAAAGTATTGTGTGTTCTACTAGATCCGATAATAATCCAAAAAATTCGTAAGCGTGATATAAACTTGTTTTCTTTAACTCTCACATCTTAAATCAATATATTCTCAGACCTACAAATATTAAAAACTTAATCATCTTTGTCATTTTTTATAACTTCATTTATTTTGATTACAACATAACATAATCAAACTCTATCAATAATATTCAATTTGAAAAGTGGAGATAGGGAAGAGTCCAAATTTTTTTTTTCCTGAGGTAGACATTTTATTATGTCATTTTAATGTCTATTGAAGAATTGTGATCATTTAATATTGATTTCTATAAAATAAGATACTAATTAATCAAATACAGGACATTGACCGAAAAAATCATGAGTTAAGTGCAAGAAGTATAGAATAGAATAAAATATGGATGAATTACTTTTAGGATTTCGATTTTTCATATATTTTTTCAATTGAGATTCATGTTGTGGTTGTATTAAGAATTCATTTATAAGATATCGTATACATACTTTGGAAATATCTTTAATAAATATATTATGTTTATTCTGCAAAATATACGTGTTTCATATAATTATATATTTATGATGCTTCTCACATAATTCTTTGTTTTTATTATTAATACCATTTAGCCTTTAGTTAGTTATTTACAAATGTTAATATTATTTGTTTAAGTAAGACCAACATTTCTTTAACGGTTTTGGTATAGGTTGTTCTTTATCTCATGTAATTTCACTGTCTTAGTTATTCATATGTCTTTATCTTCAATTTCTTAATATTGACAGGGGTATTTATAAATATATTTTAATATTCAAGTAACTTAACAGTCGGAATAAATTTAATATTTTAAAGGTCATAATTATACTATTTATTTCCCTTTGAAGATTATCTTATTTATAAGTTTTAAATTGCTTCTCTACCTATACATATGGTAGGATTGGGTCCAAGTAGACCTCATCACTTTCCTAATTGGTGTTTACACATTAATTTTTGTGTGCCATTTGTTATTTACTCATTAGGAAATAACAAAGTTAAGATGAAGTCATATAATAATGGCGAAAAATCTCACAATATTCTATATGTCTCACAATATTAATTTATAACTTACAATATTAATTTATAAGTTAAGGTTATTATATAAATACTTCGTAAATATCTCCACCAAATATTATATTTGTATAAAAAAGAAAATACACCCATCTCATATTATTAGATATTTATGATGCTTCTCACATGATTGTTTGTTCTTGCCGTTAATATAATTTAACCTTTAATTAGTTATGTACAAATGTTAATATATTTGTTCTTACAAAACCAAGATACCAAGTAAGATCAACACTTTGATCTACGATTGTTTCAGTATACGTCGTCTTTTGTCTCATGCAACTTCACTGTCTCAACTACTCATATGTCTTGGTGTTCAACTTGCAATTTTATTCTAACACTTAAGTAAGTTCAATATTTTAAAGGTCCGAATTACACTACCCATTGTCCTTTTAAGGTTTTCCTATTAATAAATTTTAGATTGAAACTCTAATACGGATGACAAGACTGACCCAGATACTTTTATAATTCGTGTGTAAACATGAATTGTCACCGTTTATTAATTATTCATGAAAATATAACAAAGTTAGGATGAAGCTGCATAATAATAACCTAATGTCTCACGATACTATTAATAAATTAAAGTTACAATATAAATACTTCAAAAATATCTATTCTCTTTCAAATATATTTGTACTAAAAAACACTTGTCTTGTATTATTAGATTATTTATTATACTTCTCTCATAATTGTATGTTTTTACTCTTAAATAATTTATAATACTTTTCTCATAAACTAATAGTTTATAGTTAGTTGTTCATAAATGTTAATGTTATTTATTTTTATCTAATGATTAAAGGTCATATTTGATTAATATCGAACTTTTGTAATTTTTTTATTAGTTTTCGACTATCATATTTTACTCTTCTTTATACATACCTTGCATTTTGTATTGGGATATATCAATCTCTCACTCTCTTATCGTCTAAAAAATTTGTGTACCTTCTTTGGTATTTTTTCTTACTAATTTGAGAATTATTATGTTTTGGGAGACATGTGTGAGATACCATGAAGAATCTTTCCAAATAATGTTTCATATATGCATCAAGAAACTTGTATTCATTGTCTTTAGCTATCTACAACATTATATTAGAGTTTTAGGAAATATCTATATTATGAATAACATCAAGGACTTAGGTTTAATAATTGCATATAAAATCTACTCAAATTCTAATTTTTTTACTTCATAAATATTTTACTACATTAATATTAAATACCTATAATACGCATATAAAATCTCATAAAAAAATTTAGTTGTGTCGAACTAATTTGTATAAAAAATAATTAACATGTAATCAATTTAAATTTAAAATTATATTTGAATTTCACTAGTGGAAAAAACATATTTTATAATAAGAAAAAACATCGGTGAAAATATAATTGATGTAAATAAAAATACGGTGACATTTTTTTTAAAATTATGTACAAAGATTTTATAGCAGTTGAGCTCCCAATCGGTGTAGTATCTTCTTACTACAACGATTATGATATCTCAACCATTGTAGTATCTCTTGCTTTAATTCTCGCACACTTTTTTTTAATCTAACATTTTCAATGTTTTTATTATTTGTCATTCTCTCCCACGTCGCTCAATTTCTCTGGTGCATCTTCTGCTCTTCTCACTCATGCTCACTTGGTTGGTTCTTTTGTTGCTTTCATATACTTTTTTAAGCGTTTTCGATACAGATGGTCTGGTAATTTTTTTACGTTGCAAGTTTTTGAGGATGTTATATAATTGATGCATGATATTTTCTTTACCGTGAATGCTTAGTTCGACATCCCTTACCACTTCTCTTCGCAAGATGTTAGCAATTTTGTCAAATACATTAAAAATAGTGTATATTTGATGGTAGAGTTTTTACGTTGAATAGATTTATCATATATTTTTAGTTACAGAAATTTAGTGCGAAAAAACTTCAAACAACTATAACTTTTGATAGAGAGCTTAGATCGAGACACTCAAAAAATGAAAATTGCTTGAAATTGCACAATGAAATTTGTGGCCAATCCCATAGGGGATTTTAAATCCAATTTTTTCCAAAATTCTATCATTTATTATACGGTGTTTCATTGTATGAATTAGAGATTTTATCAAATAATTCTGAAAAATTTTATTTTTTTAAACAATATCTCGGTATTACAGTGGTTGTCCTATACAACCGTTGTAGTATCTCAATATTACAACAGTTGCATATGACAACCGCTATAATATCTCTCTCACTTTGACAAAACGTGAGTTTGTTATAACGGTTTGCAAACAATCAAGGTGATATCTCCTATATACTATAACGATTAGTCAACTCTTATAGTATGTCCAGACTTTTTACAATGATAAAATCTACAACGATTTTAGAACTAGTGTTATATGTAATCTAGAACCGATGTAAAAAGTATTTTTTCCAGTAGTGTTTATTTATCAATTTAAAATTAATTTTCTAAAGATAATAATCACCAATGATTTTTTAAATATTTCCCTCATATATACACTTGATTAAGATTTTAACCCATAATTTGTTGACAAATTAGAAAATCCCATATATTAATTTGTAAAATTAATTTAGGGAAATCTAAGTTATTTTACAAATATACTCTTTTCTTTTTTTCATGTTTATTCGATTAAACAGAATAAGAAAATTATCGTTTTTTCTTTTATAAAAAACAATTATAAAATCATTTCATCATTTTCTTTCTCCTTCCCTTTGGTTGATAACACAGAGGGATACGAGAATTTGAGAGATGGGTTAAAAATTGAAAATGTTTGATTGAGATTAATTAGAAGTAGAAAAATTAGAATGTAAGTGTAACAATTAATTTTAAAAAGAATTAAACATTTTTATGATTTGGATTTAGAGTTTAGCCTTGTCGTACAACAATATTGGTTGTTTTTATGTAATCTGCAAATTCAAATTTTACGAACACTGTTTATGTTTTATAAGCATTCATAATTCATGCCTTCCTCAGCCTTTTAATAATTTATATAATTATTAAATTTTAAAATTACAAAAATTCCACTCAAACAATATTAATATAATATGAGTTTAGGGACAATAATTCGAGCAAGGAAATAAAATTAATTGAATTAACTCTTTGATAATTTTAAAATTTTATATCGTTAAACCATTTATTATGTAACGCACTTAATTATTTAAATATGTTAAGTCTATAACGTTTAGTATTCATTCAACACGGATATTGACTTGTAAATTTTCAAAGTAATATTTAACAAAGAAAAAAATATATTTTTGAAAGAAAATTTAACGTCAATCTCATTAGTTTTAAATTTTCATATTCTTGAATTATGTAACATTAAGCATGAAAAATATTTTAGTTCGGAAGCTTATTATTAATTTTAGAATCATAAAATTGTAACTTTAAATTACATTATTCTCTAGTTTAAATTAATAAAAACTATAATTAAATATAATTCCAATATAATCTTAGTAAAAAATTATATTTAGTTAAAATTTTATACCATTAAAACATTTATTATATTGCATTTATTTTGTAATAAAGTGTTAAATCCATACTTTTAAATATTTTATATAATTAAATTGAATTTCAAAACTACATACAAAACATCACTTTAATAGTAATACAAGACGATTTTCTTCAATATAATATTAGTACAGAACAAAAATTGTGAATTCCACATATTAATTTTAAGGAAAACTTTGCTTTGACAACCACAACTGATATACAATTAGATGTCAATTGCTGACATAGTTTAATTGTACAGGTGGATAATGGTAAAACAAGACTTTTCTTTTTGAAGGACATGTAGGATATTTTGTTATGAAAGGACATAATTAGATTTTAAGTATTTAAATTTAAGATTTGAAACGTGATAGGAGTCCAGTACACCTATTTGCATAAGGAAGATTTTGTGTGAGAATGGTTGCGGTGGCAAGTGATAGTGGGAGACCATCGACGGTGACGAGCGACGGTGTTGAGAGAATCGATAGTGGCGAGCGACTGTGGTCAGGAATCGACGACAGTGACAACAACTTCGGTGACAACAGCAGATACAACTGCAGCGGCGGCGACAGCAGTGGCGAGATTCAATAGATCTGAGATTCAAACTCACTGCTTCTAAACCTTTAATGGAAGCGTTTTAGATAAAACCTCAAACATGTAAACCCTAAAAATAACTCTAAGTGTCACGCTGGAATATTTTTTACACAGTCATTTATCTTGGCGGCGCTATATAAAGTTGTAAAGTGGGTGTGTATCAGGTGTGGTTGTGAAAGTATAACTATCCTAATTTTAAAAACCAACACTTAACATTATTAAAATTTACAAAACAAAAAAAGTCAAATACTAGTATAATTTATGTAAACTCCTGTTTACAATGTTAAAACAATATCTGTACATATTTAAAATTATTAAATATTAAAAATTTATAGCATAACTTTTAAAATGAACCATATAATAATGAAATTAACTTCCCCATCATTAATATTTAGAATTCAATGCATTTCTAAACACGTTACTCTTCTCTTAACCAATATTATATTCGCAATCTATTTGGAATGAAACGATCCAAAGCAAGCAATCCTCCAATATAAATATAATCCAACTCAACCTGCACCGGTTGCCCAAATGCAAAGAGAACCAAAAGCTATCATCATCGTAATAATCACTTCTGAAACTGTATTTCTTTGAGTTCGTCTTTAATCACTAATTTATTACAAATTAAATATTTCTCAGAAGTGTTCTCTCTCAGTGTCTGAAGGAAGATGATGCAGCAGAGGGAGATGGTGGGAGAAGGAGAAGGAGAGGGAGAGGCAGTGGTGGCGTGCAGTGACAAGAGCATGAAAACAGGAGCGTCGATGTGGGACTTGGAAACGGGAGAAAAACTGCTACAAATTCCATCCTGTGCCTCGCCACCTTTCGGCATCGTGTGCTTGAGGAATCGCTTCCTCGCGGCGTCGCAAGTGAACAGACACGGGTCCGTCGGCGACGGAGCCATTGCAGTGTGGACCTTGAACAAGGTACTCAAATTCCAACACGCTACTTTTCATTTTATTTTGGGTTTCAGTTTTCTTCATACTCTGTATATATTGTTGTAAAAGTGCATGTTTTTTTCCTCTTTCTTTGTTTTATTTTAGGTTTCAGTTTTCATTGTAAAAGGAGTTAGGGTTTAGATTTAAAGTTTAGGTTTTTTCATACTCTGTGTACCTGTCAAGAGTATCAGAACTCTGCTATTGCCATTTTAAACTCTAGATTAGATTTAGAAGATTAAACTCTTCTACTTTATGCCTTTTTTGGCTGGTTATGGACAATTTTTTGCTAAAGAAAATAAATCAATGCATGCACGCACATGTTTTGTAACAAGAAATGTCGGTCTCTTCTCTTCTCTTTATGAAATAAATGTTATTTCTCTTTCTCTCTCTATATATATAATGTTTAGGGTTTCATCCCTGCGCAAGGGTATGATGTTCGATTCAATGGTTTGTTGATCTAAAATTGATTTTGGTTTAGAACTTAAAGGTAATTTTTATGTATTTTTTTGTTGATCTAAAATTCATTTTGACTTTTTGAGAGAAAAAAAGGTTCACGTTATGAATTAAATTATCAATGCAAAACTTAAATTTGTACTTTAAAAAAATACTAAAATACAATTGTATCCAGCTGTCTCCATTTATTTTTGTCAATTTCGAAGTGATTAAGCCCATTTATTCAAGGAGTGTTGACATATTTCTTAGCTAACTGTCTTTTGTCTATTATAATTTATGTTTTGATGTAATTTTGTTATAACTCATTGAAAATTGTAAATCAATATAGAATTATTAATTAAGAGGCCAATTTTTTGGTATTAAAGTGTATTCGGGAGTGTTTTACTGACATTTTTCACTTTTACAACAGCCAGCAAGATATGTTAAAAAAGTCTATTTATTTTTTAAATGGATCATTAAAGTGATCAATATTAAATTAGGTTTCTTAAATATTTTTTATTGACTTGCAAAATCAAATAATGAAATCTGAATGTTTTTTCAAACATGATTTAAATGCAGGCACTTTAATTTTGAAAAAAAAAAGCAGTTCATATGATTTTGACTTAAGCTTTATTATATTGAATTTAAAAAATGTTCAAAAAATTGATTTTTTTATTCTAAAAAGATTAAAAATGAAATAAACACACCACAATTAATATTTTTTTCCAAGACACTTGCACACTCAATTCTAATCAATACAAGATCGAAAATTTAGAAACGTGTACTTTTACTAGTTATAGTTTTATAAAGTTACTTGTGCCTTTAAAGACACATTAGCTGGAAAAAGGTTATTTTGACACTATCTTTTACAACCTTTCAACAATATTAAATAACAATAAAATATTAAATTAAATTATTTAATTATAAAAATAATAAAATAGGTTGTCAATCAATCACTACTCAAAATATAAATATAATTTTATGGGTATTTTTTTATGTTATTACCCAATAAAAATTGATGTTTCACCTTTGTAATTGCGTGATAAAGGTCTTCATTGAAGAGCAAGGATATAGTTGCATTGGACTTCAAAGTTTCGAATCCTAGTTTAAGGATTCATTTGAATTTCAGAAAATTGATATAAAATATACACATGATTAACTCTGGTCTATAGCAAGTAACAATTTTGGAAACATATCAGATTTTGTTTCCAGGTTATTGGGTTTTCTAGATTTGTTTGTGATTTTTAAGATACGATTTGAAAATAAGAGCAATCAAAATTGGAGTTACACCTCAACTAATCATGAAATGAAGGTTCGTACCAAAGGTTTTTATCAAGGTGACACTCATTTTGATTTGGAAAACAATTCCAAAATCATCTATAAAAAATGTATTTAAGTTTTCTAAATGAAGTTGTTTAATTTTGGAGAAAAAACTGATTCAAGTAACTTATAATTCCATGTTGTGACTCCCATGGTAAATTAATAATACCATGAAGTTTCTTATGATCTTACATTGTTTAAAATAACTTCTGTGCAAAAGAATCCATTTTTATATTTACCTTACTGTTTTCATGTTTCAGCCTCAACAACCAGTTCTGAATTACACAGTGGAGGCTATCGGGGCACTTTCTTCTACAAATGATGGCATACATCTTGTTGCAGGAGCTCTGTCGTCTGGAACTGCTTTTCTATGGGAGGTATGTATGACCACATTAAAACCTTATTTCCTTAATTAGTAACTTTCAATTCGTTGATCTATGTTTTTATTCATAGCATGTGCATATTAAACATACATTAATTTTGGCAACTTATTTTGGTCACAGTTTTCAATGACACAAACTTTCATTGAGAATATTAGATGAATACTAATTTGATTGTGAATTACAGGTGACCAGTGGAAAATTGTTGAAGACTTGGATGGCTCATAATAAATCTTTAAACTGCATGTTATTTTCATGTGACAATTCTGTTCTCATTTCTAGCTCAGATGATGGAATGATCTGTGTTTGGTCCATGCTTAGGTAAAAGACTGAACTTGTTTTTCCCAGACAACATTTGGCCTCACGAATGTATGTAATGGAATAGATATTAAACAAAATTTATATTGATCCATTTGTTGTATTTGATTCAATGGAAGTTTGTTAGACGTAGAAGAAACGAGAAGTTCGCCACTTCCATTGCATTCTTTTTCAGGACATACGTCCTCCATAACTGGTCTTTTAACTGCACCGAACAGTTACTTCTCAATCTTAATATCAAGCTCCCTTGATGCCACATGCAAGGTGATGAATCTATATAATCACACTCTTACTTCTACAAATTATAAGATTTCCATGAGATTGCTTTATATTAAGATGGTATTTTTCATTTGCCATAGGTTTGGGATTTTGTCAAAGGAAAGCATATGCAAACTCAAGGTTATTCTTTGGCCATAACTGCCATTGCCCTTCACCAAACGGAAAGTGTTTTGTTCTGCGGAACAGAAAAAGGAACAATATTTGTCGAGAAGCTCGATGTTGGTCGGGGAAAAGGTCCTTTTGTTGTCGCTGAAGTTCAGCCACATGAGTTGAAAAGACACAAGTAACATATATATACTGCTTAAAGCTTCTCATTTTGCATTATTTATTGAGGATATAACTTCATCACAAAACATGTGATTAAGTGTTAACTATTAACAGAAGTATTCATTTTTTGAATGTTTGGTGACTTGTCATTGCATAGCTATTTCTGAAACATGTAAATTTCAAGATATTAAAGCTACTTATGGTCATATAAAATTCCATGTAAAATGTTTCAAATACCTTGTTTTAAAACCAAACCCTTTAGTACTACAGAGCAACCTCTTTTTAAGAGTTCAAAGTTTTCATCCTAACTTTCAAACTTGTGGTCATGCTCACGTAATAAGGTTGAATATAACTAGCTTAAAAATTTGTAAACTATGTAGTGGAGCCATTACTGCATTAGCCTCATCTCGATCAAGCCTAATATCTGCCTCTGAAGATTGTTGGATTTGCATTTGGGACATCTTCCGTTGGGAAATGACTCGAAGGTTTAGTCTCCACAAAGGTAATAGCCAATCCAAATATGTATTTATTTCGATACATCTCATGATAGGAATTTAGTAGTCATTTATTTTAGTATGTGTAAAACATTTGTTGGGACAAAATATTAAGAAAACCAGTTCAATAAGGGGATCTGAATAATTGTAATACCATATTAAAGATAGTGGGATTAAGACTAATACATTCTATCTAGGATTTTCAACATTAATGTTTCAGAGATCATCCAATATTCATTTACACAAATGGCAGCTTGTAGAACCCATGATAGTGATGGTTAATGTTTCAAAACCAAGTTACAAATGCATACACACTGAGTTGATTATTGTGTTAACAGCAGGGAGAGTGACCAATCTTGTGGTGGTTTCACGATCTTCGTTACTTCCTACATCAAAAAACAAGAGAGTCTCCAATGAATATACGATTTCTCCACTTGACAAGTATCCACCATTGTCTAACTCAATCAGGGGGACCACCACCCTCCATTCCTTAGGTCCACCCAACGGAGGAAATCAAACTAGCATTGATTCTGGTTCATCGACACAAAAGATTTTTGATACACAGGTTTTCTCTCTTTTCCTAAACAGCCTCCATGCAAATCTAACTTACATGTGACATTTTCCTTCTGTAACATACACGTGAATAAGTAATAAGTAATCAAAGTTTTTCATTGTGATTTGTTTTGGGCAGAAAGTAGATCTACCATCAGTCACAACCTTACAAATGAGAGTGGAAGCAGATGTAGAGAATCGTGCATGGGCAACAAGCATGGCAAAACATGTCATGGTGATAAACAAACAATTGAAGTCACACCTATTAGACATGATGCAGAATAGATTGTGTCGTCCAAACAACACCAACTCGCGAAAAACTAGTAGAAAGAAACCCAAAATTTAGGGTTTGGTGTGAGAAGATGGAAATGAAAGACCTTGGTAAAATTTTGTTTTAGTCAATTGTACTTTTTTTATTGCATATGAACTCAAATGGTTTATCTCCGAAACTGAATTAGTAGATCTATATGCTATAAATTGATTATGTTTAAAATGTGTTTCTAGAGTCATTGTTTGTCCTTTTGTTCGTCAATCTAATTTTGTTTCTATATGAAATTCGAATTATATTTTACACCAACTTTGTAGTTGAATTGATATTAAGCAATCATGGTTGGCTATTAATAATATGATTTCATATTTGTATCAATTTTCGTAGCTTCATAAATAACTAAGTTAAATAAGATCAAAACTAACTACACAAGAAGTGATCATCAACTTAAGAAGTGAAACAATAGTCTTTTATTAGTCCTTTAAGTAAGAGCTTCATAAAACATAACTCATTTATTTTTTTATTGTATTTTCTATAAACAGAAAGTAATTATAATAGATTAGGTATATAATAATTACTGTAAAATCGATATTCTTATTAAGAATATTTTCCACAAAAAATATTTCTTAATCTCAATTTTTAATTTGTCTTACATGTTACTTTTGATTAAATAATTAATAATACTCTAGAATAACTCAAACAATGATGAGAACATAATAACTCAAAAATATCATGGGATAAACCAAATTTGTATTACTTTAGATAAATCTAGATAGACATGGGTAGATATAAAAATAAATAAATCCCAAATAAGTGATAGTTCAAACTTAGAATTGTGTCCATCAACGTGTAGATGGAGAGATAAAT
>Ga0123340_1005737_pt1 | contig 11838 bp, 12 predicted proteins | sample SirMexnodulemix_FD_89961 | JGI IMG/M metagenome (GOLD analysis project Ga0123340, IMG submission 89961) | Root nodule microbial communities of legume samples collected from Mexico - Siratro Mexico nodule mix | ecosystem: Host-associated > Plants > Roots > Nodule | place: Mexico: Nepantla... | reverse complement strand
TTATACTATAATTAATTTTTAATTTGTGACATGTTCTATTTTTTATACTCAAAAAATAGTTTCTTAGTTTCTATTAGATAAATTTATTTTATATTAAGTAAATTTTTATATTTGTTTTTGTATAGAAAATTAAGATGAATATATCTAATCAAGCTATCGAAGAAGAACATGAAACAAAATCCTTATGGAAATATATTTCAAAGTTAAGAAAATTCCTCTTGGTAAAAATCATATGATCAAATGCATTTTATGTGATTTTTCATTCAATGGGTCTTATATTAGAGTAAGACCTCATTTGTTAAAAATTAAGAGAGAATGAGTTAGAATTTGTCCAAACATGACTCCATTAAAACTTATTGAGTTTAAAAAATTAGACAATAAAATAATTAAAAATAGAAAATTCAAAGAAAAAAAAAAGTCTATCTACCACCTATATTTGATGAAGGAAATGAGACAAATAATGGCCCCAAATTCATAGGTCCTACGAGCTTCTTTCAATATTGAAGCGAGAGATACTCTTGATTGTGAAATTACGAGGATGTCTTATTCTTCATGTTTACCATTTTATTAGCAAGAAGTCCTTATTCTAGGGGTACATTTTCTTATGCGGCTACTACTTCTAATCTTAGTGGATATGTATCACCAACGTATAATAAATTAAGAGGTCTTTTACTTTCAAAAGAGAGAAGTCATGTAGAAAATCTTTTGCAACCTATACAAAACTCATGGAATAAAAAAGGTGTGACAATTGTTACTTATGGGTAGAATGATCCTCAAAGAGGATCACTTATAAATTTTATGGCTATCATTGAGAGTGGACCAATGTTTTTCAAGTCAATAGATGGATCGGGTAAGATAACATACAAAGATTTTATTTTTAAACACATGAGAGATGTAATTATGGAGGTTAGGCTAAATAATGTGGTACAAATTATAATTGATAATGCAATTGTAAGTAAGGCAGCAGGTATGCTCATATAATTATAATTTCCTTTAATGTGTAATGCTTACCTTGAATCTTGCTTTGAAAAAAATTTGTGCAGCAAAAATTACTGAAAGAAATAGTGATTCTTATGGACAATATTTTTGGATCTCACAAATTACTGATGATACTACCTTTATTAAAAAACTTTATTGTGGGATACTCTATGAGATTATCAATGTTCAATAGCTTCAACTTATTGAAGTTGATCCAACAAGATTTGCTTCAATCATAGTCATGCTAAAAAAGTTTTGAAGTTTGATAAAAGGACTCCAAGAGATGGTTATTAGTGATGAATGATTGTCTTACAAAGAAGATAACATGGATAGTACACAATTTGTGAAAGAAACTTACTTGAATGATAATTGGTGGATTAAAGTTGATTACGTACTTGCTTTTAATGCCCTTACTTATAATGTTCTCAGGAAAACAAATATGGATATGTCTACCCTTCGCTTGGGATTCAATTATTGAAAATGTGAAAAATTTCATATTCCAACATGAAAGAAATATAGAAGTTGAACATTCATCATTTTTTGAGGTAGTAAAGTCAATATTAATTGATCGTTGAACTAAGAGTAGCACATTTCTTCATTGTCTTGTTCATTCTTTAAATCGAAGATAATACATCATATAGTTAAATTATTTTATGATTATATTTTGTTGTGTATATCAAATTTATAATATGATGTTGACTCTTTAGAGATAAAGGTAAAATGGATGCAAAAACATGATGGATTGTTCATGAAGCTCATGTACTAACACTTCAGAAGATAGATTTTAAGCTACTTGGAGAACCATGTTCTTCTTGTTGTTGTGAAATGAATTGAAAAACCTATTCATTTATACATTCTTTGAAAATAAATAAGATGATACCTAAAACGCCAGAAGATCTAGTTTTGTCCATAATAATCTTCATCTTCTCTCCATAAACTCCTCAAAGTACAAGGAAGATTAAACTAAATTATGAGATATTGCAAGAAATGACTTTCTATTGGATGACAATGAAATTCTTGAGATTACTAGTTTATCTCTTAATGAACTAGAATTAGAAGTTGTATTTCTCAATGAGGATGAAATGTATAAATTGTATCTTTTGTTATACTTTCTCTTTTTTTCACATTACAAACTATATTAGTACATTTATTACATTTTAATAAATTCATAATATATATATATATATACATATATTTATATATATTTATTGTCATGTCTCATGTCCTATAATTCCAATTTAGTTGTATCCACGTGTCCGTATTCGTGCTTCATAGGCTGAAACATAAACAAATCATGGTAAAGGAAACTTGTTCTTTGCTTATCAAAAGAGTGCTCAAGAACATAAAAATGTATGCTATTTGGATGGCGGTTGCAATATATATGACTGAAGATAAAGAAGCCTTTGGTTACATGGATTCTGCATTTGCCTTTAAAATTAAATTAAGTAATGGATAATATATTGAAGTGTAAGAAAAAGAAAATGTTAGAGTTATAACAAAGAAAGGAGTCAAGGTGATTCGTGATAATCTTTAAGTGAAAAAATTGGACGAAAATTTATTGAATATTAGACAACTTTTGGAGCACAATTATTCTCTTTGATTTTAGAATTGGGAGTGCAGAATTTTTCATTCAAAAGAAAAATTGTTGTTATGGTGAAAATGACAGGTAACAGAAGCTTTCCACTTTATCTTAATTGTGAGAGAGAACTCAAGTTGATGGCAAAAGAAGAAAATGACTCTTGTCTATGGCACAAGAGACTGTGCACTTACATTACAATGGTTTTATGTTGCTTTCTCAAAAGAATATGGTGTTTGGACTACCAAAAATTGTGAACAAAAATAAAGTGTATGAAGGATCCATGCTTGGCAAATAACATTGATGACGATCCCCAAAGAAAGGAGCAATGAGAGTCAAATAAGTGTTAGAATTGGTGTACACAAATGTATGTGTTCCAATGAATACTCTTTCTCGTAGTCATATTGATGACTTAACTAGCATGATGTGAGTTTATTTTATGAGGAAAACATATGAAGTATTTTACACATTTAAAAAGTTGAAAGTGCTTGTTGAAAAACAAAGTGACAAATTTATAAAAGTCTTGAGAACTGATAAGGAAAAGGAGTATGTCTCCAATGAATTTAAAAAATTTTGTGAAGATGAAAGAGTAGAAAAATAATTGATATACACATCAACAAAATGGTGTTTCTAAGAGTAATAACCAAGCTATGATGGAGATGAAAAACTCCATATTATTTAAAAAAGGAATCTCCCAAAGGGTTTTAGGTAGAGGATTTTAATACAACAATCTACCCTTGAATAAAGGTCCAACAAAAGCAATTTGGAACATGATGCCATTTGAAGCATGGAGTGGAAGAAAACCATCAGTGAACCATCCTAAAAGTTTTGGATGTGTTTCTTAGCTCAAGTTCTATAACCGAAGAGAACAAAGCTTGAAGAATGAAGTGAGAGATGCATATTTATTGGTTATAGTTCCATGTTAAAGGTTTATAAACTTTACAACTTGAAGACAAAGAAAATGATAATTAGTCGAGATATTATATTTGATGAGAAGGTATCCTAGAAGAAAGAAGAAAAAATAATTTCAAAAACTATTTTGCAACAACGTTCAATAGTTGAGATGATCAATGTGAAAATGAAGAATTACTCCCACATACGTTAAGTTTTGCATCGTTATTAAGTCATTCAAGTTCAAGTTCCTCATTTCCAAGCACAACCCCTAAAAAAATGAAGAGTTTGAGTGATATTTATGCAAGTACAATTATTGCGTAGTAGAACTAGAAAGCTTTGAACATAATATTAAAGAATAAGCTTGGAGAAAGGCTATGCAATAAGAAATTGAAATAATTGAAAAGAACAACACATTAAGGGGAAGAATGTTGAATAATGTGGTGTTACAAGTGTTTAATGAAGATTTAATGTGTATTGAAGATCTATTAAAATCATTTAGTGTTATTCATGTGATTTTTTATATTTGTAACTTTTATAACATTGTTATAGAATTCTAAGTTTTTTTTTTCAAACCATAAGATACACTACAAGAAAAAAGTTATTTATAGACCAATTTTAAGCTACCAAATGAAATTGTGACAAAAACCAAATTAAATTTTGGTTGCTAAATAACTACAAAATAGAAATAATGATTGAATTTAGTGACCAATTAAATTAAGATAATTGGTATCTAACATTAGCTATCAAAGTTTTAGTGACTTATACCATTAGATGCTAAATTGGTATCTAATTAATTTAATTGATTATTTTTCCAGTGTGTGCTTATAAACTGTAGTTAAAGACATTTCAGTAATAACTTTCATTCTTTTTAAATAATATTTGACAAAAAAATTCAATAGTTCAATTTCCCCCCCTCCCCCTCTTAAACTCAACCTAAAGTGTTTTCAATTGGTATTAGAGCTAAGTCTTGAAAGTTATTCAAGTTTTTCGATCCTATGACCGAGGGAAAATTGTCTTTTACAAATGGTGCATCTATAAATAGACCTTCTTTATTCAATGGGGTTAACTATTTCTTTTTATAAAGTTAGAATGAAAATTTTCATAGAATCACTTGAAGTGGTGTCTGGGATACAATTATAAATGGACCTTATGTGCCTAAATTTGTTATAAATGGTGAAATTGTTGATAAACCTTCTTCTAAATGGAATGAAGTTGAGAGTATGAAAGCTTAGTTTGATTGCATGACAAACAATATCATAACTTCAACTTTTAACTTGGATGTGTTTTCAGGGTATCCCAATGTACTTCAGTAAAGAAGATGTGGTACATTCTTGAAGTAACACATGAAGGAACAAGTGATGTGAAGCGTGCAAGGAAGCTTACTCTCATTCAAGAGTATGAACTATTCAGAATGCAACCTGGAGAGATCATAATAGATATGCTAAAAAATTTTACACATACTGTGAACCATTTAATTAGTTTTGGGAAGATTTTTTATATGGATGAGCTCAATATAAAATTTTGAAGTGTCTTGATAGGAGTTAACACTTAAAGGTAACTGCAATTTTTGGAACTAGAGATCTCACTACCTTGAGTACAACAACCTTGTTTGGAAAACTCAGGGAGCATGATCTTGAGAAGAATAGGCTAAAGGAGCAAGAAAATATAGACAGAAAAGCTACGAGACTAGCACTCAATTATGCTGCTTTAAATGAAATCAGTGAGGTTGGATCCAATGAAGACAGTGAAACAAAAACTCTTAATATGCTAACTAGAAAATAAAACAAGTTTCTAAAAAAGAGAGGGAAAGACAAGAATCATCAAACAAAAAGGTATACCAAGAAACCTAATTCTAATTTTGCTAATTTTACTTACTTTGCTTGTGGCAAGCAGAGTCTTATCAAGGTGGAGTGTCCAAACCTGATGCATAAAGAAAATACCCTAGACAAGAAGAAATTTAGCAAGAACAGCAAAGGATAGAAAAAAACTTATATTGCTTGGAATGAAAATGACTCTACAACCAGTTCTTCATCAAAAGAAGATGAGTAAGTCAACCTGTGTTTGATGGCTAGAGACCAATCTGAAGTAAGTAGTGCTAACTATAACATCTACATAAATCATGAGAATTAAAGCATTTTTCTTCAAGCATTTTTAGAGACACGTGATGAAGCAAACAGATTGGTCTTGTAAATGAATCGCTTGAAAGGTTTAAACAATTGGTTGGAAGAAAGAGTCAACTCACTAAAAGAAGAACTAAAAACTATAAATTCATATTTTGAGCATTTAAACATGATTTATTAGTATTCTAACCATGAGTGTGTGTCCAGTAGACCAGTCAAATGTGAAAATTGTTCGGTTCTACAAACCAAAGTAAAATATCTTGTAAAAACTTCTTCAAAACTGGCTATGGGAACTACAAATTTAAATGTTGTTATGGATTCCCGAAATTGTGTGTTTGACAAAGTTAGCATTGATTTTAAACCAATTTTTCAAAAGAAAAAACAAAAAAAAACTAGAAAGTTTAGCAGCTTTTCAATCATAGAAAGAAGCAAGTCTCACCTTTTCAAACCTGCTTTTACTATTTGCAAAATGGCCATTCTGTTGGGCATGTAGAATTAGACTATTTGATGTTCCAAATGGCTTGGTAAGGTGGGTACCAAAGGATACTAATAACAGATTTGGACCCAAGTTTAATAGGGTACCAACTTTTAAAACTTAGTCTATTTTGTAGGAAAAGGTAGCAACCAAGAATAAGCATTGGAATTTGGATAATGGCTGCTCCAAACACATGACAGGAGACGCATCACTACTTACAAATTTCAATGGAAAACATGGTGGTTTTGTCACCTATGAAGACAACAACAAGGGCAAAATCTTAGGCAGTGGAGATATTCGAGACAAAGACTTCTTGATCATCAAGGATGTGTTTTTAGTACAAGGGTTGAAGCATAACTTGTTGAGTATCAGCTAATTATGTGAAAAAGGGTTTCAAGTCACCTTTGAACCAAAATTTTGTCTCATATCTAGTGCAGTTTCAAGGAGGACAGATCTTGTTGTAAAAGGGTCAACAATGTATACATGTTTAACATTGAGTGCATTTATTCTAACCTAAATTGTTTGTTGCCTAATAGTGATGAAACTTGGTTGTGGCATAGGTGCATATCTCTTATACACATGTATCATTTAAATAGAATTGCATCTAAAGAACTTGTAATTGGATTCCTCAAGTTTGAGAGGGACAAAATTTGTTAAGCATGTCAAAAGGGAAAACAAACTAAAATTCTTTTAAACAGAAAAATGTTGTTTCAACTTTAAGATCTCTTGAACTGCTTCACATGGATTTATTTGGACCCTCTAGAACCATGATTATAGGTGGTAATTACTATGGCTTAGTAATTGTTGATGAGTTTTCTAGGTTCACATGGACTCTTTTCATTATAACTAAGGATGATGCATTTTGTACCCTTAAGAGACTTAACAAATCCAAAATGAGAAGAATTACACTATTGTTGTCATTAAAACTGATCATGGGGGAGAGTTTCAAAATTAAAGGTTTGAAAGATTTCGTGAAAAATTTGGAATTAAACATAATTTTTTAGTTCCAAGAACTCCACGGCAAAATGGGATTGTGTGTTTGTGTCTATGTATGTGTGTCTGTGTATGTGTGTGTGCGTGTGTGCATGTTTGTAGGTGTGTGTGTGTGTGTCTCTATGTGTGTATATTTGTGTCTATGTATGTGTCTGTGCGTGGTGCAAAGTAAAGTCAACATCAAAGGATCTCTAAAGAGAGCTAAAGTTATCTTTTCCATTAACCTCCTAACACAGAGTTTTTCAACTCTAACCTAAGTATATGTCATCTACAGTATGCATTCTTACCATGAATTAATGTAAAAAGTTATGTCACCTAAAGAATTGAACATTACAATCAAGAATGTTGCATAAAGAAGAAAAACTTTTAAAGTTGCATGAGCTGCAATAAATACAACAAACATATTCAAGCTTGACAAATAAAGAAAAATTATCAAAAGAACTATAAAGCTACTCAATGGATATAAACAGTCTCTCATCGATTACCTTCTTCTAGTATCTATATAAAGTCTTCAAAAAAGAAGAAAAAGAGAGCATAAATTGTACCATGCCAAAACATTGTTCGAATATAAAACAATCTTTAACACTTTATAAATGGATCCTTAAACTTAAAGAAGGAACAATACCAAATATTTGGATAAAAAAAGTTTTAAGAAGAAAACCAACAATATTTCTACAACCACCTAAGAAAGAGAGCTTATACTCATTGTATTAGTCAAAAACATAATCCTTCCGTAAAATAAGCCAATATAAACAAGAAAAGAAAACCAATAATCTCTTTATCATGAAACCTCCTACCTTCAATAATCCATGACATACTATATGTTTTTATGTTTTATTAAACCTAGAACTACATATTTTAAGATTTTGTATACGTAAGATTGAATTACTCTTTTTTAATTGCATACAAAATTATCAATTAAACATTGTTTCTGAAAAATCATACGAATTTCATTTCTTATTTAATAAATTATTACTGATATTTACCAGGTATGAAGTAATTATAAAACGTCGTGAAATATAAATTACGTTAGTGTAATATTTAAAATAATTATTAAAAAAATAGTTTTTTATAACTTTTCTTCATAGAATTTCATTTCTTAGACCATCTAAAAAAGAAGTCTTTAAAATCATTAAATTTGAAATGTAGGGGTCGTAGTACTAACCTCCTCCTTCAATTATCACTTTCCCTTCCTGCAGTAATTGCTTATTAAAGTCCAACAAATCCAAGAAGCATCATGCATACATTACCAAGGAAATGTAATAAGAAAAGTTGAAACAAGGAGACATGCCCTTGCTTTATCTCCAAACAGGGCAAAGTTTTCCGATGTGGGAAGAAAAAAGAATCAATGTGATGAAGATTGAGAAGCATTTAAAAAGTAGTAGGCCACAATTATGATAGGGCCACACAAGAGTGTTGGATTTGCTGGCAACATGTTGCTGTCTCATTGATTACTTTGCTTCAATGTCCAAACACATGTCAGCCCATGGATAAGTGGGCAAGTTTTTTACACTTTGAAATGACGTTTTAATCACTAAGAGCTTCAAATATTTCATGTCATTTTGTTGTGGTCGTTTTGGGACCATACATAACTGGGTTGGAAGGACAGGGACAGCACGGTCTTACGTGCCCACCTTTTCTTATTTATTTATTTTTTCAAAACCAAAGGCTTGTCAAATACAAAAACAAAGAAAAAAGGTCAAAGTAAGAAAAAGATGAATATATAGATATATGAAAAATAAAATGAAAATTAAATATGCTTCATTAATGAAAAATAAAAAAAAAATACAAATCAGTGGAAATATACTGAATCTCACTGTTCTTAAAATTATTTTCACTTGTTTCTTTCACAATCATTCCTTTAGTCCTAATTTCTCATCCATCAAAGACAATTATTTTTATACAAAGTTACATGTATATTCTATAAGAGATCATTCAATTTAGTTAGATAAAACTATTATGAATAGTAAAATTATATTTAAAGTAATTGTATACTAAAAATTCAGACTCAAATTTATTGATTAAATAAAATAAAAAAAATTAAAGAGTATATTTATATTTAAATGAGTATCTACATAAATTAATTTATAAAATTTATTTTATATTAATTTGTCATAAATTATTTTATATAAAGTAGCTTTATTTTTTAATTACTTTTTATATTATATTTTAGGAAAAACATTATCTTGATATATGGTCATAATATGTTAGACTTTAGTTAGTATAGACAATCTCTTATTCATGATAATTCCTTTTATAAAGTGTCCCTATAATTCTAATATTTTATATTATTTTGAAGTCATAGATTTACTAAAGGTGTACATACTCTAGAGTGATTATTTTCTTAGTAGAACATAAGATTTTTTTCACAAAAATACTAGATCATCTAGCGTAAGTCATTAATAGAAATAATAATACAACAAAATTATATTCTTTAACCCTTAATACTTGAATTGCAATCAATTTTACTTTAATAAATAATTTTTTAAAAAAGGTTCTATTAATCAATAATTAATTATAATTAGATATATAAATTATTTCTAACTATCAGTACTATATAAGTTACTATTGATTATTTCATCTTAATCTACTCTTGAAACTATAAGTTCAAATATTACAAATATTACTCATTGCTAGTTTTGGTTACCAAAAAAGCAAAAGTTAAATCCTAAAATAACTCTTGAAAAGAAGTTATACAACGAAAGTTTTCTTTCAAGGATGTCTACGTCCCAATACAAAAACTTAGATAAAAGGTAAGCTTGTAAGCATTCTAGAAAAATTGTAATTGTGTTTGTGTCGATAATTTTATCTTGGTCATGTATAATTACTCAAAATAGTATTCTTATAAAGCAATCTTCTCTCGTTGTACTCCTATAATTGTTGTTATTCAATCTTATTGCGCAAAATTATTTTATTTAACTTAAATGCACATGCTTGTGGAAAGTATTATTTTCTTTTTTTTACATGCGTTGTATAAAACTAAAAACATTATGTAATACATATATCACAAATTATATTTACATTTTCCTTTTGGCATTGATTATAGTAAACATTTTCATTTCATTGATATCTACTCATTTTTTCCAAGGAATGATAGCAAAGAATCATTCAAATATCATTATATAACTCACAAAAGTTAAAGTATTGGATATTATATTTGAACAAGAGGGTCACTTGTTTCTATTAGTTAAATCAATATTATTATTATTATTATTATTATTATTAGTCACATATATAATCTTTAGACTCCCGTAATTTATTAACAAATAGAAAGTTTTGCATTATAAAAGAAAATATTTCTTATTCAATATAGGTATAAGCACAGTAACATATAAATAATAATAACATTATACGAAATAATTAGCTCAATGTTTAATTGGTTTTATTATCATAAAAGAAAATTAACTATAATCTTTACATGTATGATAATATGTCCATTATATATATGTCTTGTTTGATATGCGAGAAAATTTTTCCTACTCAAATAATTGCGATTTTTAAAAATTATGAATTTAGAGGTAAAAAGTTATAAATTTTGATTTTTAAGAACAATTAAATTTTATTTATTTAATCAAAATATTCAAAATATGTATATAATGACTTAAGAAGTTTTCTAGAAATTAGAATGTAATGTATTACTTTTACTAAAATCTTTAATTTGTTATAATAGTAAATCATTTAATAAGAGCAGTATAATTTATTAAATAAAATAAGATTAATAGGATATTTTTAATAAAAAGGAAATGCTATTTTTCAAAACTTAAATAGAAAGTTTATGTTTCTCAAATTCACAAGTCTCAAGTTGAATAAATTATTTTATGCTTATTAAAATACTAGTTAAAAAATAAAATAAAAATAAAAGGCTTTGTTCAAAAGTATAATATTTGAAAGTAAAATTATCAAATTTTTATCATTCTTGTATAATATAAAACTTAGAAATCATTGTCAAGTGATAAGTTATCAGAAATATTGAAACAATTTTTTTTTTTTAAATAATGTTATTGTAAAGCAAAATAGTAGAACCATTTGATGTGGTAACTACGATTGTCACCTTATTTTCTTATCTTAATTCCATATCATAATTTACTGTTATTGTTTCTTTTTTTCAATTTCTCTTAATATTCTTCCACTATATAGGTTTGGAATCTGTCACTGAATTGTAGAATTGAAACCACTAAATATCCTTCCCCAAATCTTCCACTGGATCACGACAGATAACCTCACTGTACCCATTGCAATTTTCCTTCTTTCCAACTCAAAATATTTAACGCATCCCTTCTACAATTTTCAAGGTTTCCTGTCTTTGGGGCACTCCAACCATTGCACATTAAATACATTCTTATATTTTCAAAATAGCATCACAATAAAAGTTTTTATATTTAATCAAAATAAAAAGTAACCATTCAATACAAAAATTCTTAAAATATTAATTATTTATATAACTAAATTGTTTGTCAGTTATAGATTTTATCTCCTTTTCTATAGATATACATGAACTTTTCATTCTTTTGATTTTCCTACCTACCTACCTATATATATATCCAATTGGTAAGGGTTGGAATTTAGGTATGAATGTTAAGTCTAAAATTGATTTAGATTATAACTTTAATGTTTAAAATAGACAGTTATCATTCAAATATCTAGACAAATGAATTTGTTCGTCAATGATTTTGTGTATAAGACGACCTCTTCCAACACATTGAATTTGAATGTCATCTTAAGAAGTTTTGAAGTTTTGAAAGTGATTTTTTCTTTCTCTGTATTAAGAAAAAAATATATTAGAGGCTTATATATATATATAT
>Ga0123340_1005735_pt1 | contig 11839 bp, 8 predicted proteins | sample SirMexnodulemix_FD_89961 | JGI IMG/M metagenome (GOLD analysis project Ga0123340, IMG submission 89961) | Root nodule microbial communities of legume samples collected from Mexico - Siratro Mexico nodule mix | ecosystem: Host-associated > Plants > Roots > Nodule | place: Mexico: Nepantla... | reverse complement strand
TAATAAAATATATTTATAGATATTTGATTGCTTTTTACATTTATAAATTTTAATTATTTATTATGTTAGAATAAAAGAATAAATATTTAATTTAATTTTAATGAATTAACTTTCTTCTTTAATTGATTATGATTCTTGTTTGTAGATAAAAATTAATGAAATATTTATAAAAAGTGATTTTTTCGCAAATTATACTGAAAAATCATATGTAAATACTTATCTCATTTTTCATTATTTAACGTTTCGTTTCAGAATTTTCTTCATTTTTTTTCGCTTGTTAGGTTTCCATAATTGCAAACAAACGCACTTGCCACCGACTCCCAAAGTATTTACACGTCCCATATGCACTGAAAAAATTAAAGATTAATACACATACCATATATAAATTAGTTATAAATAATTTAAAAATAAACCAGTTCGTTTCGATTCCCAACTAAGAACAAGAATTAGATCTTATAAATTAAATGTTTTGAACTAGTTCTTTACGGACCAAAATTAAGAATTTATGTTTAGTAACAGATATTAATATCTAATAAAATAAATTTAGGGTTTCTGTATTGACATTTCAAGATTCATTTTACTGGTTTGTCCCATCTAAAATAATTCGTTTACCTTTTTATGTCGTATTTTTTAGTCAGATTAATTGGGATTCATGATGAATCCAACTTATTGCCAGCTTGTTAACAATCTTTACTATCTTCATTGTTAACACATTCACTAAGTTCCTCACTATTTATTTTTCCGCTGATGTTGGCAATCTTAGGATAGTACTTTATTAACACCATTAGCACTATCATCCAAACTAGTATATTCCTAATATACCTCATCATTTGGCTAACAAAGCTTATTATATTTTTTTCTTTATTATTTTTATTATTTATTTAATTCGTAAAATGGGAAAGAAGAAATTACGTAGATAACTTCTATAATACTGCGTCAACTCATTCTTTTCACTGGTCTTTTGACTTTGAAACTTTGTATTATTTGATTTACTGTGCAGTGATAGATAGAAAAGAAAAAACGTGTGGACGACATATAATAATATTAATATATATATTATCATACTCTTGCTTAATATTTGATTAATCATTGTTTTAGTAGGATAATTGATTTAGGCATATATTATAATAAGAGAAGAGAGATGAAAAAAAATGAATGATTTCATCCCCACAATCAGCGGTTGAGATGGGATCTTTCATTGATTTCCACTTTTTTGTTAGAACTTGATTAAAACACTTTGATCTAAACTAAGCATTAGGATTGAGGCCTCTAGTTTATCTTCCATCTTTGCTTCTCACTCACACACACACTCACTCGTGCGTGTTGTGTCAAGTCTGAACTCAACTCCATTCTCCACTCTCTCTCTCTCTCTCTCATTGTTTCTTCGAAGCAGTGGTGTTCATATCTCTCCATGGCAAGCGTTTTCTAACACAAAAACAACACGAGAGGAGGAGGAAGAAGGGCAAGAAGAAGAAGATATGCTCCTTGGAAAACGCCCTCGACCACCAATTATGAGAAGAACTACCAGCATGAGTGGTGGCATGGCCGTGGAATCGCCCACAACCGACGAGGAACTCGTGTCTGATAACACTCACCATGATCATCACCCTAACATCAAAATCGATCCACTTCTTGAGGCCAAAGGGTCACCGTATGAAGAATATGGGCCACGTTTGATGGGCATGGGCACGGTCATACCTTTTTCTCCGACAACCTCAAATAATCCTCGCTACAGTCACAACCATACAAATAACACTTCTCACTTTCTTCGGACTTGTGGCCTCTGCAAGTGTCGCCTGGCACCTGATCGGCGAGACATCTATATGTATAGGTATGTGTATCTATATATCTTAGGTTTTTCTTCTTTAACGTTATTATTACATACATAAGTTATCAGAGTAAAGTTTCAATTTTAATGGGAGAAGGACGCTACTTGAAAAACTTAGGATTATTAATTGTGTGCTCATTCAGGTTCCAGTGATTAATTTTTGTTTTGATTAATTGGTTTTGTGAGTGAATTACAGGGGGGATACGGCATTTTGCAGTTTGGAGTGTAGGGAGAAGCAGATGAAGCTAGATCAGAGAAAAGAAAAGTGGAAGGCGGGGTCTAACAAGGAGCACCACCGTGCATCACCACCTACCAAGGCTTCCAACAAAAGCGAAACGGCTGCGTGTAATTGAAGGTTGCAAATTGAACTTCATTAGAGAATAAACATAATTAATTAAGGTGAAATAGTATGTATTTGAAGAGGGAGCTAACTGGTGTCTCATCATGTTCACTCACTACAAGCCTATCCCCTATGTACCTCTCGTGGTGCTCCATATATGGTTCTTAATTCCACACCTACGGTACTAGTTCTTATTCACATAGTTCTGATAGGAAATTGTACAAAAGGTGTGTTACATGTTGCTGTATTATTGCCTATGTCACTTTCAATCTAAAATTCCCCTATTATCACATGTGTTTTCCTTGGTCTGGTTGTTGATGCATTTAACTCAAACCATTTCAAACAAGCAAGGATTAACGTACGTTGTTTCTGCTGCCTCATCTGCAAATGGAAAGTCTATTAATTCTTACAACAGTGTTGCTGATTTAAGTACACATATATAACAGAGAAATGATATTCTCTTTCTGTATAAAGATGTTTGGAATAGCTATTTATAGTTAGGGGGCACCTAGTTTTTTCTTACTGTTGAAAAAAATAATCATACATTTTTCTCAAAATAAGTTGAACCAAAGACTTCATTCAACTAACTAACAAATACTATGTACATATATTCTTCTTGAAGAAAGTTTATTATTTCATGCTCATATCTCAATAATGCAAGTTGGTTTGAGTAGAAAAGTGGCGTACGTATTCAAGTGATTAATAGGTCTTAAAAAACTTGATCCCTTTAAACGCGAGTTTACTTATTCAACCTATAAACTAATTGAAGCACAGTTTTTTAAAGCAACCCCATATCAGTATTATAATTACGCTGGTAATATGCTTTATAGCTTGAATATGTGTAGGGAAATTTTGGTATATGATACTGAGGTGGAATGAAAGCAATTAATCTCCCGTTTTAATATAATAATCGTAAATGTAGAGTGAGTGGGAAGAATAAAAATGATGGAGTTTACATCAGGGACATATTTGAGTGTTTATGACGTAGTACGGTAACACCATGTCTAAACTTATTGGGCTACTTTTTCAAAGTGGCAAGCCTAATGGAGAGGCAGTTGACAAAAATAATGCTAGCATAAATGTTGGACCCACGTTTAGATCGTAATAGCGATGGACATCAGGTACCAAACAAAAACAAGAATCTGAAGTTTTTATTCATTTGTTTCTTTGTTTATTCCACTACTTTATCTCCTCTTGTTGAATGGTGATCAGAAGGGCACGGAAGCATGCACATTCTCTCTTGTTTTTTTTTTTTTTCTCTCCAAAATAATTAGAAAGTTCAATCAAAGAAAGAAATACTTTGATGAAGGAGTGAAGGAGATTGATGGTACATCAACTCAAAACATAACCCTAGGTAGATCCATGCGTCAACTTCTAGGTGCTGATGCAAGTAGCAGCACTCTCCTTCTGGTATCATGAAAACGTCTGTGTTTTTTCTATGTTCTCTTCCCTTGATGTTTTATTTAGTGCCCCGCAATATGGACATTATACGTTACGGAATCCCCGTGGTCCCTACCCTTAAACCCATCTTTCAAATACTTAATTTTTTTTTGGACAAGATTCATGGTGGTTCCTTCCATTCTCACTCACCCTAACCCTGTAATGATACTAAACAATTATATAGAGCATAGTGGCAACGTTGCTAACTGCCCAGATTAATGTACTTTGGTATGTTTGGTTAAATTAATTAATTTGATGATGGTGATGGCAATATGGGAGGCCATTGAATTCATTTGGAAGTTTGAAAATTGAGAACAGGACAAGATGTCTCCAATTATGATTAAAACTGAAACGGACTGAAATGGGGTTTTGTGGTGAAAGGCAAGAGTATAGGGACATGGGGTTCCTTTCCAACACACATAAAGTCACAGCTCTTTTTGTCACAATGGGACCAAGTACTCTCACATTAATTGGCCATTGTAGCTATGACTCTACATGCATTGTTGAGGTCCCCCATTAGGGTTTATTTTGTTTGGTGATTGAGATGATGGAATAATGCATTGAAGTGTTAATGAATGATGATGAGTGATGCTTTGTATTCTGGCTGGAAAGTGAAAAAATAAAACGAGGCAGCAAAGGAAAAGGTGTGAGTGTGAAGCGCACTAGATGTGGTAATAAATTAGGGTTCACTTTTTAGGAGGCCCACAGGAGAAGGAGATACCTAGTTCAAAAACCCCATGATCTGATTTTAAACTGCGGTCCAATCATATGATACTTGAATCACAGACACAATCTCATAATATTCAGGCAGATGTAGATGGCAAAATCTCAAATTTAAGATTCTCTTTGGTCCCTTTCTTCATTGCCCTGTCTTTTTCTTCCTATTACAGGCTCCAACATGATTTTATCAGAATCCATTTCAGATTTCATTCAACTGGAAAGAAAAAACTATGAGCTGTTTCATTTGTCCCTTTTTAACAATAATCTGCTGTAGTACAATTCATACATATACAACCAAATTCCTATCTGCAACACCATTCTATCAAGTTACACAGGATTTGAACTGAATAAGTTATTCACTGATAAAACCATAAATCATGTCAACGTTGCTTATTCACATTCATCTAATTTACTTACTTCTTCTCGTAACTCATGATAAACAAAAACAAAACTATGCTTATTGTTTATCCACAAAGGTAGTTCATGCCACCGACATCATATTATTTTAATCAGTCAAAATATGTATATACTGATACAAAATCATTAAATTTGTACATGATATGATAGAAATTGTTATTTTTAAATCTCATTTTTTATCAATATTGTAAGTCCCTTTAATTTCGTTTCCGAACCCAAACAATCATATGCATATATACATAATACTTTGTTTACCAAGATAAAAAGACTTGGACTTGTATGAAAGGACTCATAATTACTTAGTTTGATTGAATTTGTAAAATTTTAAGTGCTTGTGGGCTTTGTTTAGATTATTATTATTATGTTGTCGGTGTAAATTATTTATTTGTTTTAGTGGGGGTTTCTCAACTGTGGTTTTTTCATCCGAAACTTAAATTTGAAATCTTGTTTCAAAAACCTAAATTCTGGTTATTTTAGTTTGACGACAATTTTCTTGAACATATTTTCTAAAAAGAATTGTTGACAAAAATGCATGTTGAAATTACAAGGAAAAGTAAAAGATAAATTAACCCATTTATAAGTTTGCAAAAGAAGACAAAATAAGATATCTTACAGATTCCTACACCTGGTAGCAAAAAGGACAAACCAATTCCTGTGCTTGGACCATCTCTCTTCATCTCAAATCATCTATGGTTCTATAGCAGCCTGCCTCCACATGAAAAATTTTACCTTCAATGATATCTTGTTAATTATTCCATGCAGAAGGTAGGGTCTTCCTGCTGTGTTCCAATTTTGTGCCTATATGCAGTTTTCAGCAAAGGTTTGTCGTAGTATGGGGTGCAGTTACTAATTATTGAGGTGCAGAAGCAAAAGTTATTTTTCTTTCTCCCGTAAGGGCCACCTCCCATTCAGTTTATAATGGACCCTTTAAAATATAAAAAGCACATTCTCAATAATTCATTTCAAAACTAATAACAAGCCTCCCAAGAATTTCACTGAAGTGCGACAAAATACCCAACCTAACCTGGGCAATGAATTAGGAATTTTTTACGCTTCTAGAAAATAAAGAGAAGAGTTGGATTTTGGAGTACTCATTTTATTCATCAATATATGTTTCATTCATCATTTCTGATACACCATATAATAGTATGTTCTGTTAGAAAACAATTTTTTTTGTGCAAATAATACTTTATCATTTATTAAAAAATATTATTCTATTTTTGAACTACTTTTCTTATTTATCAATCATACTGTTGAAAGAGCAAAATTAAGAAAAGTTTCCACAAAATAATGATAACTATTCATGACTACCACAACTGGGACTTTTTTTGGTTGAAATGTTGATTGAAAGTATAAAAGAGGTTTTTCTTTCCTACACTCCCTTATTTGCTACTGCATCCCCATAATAAGTTTTAAAATTCCCATTTTTCTCTTTGGAATTTTGTTTCAAATGTTTTTCTCCTTCGCACAGTTTTAGTCAGGGATTATATTATTTTAATATAAGTTTTTTAAAATTGAAAATTTATTTATATAAAGTGTTCTCTGTAACTATTAGAAATCTAATTCTATATAGACTCCTATTTAAATATTACTTTTATTAGCAAATAACTTTTATTAGAGAGGTTATAGATGACTCTATTCAATTTTACTGACTTTTATCTTGAGAAGGAATTTAATGTTATTTTGACATGTGTTTTAAGTAGATTGTGGACTATGTATGAACAGGACATTTCGTGAAGGTATTCTCATAAAGATAATGGACATTTTAAAAAGGTGTTTTATAATGAGCATTCCGGCAAAAATGTTCAAGGAACATTCAGGAAAGGTGTTCCTTAATGCCTCGTATTTTCTTCTTCTCTTATTTCCCTCGCCACCGCTCGCTCCTGATTTTCTATCTCACACTCCACTTACAACGAGGAACAGTTTTAAAATAAAATAGTTTTAAAATAAAATGAGAACAGTTTTAAAATAAAATAGTTTTAAATAAAATGACAAGGGTAAAACAGGTATTTTAAAAGTTTTGGGGGTTGAGACAAAAACATTTATTTATCACACTGACTCTCTGTGCTCTGTTTCAAATTATTTTTATTGTTTGTACCTCGTGGTTCACTTTCACTACACAGTTCGACTCTCTTATGTTTCCTTTTGACCTTGTTTGTTCTCAATATCTCTTAAAACAATAGTTCAGTTCCAATGGATCCACTGATATAAACTCTAAACAAAGGGCAAGGGATAAAAAAAACACATGATTCCGCAGATTGATCAGAATTCAAGGATATACCGCAGTTTACTAAGAAATCCAAGTACCAAAATCTGTGACAGAAATATTCCAGCCCCTGTGATGAAGGGATTTGGGCCATTCAGAGTCAAGTAACAATATGATTGAATTAGACTAGTAAATTCTGAAGTTCTTTGTTCTTAGAAGAAAATGCTTCAAGGTTATTTATTATATTGGGGATTGCCTCTGAGAAAATAACAAAACTGAAGAGGGGTAGTAAGAGAATAAACAAAAAATTCGACATAACGGACGGAAATTTATACATCCATTCATGTACCGAAAAAGAAAAGAACATGCCCGCTCTAAAGCATCCGAAAAAGAAAAGAACATGCCCGCTCTAAAGCATTCGAAAGCAGATGCAATCAACTACACTTGCGAAAACATAACCAAACATATTAACAGAAAACATTCAAGCCGGCTACCCCAAGTACGCGATCTTCTATCCCATGCTTCACTTGTACTCAAGAATCATGTTGTTCTCTGGTGCCAATCCAACACAAGCTCTCAGAATGTTTTCCAGCATTGCACGCTGCTTCGACAATGCATTCACCACTGGTGTGCCCGGTGGAACCTGTGATAGTTATCTCGTTACTTAATTTGCCAACTTTAGAGAAAAAAAGAATAGGGGATAAAAGGGAAATTCACTTTAACAAACTTCTAAATTGTGTTTCCCTAAACTTGATTTCTACTTAAAAAATGAGCATGTTGATTCAACATTGAATAAGATTAGATTAAACTAACCAGAGGAGCCTTGGTCAGGTAACTGAGAATGGTAGCAACTGGGTGGAATGAGTGGAATTTTCCCTGCAGCAACCACCACAACACAGTGAACTCAGAAGTCAGAAATCTACAAATAATACAATGACAAAACGCAATCAAGCAATTAAATTTAGCAATGCATGCAGACCTCCTTTTCAGCTTTGAACTGGATACGAGTGCCAAGCTCAGCAAGAAGGACCAGGTCCAATATAATAGGAGCAGCTAAGAGAGAATCCTCGCATGTGTTGTGCAAAACAATGGTGTTCTTTCCACCCATGAATATCTCTGAAGTGTACTCATCCATGGCTCTCTTGCTGTCCCCAACGTAAGGCACATACTGCAGTAGCAACAAAAAAGCAGGTAGAATCAAAGGCCTGACAAGAGAAAGAAACAAAGAAAAAATAGTTGAAGAAGTGAAACAATATTTACCTTAATAACAACAACATGGTCAGGATGTTCACCAGGCTCATAGAGGATGGCATTGCTGTTGACCATATCATCAACAACGTTACTCTTGGAGATTTCCTTGGATCGGAAGGTTTGTGGAGCAGAGAGATTCATACCATCATTGTTTCCCAGATGGTTGTAACTAACTATTGATGTTGGCTGTCAATCGTCAACAGAGAACACTTGAAAAAATCAATTTATTCCTACTTTTTTGCCACATAAATTCTAAACCAACATAGAATGGATAGATTGTCCAAGTAAAGAAAACACCCATGATATGACATTAGTATAAGAACAATATACCTTGATACCAGCCCCCACAAGGAAATCTACCAGCACGGATTTCATTTTGGTCTGACCACTCTTGAAGTCATCTCCTCCAATCAAACTGTTCTTCTGGATGGCAAAATCAATCAACCCTGATGGCAAGCAAAGTTAATATTGGATCAATTAATACAATTAAGTTGTGGGAAACTAAAAAGGTAAGCATTCAACCTGGGACAAAAGTGTTCTGAGGGCTTCCGTTGATGAATGGAACATTTTCCATAACACAAGCAATGGCATACAAGGTGGAAGGAGAAATCTCAGCCTCATTCCTGTCCACGGCAGCCAAGAGGTTCTCCGTGGTGTCGTTAAGACCAACAACCAAATTACTGTACCTCTCTGTGTTGGCAGTCCACAGGACAACCACCTTGTCCACTTTGGTGGCTGCCTTAAACTCCCTGAGTTCATGTCAAAATTTAGATAGGGTACAGATATATTAATCCACAAAGCATGCATGTAGATTAGAGTGGGACATACTTAATGTCTTTGATGATCTGTTGAACTTGCTCTTTCTTTGTGCCCTTGATCACATTGTTGGCACGCTCTTCTTGGTTGGCAGCAATGAAATCTGGGTCGTAGATTCCAGGGAGTGGAACCATGGATTCCATATAAGGCCTCAACTGCTTCTGCAAATCGATGTCAAACACCTTGGCCCTAGCCATGGCATCAGCCAGGTTCATGTTACTGATATCCCATCCCCCAAACACAATGTCGTCAGGGTTAACCTGCCAAAAGATTCCAAAAACCATACATAATCTGTTTATCACCACACATAATTCCAGAACACCTTAACTACAAAAAGTGGGCACATATTAAAACTTCAACCAATACTCATAAGACTAAATCTGATAAATCAATTAAAACGCTGAATTTCAAGAATCATGATATAATACCATTGGAAGAAGGCTCTTGAATGGGGCATAGATTTCCTCTCCCTGGAAGGAGCCAACTCGGATAGCGGAAGCTTGGGTGAGGGAGCCAAAGTAATTGGCTTGTTGAATCTTGTCCTTTGTCGCCCATGAAATGCCCCTGAGAATCATATAAGGCAAAAATCACCCATTAATATTAACATGCAATGACTTCTCTAAACTCTACACCGAAAACCACAGGCTAAGGAAAAAGAAACTAACTCTCGGTTGGCAATAACACCACCGGTGAGGGTTGAACCGTTGTTTCCACCCCAGCCCACAAGCATTACCCTGGTAATTGATCAACAGGGAAATGAAACAGAAAATTAGAAATCAAAAATAAATAAAATTTGAGAAGGGGTTTGGATCTAGCATTAAGAAAAAAGGAGGTTGATTTGGAAGCTAACCCCAGTTTAGGAACATGGGTATCGGTTTTGAATTCATATTTGACAGATTTGGGTTTGACAATCCACTGATAGGTTCCATTCCTGTTCTCGTGAACAAGCTCGGTGGTTTCGTAGTTATAGACGGACTGAATCTCCGTCTCGGTGTACTTCACATTAGGACTCTCGACCTTAAAATTCTCGATGAACATCTTTTTTTTTTTTTTTTCTGAGAACAGGAATGGAAAACGAAGAAGAGAAAATCAAGAAGAATCAAACAAAGGGGTAAGCTCGGCACTAGAATGGTATAAAGATTTGTGAACAATTAGAGGGTGGCCATTGATATAGAGGAAGGAGTTCCTATATATAGAGGAAGTTCATGAACTTCGCTCTACACGTGTGACACAGTTTTTAGTACTTCTCTACCATTATCATTTTCCATTTCATTGCATTATTTTTCTTTCACTACCTCATTTTGGTGTCTTATATTATAATTCTGCTAATCCACTTTTTAATATATAATTTCAATCACTTTAATTCTAATTATATTACCAACAACTAGTTGGAAAGTTCTCCATCTTGCCAAAGAAAAACCTAAACAGAAATCTACAATTGGTGTTCCTTTATCAATTATAAATATTATGATATTAAATAACACTTGAATAATTGTATAGATTAGAATTTAGAAACTAAAGTTATATATATTCACCAAGGTTATAATTTTATCTTAAACTGTTTATCCCTTTTCCTTTTTAGGGTCACCATTTTGTATTGAACATGGTATAACAAGACAACACAGAACAGAACATTAGTATTACATAAAAGTTCATTGCATTTAAATGTTAATTTACCCTTTTTACTATAAAATTATTTCAGTGGAAATTTTAATTTTTATGAAATGTCAATTTCAAAATTCAATAATATAATTATAAAAAATAATAAATTCATTATAAATAAACCTTTATAATTAATAATTATGTATAATTTATTATATCAATTTAAAAATAATTTCATATATAATATCACTTTAACTATATCATATTATCATCGATCTTTACAATGAATAAACAATTTTAATACCAAAATATATACACACATATTTTGTATACTAATATATATGAATAAATTTAACTTTAACTAAATAAAAATTCAAATATGAGTGGATAATTTAAACGCAAAATGTTTAAACAATTATATTTGAAATAAAATTTAAGAGAGATAATTATTTTCTTATCTCATAAGAGAGAGAGGTAATTATTTTCTTATCTAAGTGGTGAGAAGTATTTAATTGTTAGAAAATGTGATTGACTGAGAGAGATGAAGACATGCAGCACTCTCACAATACAACACCACCAATAATGAAATTCTGTGTGGGAGATTACAACAGTTCAGCAGCAAGGTGTAAACAAAAACTGATTTACACCCTTACACAGTAACATCATTTTCCAACACGGAACCATTTAATTGATTATTAATATTCTATAATAAACTAAAAATGTTTCTCAGATATTTATTATTGTACATGCACTATCAAAATGGAAACTATTAATTATTTAATTAAAGTAATCAAATTAAGCTATAAATTAATAATTATTGAAAAATTGGTTAAATAAGGGAAGGAAGTGAAGTGGGTGGTTCGGGTTTAGAGAGAGAAAGGAAGAGAGTAGAACATTGGTTGGGACCACCACCGAGTAGCTTTGTCTTCTTCAAACCAGATTCTGGACAAATTCAGACACTTCTGGAATCTTAGTCACTTTACTCTCACGCGCCAAAAAGTCGCCTGTAAAACCAAAACTTTATGGTTATTTACATCCCATACCATTCAACACTGACACGTGGTGTCATTATAATCAGTTACTCAAAATGACTCATACAGATCTCAAAGGCAAACTAGGATCTCTGTTGCTTCTAACGCCCTATTTAGCGAAAACACAAAATTGTTTTATTTATATATATATATATATATATATATATATCTATATTTTTTTTTTTTTT
>Ga0123340_1005734_pt1 | contig 11839 bp, 7 predicted proteins | sample SirMexnodulemix_FD_89961 | JGI IMG/M metagenome (GOLD analysis project Ga0123340, IMG submission 89961) | Root nodule microbial communities of legume samples collected from Mexico - Siratro Mexico nodule mix | ecosystem: Host-associated > Plants > Roots > Nodule | place: Mexico: Nepantla... | reverse complement strand
TTTAAAAAAAAAAAAAAAAAAAAAAAAAGAGAATGATGTATTAAGATGAATACAAATGAAGTTTACTCTTCTAGATAGCTAAAGAACACAAATAATGTCCTATCCAAGTTCACAAGTAAGAGCACAAGGATTTCTTGCCACTTAAAGATCACAAGAGTTGTTAGTAATTGTTATAGTAAAGTCCACCAAACCTTTTATGATTTTGATTAAGTGTTGTTAAACAACGAAGTATATACTTCATTTGTAAGATGATAGTTTTCAAATAAATCATGTGAGATGCAAGTACTTCATTTGACAGACAATACAACACATTACGTTCTCTTGCCATATCAAGTAAAGCCTTACTCAAACAATACTCACACAATTTTTAAACAAACATTGTACTTAACGAAATTCTTTATGAGCTTATTCTGTAGTGTGAAGAATGTTCTCATCTTCAAGTTTACCAAAAAGATCTTTTAAAGATTATGTCAACATCAAAGATCTTTTGAAGGATGTTCTAAAGTTGTTCCATGCCAACACACATCCTGACACACGTTGTGTCAACTTTTGAAAGACTACCTGGGGTGCACAATCTATACCAACTATCAGGATATTGCTTAAAGAACATTTAATGATGCGTGGAATGCATTTAATGATTTCCAATGATTATTTAAGAGATGTGAAGTGAAGCTTCTCAATATGAAGAAAACGATTTCCAACAACTATTTCTCTAAAAGCTTTCTTCACTTTAAGCTTCACAAGAACACTATTTGTGTTTGTTTAACAAACTAGAAGAGTACTTGTATTTGCCGAAAGACAATTTTCTCTGTTTAGTGAGCAAAATCTTGTGATATTTTATATCACCCCACTTTTTATAAACCTTTTAGCTTAAAGTGACTGCATTTCAAAAAAACACTCAAGTCTTCGCCATGAGTGGTTGTATTTCCAACAATACTCAAGTTGTCTAGCTATAAGTGGTTACATTTCAAACAGTACTCTAGGTTTTTAGTCAGAAGTGGTTGAGTATTCAAACAATACTCAGGTTTTCTAGCTAGGAGTGATTAAGCTCCAAATAATCTCTAGTGTAACTTCACAACATTAGTCCACCCAATGGAACTTGATCAAGTTGATCAAGAATTGGATATAGTATGTGTTTATAGATGAATCAGTATAAAGATCTACTATGTAAATCCTTCCTTTCCTTTAGCTTATTTAAATTGCATATTATAAAATCTACCATAACAAAAGAAGATGAGTTTTTAAAATGATAAGTTTTTAGAAACATTTTTGACATATCATTTGTCACATTAAAAACTTGCACATGACATCTCTCTATTAGATGCAACTTTGCAAAGATTTCAAAAAGTTTTGACACACAATTCAACTCTCTCCTTTTGTGTATTTGACTTGTGTTCACAATAATATTAACCAATTTTCTTCAAGATATATTCTATTTAAATAGGGTTTGAAAAAAGTAGTAGATGTAAGTCCCTTTTATAGTCATGTGTATGTTAGAGAAGATCTTATTCTTCATGTTATGTATGTCCATGTTCATGTATAGAGATGCATTAAATGCTCTTAATGTGACATAATTGCATATCTATTCTTCAAGCAACAACATGATACTTGGCATAACTTGTCAGACTCAGGTCATATAGCTTTAACCAAAGTGGATTATAAAGACAGGACCATACAAGGTTGATGGTCTATATAGATTTTATGGTCTATATAGAGTTGACTTTTAGACTTTTAAGGACTTTTTAGAAGGGTTGTTGGCATGGAGCACTATTAGTGCATTCTTTAAGAGATCTTTGATATACACAAGTCTTTGCGAGATCTTGTTGTAAAAGTGATTAAAATGAATATTCTCTGTGACATAGAAATAACATTTTATGGAATTGTCTTTGTTAATACTTGCAGTGTCATCAGAACAATTGAAGGGTCACCCCTCCTTTTATACGGGACATATGCCTTGAAGTTTTGGCAACTACTGTCACATGTGTGGATGAGCACCAATCATCAAATGAACTTATATTTATGAACTTATATTCTTGTTGCATTCTATGCAAAAGAAGGTTAACTAACATAACTAAGTTCATTTTATGGAATTGTCCTTATTAATACTTAGAGTGTCATTAGAAAAACTAAGGGGTTACCCCTCCTTTCATGCAGAGACACCTGTCTTGAAGTATTGGCAATTGCTGTCACATGTTTGGATGAGCATCAATTCATCAAATGAACTTCTCTTCTTGTTACATTGTTCCCAAAATAAGGCTGACTAAGGTTTAACTCCCACAAGTAAGTTCATTTTATGAAACTGTCTTTATTAATACTTAGAGTATGATAAAAAAAATTGAAGTTATCCCTCCTTTCATAGGGGACACCTGTCTTAAAGTTTTGGCAACTGTTGTCACATGTTTGGATAAACATCAATTCATCAAATAAACTTCTTTTCTTGTTACATTGCACCCAATAGAAGGCTGAGGTTTAACTCCCACAAGTAAGTTCATTTTAATGAAATGTTTTTATTAATACTCGGAGTGTGATAAAAAAAACTGAGTTACCCCTCATTTCATATAGGGACACATGTCTTGAAGTTTCGACAACTACTGTCACATGTCTGAATGATCATCAATTCATCAAATGAACTTTTTTCTTGTTACATTCTACACAAAAGAAGGTTGATTGAGGTTTAACTGACATAACTAAGTTCATTTTATAAAATTGTCTTTATTGATACTTGGAGTGTCATAAAAAAAATTTGAAGAGTTACCCCTCCTTTCATACGGAGACCCATGCCTTGACATTTTGGCAACTGCTGTCACATGTTTCTATGAACACCAATTCATCATATAAACTTTTTTTCATCTCAAACCTATAAAAGATCAACCTTTAGTCGAAAATGTAAAAAAGTGGAAACACTCAAAGAAAGACACTGAAACTCACACGTAAACCCTCACTAAAGTTAAATGTTCACTAAACACCTCAAGCACAACGGTGACGACGACGAGACGGAGAAGGAGAATGAGAAGAGTTGCGATGACATGAAAGAAAGAGCAAATGTGAAGACGAAACTTGTTTTGCACCAAAGTTGAAGAACAAAACAGTGAAGAGCTTTTGGTATAAGTTCTAATTTAGGAAACTCATCATATGCTGGCAATGACATGAAAGAAAGAGCAAATGTGAAGACGAAACTTGTTTTGGACCAAAGTTAAAGAACAAAAAAGTGAAGAGATTTTGGTTTAAGTTCTAATTTAGGAAACTCATCAACGTCACTCTTCACATTGACATCACATAATAAAATAATATTTATTTTCACATATCAGGTATCAAATAAATATATTTACGTGGTATTAACATAACATTACTCTTTGTATAAATAAGGGTCGGTGATTATAAAGAGTGAGGCACCAAACAAAACAAAACTAACGTATAATTCTTATGTCCAAAGATCCAATTTTGGTGTCCCAAATGAGAGGCAGGTAATACAATAGTTTTGAATTTTCTTTTTCAAATATGCATATATTTGATTTAAGTCTGGACAATGCAGAATATGAATTTCTTTCAGTGATCCTTAGCCACCATGTTCAACCAATGGATTAAGAGAAGCATATTGAAGAAGTTGGAAGTCACGCTCGAACTTGGCCATGTCATGCTCCTCCATGTTCACAAGCGCTTCGATCCCTCCACCATCTCTCGTATCCATCAAAACAACGCTATTCTTCACAGGACACTCGCTAGTGCTGAACCACACCGGTTTCCCCCACCCAAAATCCGCTTCGTACATCGGAAACCTGCACCAACTCGCGCAACACACCAAACTCTCACCGCCACCTCCACCCTCCGGAACCCTAGTAGCCATCTCTAGACGCTCCCTGATGAACCGCAAGTCCTTGTTCTTCCCTCCAAACTTCTTCCCGCACGTTTCACCGAACTCGTTCAACCCCTCTTTCATTTTCAGCACCAACTCATGCAGCTCCGTCTCTTCCCCCTGGTTCGACACAAAGAGGAACCAAACAAGGTTCCCCAAGCTCTTTCCAGGAAGTGGAGGAACCGTTCTGTTGCGGAGGTTCACCGCGGTGCGGAACGCCGTCGTTTTGAAAGTCAACCCTAGCGACGAAACCACGCGGCTGTAGATCAACGCGCTCACAACTTCCACGCGCGTGGGGTTCTGCACGTTGCGGGCGGACACCATGGCTTTCAGCGCGTCAATCTTAGCAGCCTCGAAGACGAACCGTCTGCAAACGGTGTCGTTTGTCACGAACGCTGTTTCCGGGAAAACAGGCAGGTTTTCTTGCGGTAAAAACGAAGCCCCGGGAACTGGGAAGGGTAATGATGATAGCAACCCTTCTTGTTCTTCTTGTTTGTTTTGGTTTTGGCGGCTGAAGGTGGCCCAGTCATTGATGAAGTTGCAGAGTGTGGCGGCGTCGGCGACTTTGTGACACATGCAGACGCTTATTGCGATTCCTCCGCATGCAAAGCAGTTTATCTGAACGGCTACAATGGTTGAAGATGGTTTCATGGGCTTCCAGTGTAGTTGATCTGGGAACAGAGGGTCGAAGGACGCGTGGTTAGGGCTATGGAGGATTGATGAAAGGGTGCATGTGAAGGTGGTGACGAGAAAGGACACGCCTTGGTCGGTGCATTCGATGGAAAGGTGGTCTCTGAGGGTCCCTGCGAAGGGGTAGTATCGGGACAAAACTTGGGACAGGGATTTCTTGAGGGTTGAAATTTTGGATTCTTGGTGGTTCTTGGAATGGTGGTGGTTTGCCGAGTAAAACAAAAGTATTGGGATGTAGTTGCGAAAAACAATGTGGTCGATGAAGCAGAGTCGGTAGATTCTGAGGTGGGGTGGTGTGGGCATGGAGGGTTTGATGGTTTCTCTCGAAATTAACTCCATTTTTTCATGCTTTCATTTCTCACTGTGCTATCACTCTCCTATATACAATTTCAAAGTGTTGAAACCAATTATATCCACTTGCCAATTTACTATTTACTAATCATCACCCATTAAGTATAGTTTTTTGACTTATTTCAACGTCATTATCAACTAGTCTATTTATGAGCAAGGTGGTAATTTTTTATAATAATTTTAATTCCTCTAAAACATTTTCTATTTTCTTTTGCTACTTTTTTATAAAAGTTGTTATGAGAGAATATAATATTATTATCTTTTTAAATAATGAAAACATGTCTACTCAAGCTTTCATATCCGTTAATTATAAAGATAATTATTTTGAAAACAAGATAAGCACGACTAATAAAAGGTTAAAATAGTAAATATAAAAGATAATAAGATATAATATTTTATCACAATTAAAACACAAAAGTATATAAATAATATAAAATTTCATTTGTTATAGTCAATGCTATCTTGTTAATATTTTAAAACGAGCCGGCCTATTATGTACATGTAAGGATAAAAAATTATAGCACTATTAAGATAATTACAGTATATTTTAATTAATTTTGAACTAGTTTTTTTGTTCTTTTGTAAAGGTAATTAAAGACGCTAATAAAAAAACAAAAGAAGAATACTACTAGCACTAGAAATCCGCAAGAAAGCATCTTTCTTTTGTCTTTACTGATTCAATTGTATTTGGCCCAATTGTCTAAGTCACCTTACTTAAATGTAGCAATTGATGGAACTTATATTATAATATATAATATATACAAAAGAGAAGGAATATAACAGTAAAAAGTGGCTTGGTCCAAAACTCTTGTTGATACATAAGACTACATTTAGATTCAAGATGCAACCGGGAATTGTCCTGGTCTATCTGTCAAAGTATGAAATATATATGTGTATTTTTTGTTTTTAGATCTGTAAATATTTTCATTTTCAAAATTATTTTAAAGTAGTTCTTAGGAATATAAACTCAAATAAAAAATTAAATTTAAAGTATAAATCAAATAAAATTTCATAAAAGAATATTGACCTAAATAAATTTGATGTATTTAAAAAAATTTAAATAATTTAAATCAAAAAATATAAATTTTAAAAATATATACTCATTATTACTTGGTAACCACTAAAGATATTCTTTCCGTAGATTATGAATTTTACTTGCCAATATATGTGAGTACAATTTTTTTTTCCATTCCTAAAATATGATCATTCTTTTAAATTAATGTTTACTTATGGTGCTCGGGAAAGACTAAATACGTGTTTGGTTTCATCTTAAGTTGAATAGAGTTAGAATTGGTATTTTTCTTAATGTTTTAAAATATAATTTATTAGTTATGTTTTTTTTTAAACATGAAACCAATTTAATTAAGCAGTGAAATTAAGTGATAACCCATAGTTTGTAGGAGTTCGTTATATGGAAACAAGTGTTACCTAAACTTCTTTTTAATATGTAACTATTTTACGTAAAAAATGAATTTTAAATAACTCTTAACAGTTTTGATTCACTTTCAATTTATGATTTTATGTTTTAATAGTTTTTAATTACTTCTAAAATTGTATAAATATTTAAATTTAAACACACAATTACTATATTTATATTTATATGAACAATTTAATCTCTAATTAACTATATACATAAATAAACACATTTCGGTATATTAAACTTAATCTTTATGATAGGACTAACATAATATATTGAGAAAGATAAATAAAATATGTGTAAGTAATTAAAGCAAAGGGGAAACCTTAAATAAAAGAACAAGTAAAAAAAAAGGACAGAGAAGATCGAGAAATACATTGGAACCTTAATTTCTATAAATGTCATTACTTCCGGACATTTTTACATAAGTAAATTCGAAAATTGTATTATTTATAAGTATCATGTCCTATATATAATGTTTATGTAACAATTTACAATTTAAAAACATGAAACAAAACAAGTATAGTTTGAAAACATGAAACTTCTAATAACTTTCCCTTTGCGTTTAAGGTAGCTTTAATCACTTTTAGATATACGTTACAATTCTTATTTAAGAATAGCGTTATCATATCTATTTTATTTTATGATTCATTCTTCTAATAATTACTTCGTCGATCTCATCATTTTCATATTTTCTTAACCTAATTTTTTCTAAAACTATTGAGTTTTCTCGAACAAATCTTGAGGTTGACTTAATTTATGATTTTATGCTTTAATTATTTAGACAATTACATTTTAAATTGTATAAATCTTTAGATTTAAACAAACATTTACCATATTTATGTTTATCTAAACAATTTAATCTCTAACCAACTATATAGATAATGTTGATATTAAAATGTTTTGAAAGAACCAATTCATCAATATCATTGTTTGCCATACCAACAGAGATTCTCAATCATCTCAACCTTAGCTTTAATAAGATTTTTAATAGAGAGGATATAAATCAGATTTCCCAAAGCTCCTATAAAAGTTTATCGTTGTTTGGAAATCACTCCCTTTATGTTATGTTAAATACAAAATGGATGGAGCGACTGATGGGAATCTTAGATTTGCAGCTTGCACTAGTATTTTCAAAGGTAGTAAAGGGGACTATATAATTTGTTTTTCTTCATATATTGATATTGATAATGCTCTGAAGGATGAAATTCTGGGTGTTATGCTTGCTATAGAATTGGTTGTGGTTTAAGATTGGACTTCTTTATGGCTTGAAAGTGATTCCATGTTAGTGGTTGCATCCTTCACTAATTTTAATATTGCTCCTTGGTGCTTTCGTGAAAGATGGAATTATTGTCTGACTATGAGAGATTGTTTAAATTTTAAAATCTCTCATACTTTTAGAGAAGGAAATAAATATGCTAATAGATTAGCAAGTTTAGGGTGGATTTGAAACATGAGTTTGTTTGGTTTGAAAATATGCCTACGTGTCTAAAACTAGGTTCTTTTATAAACAAGTTTGGCTTACCTAGGTATAGATTTTCTTGATTACATAGGTTTCGGTCGATCCTCTATGCTTGTTTGTATCCTTTTTTAATTTTTTTAAATCAAATTATTCTTATGGAGTATATAATTGTTGAGGTATAAGGTGCCAATTTAGTTGGGATGTCTTATTCTCCTAGTGACGCTATCTTCATTTATGTATTTACTTAAAAAAATAATTAAATAGACAATAAACAAATTTTTCATATTGAGCTTTGTGATAAAAACTAACATAATGTATTGAAAAAGATAAATAAAATATGTGTAAGTAATTAAAGGGTGAGAGAAAGCCTTAAGCAAAACAAGGAAAAGGAAAATACGAAAATGACAGAAGTTTGAAGAAATATGTTGTAACAATAACTTACCATTGCATTAGGGTGACTTTATATAAGTGAATTTGTCAAATGTATTCTTAACTACAAAATGTCTATTATATCTTATATATAATATTTGTATGTTAGTTTATAATTTAAAAACACGAAACTTCCAATAAGTTTCACTTAACACTCAAGGTGGTTTTAACCGCTTTAGACATAATTCCTGTCTTAAGGGATCATTTTAGACAAAACCTTAATTTCTAAGTTGGAAAAAGAGTCATTCCCTTTAGCCTTATATTGTAGATAGAAGGCAGCGTTAGACAAATGGTGTTTGAGTAGATCTTAAACTTTATGTTTCCAAACACATGTAGAGAAGGTGGAAAAGTTATCATTTGATTCTTGACATCTGAACAATAATGTTTCCAATGTATTTAGAAACATTTCTCCAAGGAACAAAATGTTCAGGAGTGTTTGGTGCATAGGACAAAACTTTATACTACTCTTCCTTGACCTTCCTAAGAGCGACAAGATGAGGTGGTAATGGTCCAAGTAGTCTAAGTATGTGGGGATATAGTGGTCTTTGCCATGTAAGAGTGTCTAACATGACAATGTCATCACTAGGAAGTTTAAGATAATCTTGTGAGTGTGAGAAAGGTTGAGGATGGTTAAGGGGTCCAGTGTCATCTAGAACTGTTATAACTGAGCATAAATGTGTCATGAGCACCCATTGTCCCGTACCATAATAGAGGTTCTTTTAGATGAATTTAACACATATGCAAGAAGAATTAGTTGTTTGGGTCCTTCATGTCAATGTTTTTCAGTGGTTCCCTTATTAAGACACCATTAAATAATGTTTTTCAGTGGTTCCCTTATTAAGACACCATTAAATAATGTATCTACAAACAATTAAGAGGATGAAGCGCAATATTTTGTTTTAATTTCTTTGTGAATTTTATCTTTATATCCTAACCCTGATTTGTCATGAGATTTCTAGAATTTTTTATCAAGAGATCTAGATATTTTTTACTTATGTTTACATTTGACCGAAACTTTCTAAGATCAGTATTTTCTATAAGTCGACCATCTAATGTTTGATTTGTTTCCATGGATCTCTTACCCATACTCTCCTTAACTAAAAACAATTCATTTTAACCTTTTCTAGAATCCATAGAGTTTATCAGGAGTGTTTCCTATTAACCTGTTAAGAACTAACCTCGAATGTTAACTCTGATAACAATTGTATGTACATTTGACTCTAAAAGGGAGATTAAATGAAGCCTTAGACTCTTTTTGCAGCATATAAAAATAAACTATCTAATAGATCCTCTTGTTGATCGTCAAGTAAGAACATCTTTATAGAGTTATCTAATATTTGTCTAACAAGAAGAATAATGTAAAACAATAAAGCATGAGCAACAACAAGAGTAACGAGAGATCAACGGTAAAATTTATCCTTGTTCATGCAAACCTTGGCTACATTTAGTCCCTTTAAGTAATTGGTTAAGTGCTTCCACTATCCAACACACTTGGTTACAATGATTATTCAAAACCTCTCTAAGTAACAACAAGTACTCTCACCTCTCTCGGTTACATCTTCTTCATCTCTCTCAAGAAAACAAAGAATAATCCTAAAGAGAGTATAAGAAAGCTCACAAGGGTATAACTTCCCAGTGTGAAAAATTCAATGCTTTAACATACTACCCAAAAGACTAGAAGCTCTAGCAATTTTCTTAGATGCTCACTATAACTCTTTGTAATTTCAGTAAGATCACTTGAACAACTTGAATTTCCTAACTTGCTCTTTTTCTCGTTCTTCACCTTCAACCCCTTTATATTGCTTTCCAAATTTGTCCTTTGATACTTGAATTTTTTAGTTTTTGATTTTGTAATACTTCATATCTTCATCTTTTTTTTTTTGACAAATGCTCAAAATTGAAATCTTTGATTTACAATATTTCAATTTGTCTTTACTTTGAATATGTTTAAGAAAACTGTTTTGAAAATATTTGTAATATGATAGTAAAACAAATCAAAATAGAATCAGAAAATCTTTTCTAGACAATAGGTGATGCTAAAAGAGAGTGCTTCAGATTTTCAATTATTCAATTTTCTTTATTTAAAAATATTTAGAGATATTCAGAATATATCACAACTAATTAAAAGCTATCTAAGAAAGACAATTCTAAAAGAGATAAGATACTTTTGTTTCCTAAAAACACGCTTTTAATATCTTTTTGTTCTAACAAACTTGTAAATAGTTTTTTTAGTTTCATATATAATATCTCTTTGTTTTAACTCGGTTTTATCGAATATATGCATTCATAAAATATTGTTTAACTATTTTAAACAAAAATATATTCAATACGTTTATCAGACTGTTTATCATGAACATATGTTGTAGACACTTAGAGGGTCATTAAATACTAATTGTAGAAGTTGCTATTTAGAACGTACAAGATACAAATAAATCATTCTATTAGTTTTTGTTATCATCAAAACATAAAAACATAAACTCCACATTTGATTTTCTGGTCATCAATCTATTTGATATTTCAATAGACCATCTAGGGGTTTAGTAAAATTGTCTAGTCAGATTATCCATATCATCTAGGGTCTCAACAAAGATTTGTGAAAACAAGTTTCATAAAGTTTTTTAGATAGTCCATCTGCCAAACTTAAAGTTGTTTCTAACTTTTCTCATCAAGAAAACTATTTAACAGTGCGTTTATGAAGTTAAATTATCGTCTAATTGTATATCATTAGAAGACTTTTGTGAAAAGTTATCAAAAAGTCATAAAACACAATTCAACTCTCCCTTATTATATTTTAACATGATTTCACATACTTTATCATTTTTTAACTTCTTATAATATGAAAAACTTTGCACTTTATTTAACAAACAAAGCTTTTATGATAAATACTTCATGTAATATAATTGATAAAAGCAAGTAGTAATACAACATAAAACATCTAAGAAAATTAAAGGAAAAAGAAGAGCCTTAAATAGAATCATAGAAGGAATAGAAAGTAGAACAAATACATAGTAAGAGAAGTCATTCTATTAATGGTGTTAGCACCAGTGGATAACTAATTGTATTTGATGAAGCCAACCATGTGCGAAGAAGTTCAAGACCTATGATCATATGTGGAATGCATGAAGATTCATGAAGATTTGAAGCTTGGTCTAGAACTTAGGAATGTGGTTGAGGCAAGTACGATTCAACTTAGCATGATGTGCATTTGTTAATAATTAATAAGCTCCAACAATTTAAAAAGCTGATTTAAACAAATGTTTTTGAAATAATCACAAAAATCAGATTTTTGTATTTTAAGCAACTGTTTTAACCAATTGAGAAAAACAGTCGACTATTTGACAATCGACTGAAATTTAAAAGACAGTTGTCTGTAAAAAGGTGGCACGCATTTTTGAAACAAAACAGTGAGAAAAACTGAAGTTGTGCGAAATCATTTTACAAAGTACTCAAGTTTTTCTAAGAGAGAGAGATTAGTGCCCAAATGTGTTTGTGAGAAAGATCTTGCAAGAAAGTTATCAAGAATCACATTCTTTAATCTGCTGGAGCTTAATTCTGATTACTGATGTTGTTCTGCTGATTGAATCTCACTGAATAAGCCTTCTTACTCCTTCTCTCATTTCTGTTTTGTAATCTGTTG
>Ga0123340_1005733_pt1 | contig 11840 bp, 7 predicted proteins | sample SirMexnodulemix_FD_89961 | JGI IMG/M metagenome (GOLD analysis project Ga0123340, IMG submission 89961) | Root nodule microbial communities of legume samples collected from Mexico - Siratro Mexico nodule mix | ecosystem: Host-associated > Plants > Roots > Nodule | place: Mexico: Nepantla... | reverse complement strand
TAATTCTCGCCGGAATGTTTTTAAAGTAAAATAGAAAAGAAAAGAAATTGTTTATATTTTTTTTTTATTTTTTTTTTTTTTTTTTTTTTTTTTTGTAATCCTGATCCAGTTTTAGTATTACTTCATTTTTTTTTCTTTTTTTTTTTTTCCACACCCCTTGTTCAAAAAAAAAAAACAAAATTTTTTTTTTTTTTTTTTTTTTTTTTTTTTTTTTTTTTTTGTAATCCTGATCCAGTTTTAGTATTACTTCAATATTTTGGCAGGGCTGTTTAGAAAGTAATTGAAAACATTTATACTACTTTTTTTGTGTAATTTGTTGTTTATATGCTTAACTCTGAATTATAAGAATATCTTTATTAATTGAATACTGATAATTCTTTTGTAATTTAGTGAAATCATTTTCAGTAGAAAATGATTAAAATTAAGTGCAATTTCTTGTAATTATTACTAAAAACATATCAATGCGAAGGTGAAAGCTAAAACAAACAATAACCAAAATCGCCCTAAATTGCCTTATAATACTCTTGCTGGTCCTCAGTGTAACTCACTTTTAACATAATCACTCGTACCATTAAAGGCAATTAATTAAGTTGTTTTTGTTGAATTTTTAAAACAATGTTACCAATGTACCAAGTTTACCTGCATTATTAATGTCTTTGAAATTTTTTATCGTTATTTATCGATAAAAAGCACACATATTCATAATATTTAATAGGGGAAAATAGATTTTTTTTTTTTCTTTTGTGTCAGAAACTATGAAATGCCTTATAAAAAGGACTACTAATTTTCTCCTTATATTGAGGACCTAAGGGAGTAATTTTGAAGATTGGAGCTGACAGTCAAATGATAAATTTAAGGTTGAGAAACATACTGCAGTAGGAGTAAGGTAATTCATGTCTTTCTATGACAGGTTTATAGGCTGTGATTCCGACTCTTGGTTTAATTAATTTCCCTTAAACTTGCTGATTCAAAGTTCCTAACTCATTAAAAGCTACTTGCTATGCAAATGTTTTTATGATATCAAAATGTAATCTGAACAGGTATTGTATACTAAATAAAATTACAGAAACATATCTACGTGTGTAACCAAGCAAATTCTTTGGTAGCCTTTGGCATTATAATTTCTGAAATATTTTATGGTTGCAGTGTTTCTGTATATTGTGTTCCTTGATGTTACATTACAAAGCATGTTTTTGTGGATATCATTTGTCATCTCCCTGATTATTGTTCGTTGATGAACTATTTTGTTTCTTTCATTTTTTTTATAGCTTTTTGACTACCAGTACAACATGGGCCTGCTATTGATTGAGAAGAAAGAATGGAATTCGAAGTTTGACCAGCTGAGGCAAGAACTAGCTGAAACTGAGGAGATTCTAAAACGAGAACAATCAGCACATTTAATTGCCTTGTTTGAAGTTGAGATGCGAGAGGAGAATTTAAGGAAAGCATTGAGCACAGAGAGGCAATGTGGGGCTGATGTATGTTTTTGTTTCTTATCTTCAATTATATGGTTGTGTTATATTTGTGTACTTGCTTGCATTTCTACTTTCATCTGTTGTGTTGTCATCCTTTATACTTTGGTTACTTTTGGAAGAAGAGATGATCATCGGTTGGGCTTCAATTTTTTCCTCTCTTCCTCTTCACCCCTTTCCATGACATAATTTTGGAGTATTTAGCCATCACCTTACCCTAAAGACCATTATTGATATAGGATAAAATTATGGTTCACTGAAAACTTCAGTTTAATCTGTTTTTGGTTCCAGCCTTTCTAATTATTACAAAAAGGGCACCTTATTTTAACTAGCTTTCCTGTTTTCAAAGATTTGTATAGAAAATGGTGAAAACAACAGAAAATAGGAATAGTGAAAACATCAATCATCTTCTTAAACCTCTTGCCTTACGCTTTCCATGGATAAATGTTCTCTTTCCTTTATAAAACTCTTCAGCTTGTTCAATACTATATAAATTTTTTTCTATTTCAATTTTATGATCAGATTTGTAAGACTTTTCTGGAGTTTCTCATGTTAGGGTTGAAGTTTGAGATGCTTGTTTAGATGTTTCTTTATTCTATGTTGATGTTGCTAAATCATTCAATTACAGCTTGAGAGAGCTCTGCGTGCAATGCAAGAAGAGCATACTCAAATCCAGTCTACATCCCGTACAAAGCTTGCTGAAGCTAGCGCATTGGTTGATGGAATTGAAGAGAAGTCTTCAGTGGTTGACAAGAAACTGCTTGACGCAGAGGCTAAGCTTGCTGAGGTAAACAGGAAAAATGCAGAGCTGGATATGAAATTGCAAGAGGTTGAGGCCCGTGAAAGTTTGCTTCAAAAGGAGCGTTTGTCTTTAGCTACTGAGTATGCTCTATTCTCTACAATTTATGAATTTTCTTGTCAGTTATATTTTTTTGGCTCTTATGCATTGCAATTTAACAATAAGTTGGTATTGTATGTTACAGTCGAGAATCGTTTGATGCGACATTCTATAAAGAAAAGGAAAATTTGAAGGAGTGGGAAAGGAAGCTACAACAAAGAGAAAGTATGCTACGTGATGGTAGGCAAAATATCAGTGAGAAAGAAGAAAAGATAGTTGAAACTGAGAAGAACATTAAACAGAAAGAAAGAGACCTGGAAGTGTTGGAGAAGAAAATTAATTCATCTAATTCTTTATTGAAAGAAAAGGAAGCTGAGATTATTAGAAGAATAGCAGATTTAAATGTGGAAGAGAAGGTGTGTTTCATGCTCTTTCGTTGTGTCTGGATGATTTGTGTTCCGTTTTTTGTATGCAGACATTAATTTGCTGATATTTTCCATTCTTTGTATGTTGTGATTATGGTTGCAGAAAGTGGATTCTTTGAAGGGCACGCTGGAGATGAAAGAGAAAGAATTGTTTGCATTGGAATTAAAACTTAGTTCTAGAGAAAGAGTGAGTCCAGGAATCTGGTTGCTAAGTAAAAAAACTGCATGATACATCATAAATGCTTAGTACACTTGACCTTGAAATGAAATCCAAAATGATATCTTTGAGATAGACATTCATCTTGAAATATATAGATTCTGAAGATGCATGGCGCATATACTTTTGCACATGCTGAGATGCAAGAGTGGTATTTTTTTGGTGTAAAATGAGATGACTTGATCCTTACAAATTTCAAAGAGCACAAAGTAAATTCCTTTGTGAATGAATGAATTTTCCTAGGGCTAAGGATTCTTCTAGTTTCTGCATCTGTACAATTTCCCAGGCAGTAGTTCACAATTGAAAACCATGATTGCAATATTAGCAATGCGTTGCTTTTATATTTTCATCTTGACATCTGACTTTCATTGTGTATTTAGTAATAAAATTGAAGAATTTATTATTTTGAGTAACATGACATCTATAGTCATGTTGGCAGTTTGTTTTTCTTTTAATTTTTTACAGGATAATAAAAGTTAGAACTCTTTTCCACGATTGGAACTTACTTCTTGTTTTAAGGATAAAGATTGCATCATAGGGAGAAACCAAACACTGAAGCCATGCTTTGGCTTTATACATTAGCAGATGATAGTTTAAAGATGTTTGCTTAACTGAATTCCTTTATAGTCAGCATGGCTATAAACTTTTTTAAGGTTTACTTTGGGAATGGCAACTTTACAAAATTTTTCTTGAGTGAAAGTAGGGTACAAATTGAAAGTGGGAATTCACCATATAAACCCATAATCATAAAAAAAAATTTGTGAGCCGAATTGTACATGTATGACATGAGTAACTGGGATGATTTTATGGCTTTCTTACTGTTGAACCTGTGGTTACAGGAGGGGATCGAGAAGCTCCTTGGTGAACAAAAGGCTACACTGGATTTGCAGTTGCAGCAGTTTGAAATTGAAATGGAGCAGAAGCGGAAATCCCTTGTTGGGGAGTTTAGCAGCAAAGAGGAAGCCTTGGAGCAGAGGGAGGTTGAAGTCAACCATAGGGAAAAAAAGGTTGGAAAAGAAGAGCAGGCCTTGAATAAGAAGGCTGAAAGAATAAAAGAACAAAGTAAGGAGATTGAAGCAAAGTTGAAATCTTTAAAGGAGAAAGAAAAGACAATGAAAATCAAGGAGAAAGAGTTGGAGAAGGAAAGCCAACAATTGCTTGCTGAACGGGAGAGCCTGGAGAATTTAAATGCTGAACTTCAGAAGATAAGAGCTGAGATTTCTCTGCAGGAGCTGCAAATACGCCAAGAGACTGAGAATTTGAAGCTTACTGAGGATGATAGGTTAGAGAATTCTCGTTTGCAATTGGAACTAAAGCAGGAGATAGAGAATACCAGATTGCAGAAGGACTCTCTTGTGAAGGAAGCTGAAAACTTAAGGGAGGAGAGACAGAGGTTTGAGAAAGAGTGGGAAGTACTGGATGAGAAGAGAGAAGAAATTACTAGGAAGCAGCATGATATTGATGTGGAGAAAGAAAGTTTAAGAAAACTTCAGAACAGTGAAGAAGAAAGGTTGAAAACCAAGAAACAAAATATGCAAGAACATATAAAGAAAGAGCTGGAGAAGCTTGAACTGGAGAAGGAATCATTTAGAGATTCAATGAATCAAGAGAAACATCTGTTGTCTGAGAAGGTGAAAAATGAACAGGATAAAATGCTTCAAGATTTTGAATCAAAGACGAGGAATCTTGAGAATGAAATCCAGAAAAGACAGGAAGAAATGGAAAAAGATTTGCAGGAGAGAGAGAGAAATTTTCAGGAGGAAATGCGAAAAGAACTTGACAATATTAATATATTGAAGGATGTTGCTGAGAAGGAATGGGAAGAAGCAAAGGCCGAGGGGATTAGATTAGAAAATGAGAGGAAGGAACTTGAATTGAACAAGCAGCAACTGAAGTCAAGCCAACAGGAGATGCATGAAGATTCTGAAATGCTTATGAATCTCAGTCAGAAGGTTAAGAAAGAACGTGAACGCCTTGTGGCTGAAAGAAAACATTTTCTTGAACTCGTTGAGAATCTGAAGAGTTGCAAGGTCTGTGGTGAAGTTGTTGGGGACTTTGTCATATCTGATATTCAATTACCTGACTTCAAGGAAAGTGTGGCCATTCCCTCACCAATTTCCCCTGTTCTGAATTATAAGTCTCCTAAGAACTCCCAGGACATTGTAGCTACTTCTGACATTAACAATTCTGGATCTCTAAGACCCGTGTCTTGGATCCGTAAATGCACATCCAAGATTTTCAAACTGTCCCCAAGTAAAAGAGCCGAAGCTGTTAGTGCTCCAGACATGGCTGGGACATCACCACCCTCAGATGTGAATGTTAGTGTAGAAAAAGCAGATGAGCCTGCATCTCTTCCTAATATAGAAGGAGCTATAGTTATTCTTGATGAACGTCAACCAGCAGGTGGGAGGGGATATAACCATTTAGATACACCGCACCTCCAATCTGATAACATTGATAAAGAGCTTGGTGATGAATACTCCCTGTCCGTAGGTGATCACAGCCGGGTAGATAGCTTGGTTGATGGAGATCGAGATGATTCTCAGCAGTCTGTTCCAAAGCTTCGTCGGGGCAGACCTGGAAGGAAAAGCAAATCTGGAATTGCTAGAACTCGCTCAGTGAAGGCTGTTGTCGAAGAGGCCAGAGAGTTCCTAGGCAAAGCCCCAAAGAAAATTGCAAATGCAAGCTTGCAATCTCTGAGTACTGATCATATCAGAGAAGACAGTCGAGAAGACTCCAGTCACGTTGAGAAAGCTGTTCGTAACACCGGAAGGAAGCGGCAACGGGCACAAACTTCTAGGGTTACAGAAAGTGAACAGAATGCTGGGGATAGTGAAGGACAATCAGAGAGTATTACAGCTGGTGGGCGCAGGAAGAAGAGGCAAGCAGTTGGTCCGCCAGCCCAAGTTACTGGGGAGAAGCGATACAACCTCAGGCAGCATAAGATGTAAGTTTATTCTCAGGTCTCATCAGACCTAATTAGGTTACATTACATTATATCTTTTGCTGATTGTGTATTTATTGGAGGGATACTCTTGGTGTGAGGTGTGAACTGAATATACGCGGTTAATATTTAGATTTATATTAATTCTAAAGGAATGATTTCTGAAGGCCAATTGATATTTCCTAATGAGATTGGTAGATTTCTGTATAGCAAGAATGACATTTATTGCATTCTCATTGTTAAATTGTGGTTGGGAAATAATATTTTGTCGTAAATCACTCAGGTGGTGAGATTGTGTAATATTATATGGGCATGAACACTAAATTCCGAAACTAAATATGGCTGTTTTTGTTATGTTTATTAAAATAAAATTGGTTTTACTAATAATGAAAGGTCAGAGACTTTTTTATTTGTTGATATGGCCCCATGCTGAATAATATCTTTAAGAATTTGGTTTTTAACGGAGTCCAATGGCGCAATGAAATCCATGTAGCTGACCTTACATAATGAGATAAAGCTCTGTTGTTGATTATTCAGAAATGTTTTTACTGAAATGAAAAAGATCCTTATTCAAAACAATTTTGGGTTTAGACGGCACTAGTTTATTTGGTTGCCAGCTGTAGTGTGGTGGATACTTTCCCCTTAGTAAATATTTACGTATGTATAATAGTAGGAAAGTGAATTAATTGCTTGATTGAGTTTTAGTGCCATTTGGGTTTATGTGAGATGATATTAAGGGGTTGTTTATTGCAAGTGTCTTTCCTGTGGCTGTTGAGTATAGTCAGCAGAAAAACCACCACGCATCGTGTATGTTACTATTCGATGCCGTGGTCATATTTTTCTCTGTTGTTCTGATATCCCCGCTTTTCTTGAGCAGTGCGGGCAAAGATTCATCAACACGGGACTTACCAAATGCAACAAAGAGTGTGGAGAAAGAGGCTGCGGGTGGTAATAAACTGGAGGGGGAGATGAGGCCTGAAGTTGTTGAAACTTCATTAGCAGCAGCTGATGACAATGCACAAGACAAAGGCATGGTGCAGGTCTCAACAACAAAGACTTTGGAGGTCTCAGATGAAAGAGTTGTTAGGGTAACAACCTTGCTGTGATGATTGATTTCCGTAAAGTTTTTATGCATACGTTCTATTTTATTTTTACACATTCCTTTTTCAGTTTGAAGTGCCAAGAGATATTGTTGATGACAATGGTGCTGCGACTGATTCTCTGAATCGTGCGGGGGAAAATGGCACACCAGAATATCGAAACGAAAATGGAAGCACAATCCATGATGTTGAAAATGATGATGATGAGGAGGAGGAGGAGGAGGAAGAAGAAGAAGGAGATGAGGAACATCCGGGTGAGGTGTCCATCGGAAAGAAGATCTTCAGATTTTTTACAACGTGATGGAAGTGTTTATATATCACAATTTATTTAGGAGTTAGGGTTGTAATATTACATGGGGGTAGTTTCCATGTTTGTTTGGCATTTATTACTGGCAGATGAGAAGCATTGTTCTGCTGCCTGTGTTCTCAATAACTCTTCTCTTGCAAAAATATATTTGCTGCGTATGCTTTCCAGAAATCAACTAAAGCCCTGAATCCATGTTTTACTACGTATTCAACCGTGTGATACCAACGTTTGCATTACTGATAAAATTGAGCAATTTCAGAATATTATTTGGAGCATTTTCAGCAATTCAATTTTTAAGTTCACACCCAACAACCTAACAGAGTTTACAATTGCAGTTTGCCGCTGGTTCTGTAAAATATCATGAAAATCTTATTTCTATTTGCATAAATATTACTGCCAAAACAAAATTTATGCAGCTTTCTTCAATTCAATTTGGACTGAACACTTTATCCATATCATTCTCGAAGTATTTTAATGTGTAATTGTTTCCTTGTAGAATTTTAAAATATACCTTTTCAGAAAAAAAGATACATTCACAATAGATGTTAAGAACTCAGTTCTGGAAAGCCGAATACGAAAAACTGTCCGGACTTAGTTTTCCAGAAGCCAAATTCCCGCAGCATATTTTTGTTTAACATTTTACATATAAAGGCAAGAAAAATTAAAAAAGAAATAAAACAATAACAAATGAAAATTATACAGAAAAATAATTTAAAATATTAATTAAAATGTTGAAATTAAATTTTATTTACCTCGAGGAGAGGAACAAGACAAAATAATTTAAGTGCGAATAAGTATTGTTTTCGTGATTGTAATCTTTTATATTACCTTATCACTTTGAACTTGATCAATCATAGACCTATACACCAAAGGGTTAGATGGACGTTTCTAAAGTTTAGAATTCTGTCACCACTCCATCTACACATTAACGTGTACAGAGGTTATTGGGTGGAAATATGTTATGACATGCAATACCATGGCAATTATTCTAGCGATGATGTAGACCCATCCATTATTTTTGCTTTAATATTTTTTACCCTACACATTTCCTAATACAACACAACTAATGTAGCAACAGCTGGCTCTAGAAGGAGGGGTTGAATGGAGCCTAAAATCAATTCAAGATGTTAACAAAAACCACCAAGCAAGATCATCAAAGACAAGAACATATAAGCACAAATGAAGCAATTTTATACTGGTTCACCATAATCTCTTAGGCTACGTCCAATTCTTCCTTGAACAAACCATTCAAGAGGTTCTACTATTCAGTAAATAGTTACAACGAGCACACAAACCTCTTCAAGTTATCCGAGTACAGAAACCTCTCCAGTATATCCGAGTACACAAACCTCTCCAGGTTATACAAGTCCCAATCTTTCCCTGAGATCAAGACCACTCAAGATGGAAAGAAACACTCTTAAAAGAGAGAACAATGAAAGCTTGCAAGGGTTTACTTCACAATGGTGAAGAATTACACAGTGGTTTCGCACAACCCAAAAATCTAAATGCTCTCAATAGCATATTGACAATAGACACTCAGTAGTATATACTCTAATTCTATGATGTTTTTCTCTTTTTTCTTTTTGTTCTTCAACTTGACATTGTTCCTCTATATGTAGCTTTTTATAAACTAGTCGTTGGGATGCTTGAAGAGAGCAATCTTGACTTTCTGATGTATGGAGCTCAAATTGGAAATATTTCTTTAATTTTTATATTGCATTAAACTTGGTTAATTATGTATCGGAAATAATTTAAAATAACATAAAGAAATTATATTTGAGATACTCATCAATAATTTGAATAATTTCCATTATGAACAAATTTGAACGTTAAAGCACAATATGATATAAAATTAATTAATCACATTTAAATACTCTATAATAATTTGAATAATTTCCATTATGAAAAGATTTGAACGTTAAAGCACATCATGTTATAAAATTAATTTAAATCAAATCAATAACATAAAAGTAAACAGTAAGAAAACTTATCTCTTCATGGATCATGTGTCTGTTGCTTCAATAATAATATTAACTGCACAATGTATATAAATCATCAAATATAAATGTATACTTGAGTTTTGTTAGCATCAAAACTTTACCAGACGATTTGATCATCTAAAGGGACTTTGAACCGTCTAATATTCAACAACTAAAAACGTAGAACTCTAACTATAGTGCTTAGTTTGACGAAGATTAGTTGAAAAGGGCAAGTAGGATGAACTTTGTTGTCTGTTTTATAAGTCATAAAAAATCCTCCAATCAAACCTAATATGTATGTTGCACAATGAGTATGTAGTTGTTCTTAGTTGGTTAGTCAACGAGTGAGATAATATTTTCACTATGCCATTGTAGTTTCACTTGCCATCGATTAGTGACTGACCTTTCACTGCTTTGACAAGTTGAGGCCTTAGACGATTTAAGCCTCATTAAATGGTCTTAAGTCAATAGATCATCTATGAAGTTTGATGATAACAAATACTCTAAGTTTTTATATATTTGAATGTGTTTAATCTATCTAAATATTCTAACATGTGGTTTGTCCCAACTGAAGATTACAATAGACCATTTCGTGTTTACAACAAGTCCCTTTGTTAGACAATCTATTAGACAAAACAATCATATAACTTTAAATTAATTAATTATACAAGCCATAATAATGAAATGGTTTTCTAGATAAATACAAGTGTTGAAAATGATTTATCAAACAACTATATTATTTATGTATAGAAATTATTTAATTTAAACGGTCATATAATTCTACTAATATGAAAAACCTGTATTAGCGCACTTATAATCAATAATGATTAATTATCATATTTGCATAATTTTTTTGCATTGTTTTCATTTCAAAACATGTTCAAAATGCTGAGATAATTCATGTAAATCTTTCCTTGTCAAGTGTTTATGTTAAAGAATATGAAGATTCTCATTGTAAATCCAAATAAAAATCAAGTCTTAACATTTCAAGCTAGAACCGTCATTTTCTAGAGTCTATATAAAGAGAACAAGTTGAAGATGAAGAATACGAAACAATACAAGCTATCTCAATTCTTCATATCTTAGTGATCTTAGTGTTCTTTGGGTGAGTTACAACCTTTGTAATTCTTTGTGAACTTTACCCTGTGTGCCTTGATTATGCTCTCTTTAAGAGTGTTCTATTGAGAGGTCATAATATTAAGAAGAGGTTAAGATAGGTGAAATCAGGAGTAGTTAGTTATTAGAGCAAAAATCCAACACTTTACAGTTTTAAATTAAATGTTTAAACCAATAAGGTATGTAGTTGCGTATGATAAAATAAAGATCAAATCATACAAGTGTCATGTCTGGAAGATGATAAGAGCACCATATTGACCAATCACAACATTTAATAGTTGAAGATTGAAGATAAAAAGATAAGTACAATGAAAGATCATAAGTTAACAATAGACCAAGGAATATTCCTAAACCATAAAGTCTATCACTTAGAGAATGTCTTTAAACGTTTGTCACTAAGAAGAATTGCACAAAAAAAAGATATCACCATTCAAATATCTCTTAGTCTTTTAGAAAAAGCTGCAACATATGTCAACTTTTCTGACAAGAGCTATTAACTTTGGCTAAGCTATTTGTCCTATAAGGTGTGCACTTTTGCTATTGTTTAGTGTAAAAGGTGTTAAGGCAAAAATCAAACAACCTTAGGATTTTGATTAAATGTTAAAAATAACTAAGTGTAAAACATGACCATACTTCATTTGTAAGATGGTAGCTTTGTAAAAACAACAAATCATATAAGATGCAAATGTTTCATTTTACATATGATATACCACTATGCTTTATTTTGTTAAGTTTGATAAGGCCCATAAGATTAGACGAAATATGCACAAAACATCACGCGATATGAATAACGTTGTACTCAGAGTGTTCATCTAGCAAATTGGGAGAGAATGCTTAAACCTTGTACATGATGAAAGACGTAATTTCTCCCTAGTAGGAAAACCAATGATCTATTGATCATACCCTGACATAACCTTCATATCTTAGACAAGAGTGGTTGTTTAGCAAAGAATATTTGGTTAACCCATAGCCAGAAGTGCTTATTATCCCATAGAAACCCATTGATCTAGGAATGACTTGTGGAAAGAATACTTTGTTAAACCAGGGGTGACTTTTGGAAAGAATACTTAGTTAAGCCAAGAGTTCCTTGTGGAAATAATACTTAATTAAGCTAAGATTGACTTGTGGAAAAAACTCAAAGGATTAGTCAAAGTGCTTGTGGAAAGAATACCCAAGGGATTAGCAAGAGTGACTTGTGGAAAGAATACTCAAGGGATTAACAAGAAATGACTATGAGTCCAAATAATACTGGATTGTACTTCACAACAGTAGTTTACCTAGTAGAACTCAATCTGTTAATTGAGAATTGGATGTAGTATGTTGTAATAAACGAATCAGTGCAAAATGTTGTGTGTATTTTCTCTCTTTCTTATCTCATTTACATTACATATTATTATTATTATTATTATTATTATTATTATTATTATTATTATTATTATTAT
>Ga0123340_1005732_pt1 | contig 11842 bp, 5 predicted proteins | sample SirMexnodulemix_FD_89961 | JGI IMG/M metagenome (GOLD analysis project Ga0123340, IMG submission 89961) | Root nodule microbial communities of legume samples collected from Mexico - Siratro Mexico nodule mix | ecosystem: Host-associated > Plants > Roots > Nodule | place: Mexico: Nepantla... | reverse complement strand
TATTTTTTTTTTTTTTCTATTTTTTTTTTTTATTTTTTTGTTTGTTTTTTTTTGATTTTTTTTTTTTCCTTTTTTTTTTTTTTTTTTCTCCTTATCCCTGTGGGATAAAATTAATTTTAGATATTCATTCTCCTTGTTTAGTTTATTTTCTCTTCTCAATTGTATCATTTGAAATTGTTAGAATTGTAAAATCTAATTGTGATTTTTCAGAAAAATAGTTTTTGAATTATACAATTTAAAATAGACTTTCAAATCTAAAAAATATTTTTTAGATTATAGAAAACTTTTTTCAAACTGTAGAAGTCTTCCTATTATATACAGCGAAGTAGAGTTCATGAGGTGCAGAAGAAAAACATGGTGATGTAAAAAGAAATCTGTGCTGCTAGTAAATGTTTTAGCCTTTTAAGCCCAATAATACATTTATACTTTCATATTTTCTGCCCATGCTATTTACAACCTCCTTGTTGCTATTTAATGCATATAATGTTTATGTGTATTTTAATATTAAAATTTATAAAAAAAATATGTTATTTTAACTTTCCGCACTTTCCTTTTTCTTTTCCATTTTTCTTCTCTTTTATTTTTTTTTCTCTGTCCTCTAAATTTTTTTTTGTATTTCATCTGTTTCAAAATTTTCATCACAACCAACAATAGTTAAGAAGTTATAAATAATCTCTATCTAATTAAATTTTCTAATAAACAAGATTTAATTTAATTCAAATATTTTCTATTATTTTTATTTTTTATGATCCTGTCATAATTTTAATATGGTCCTTTGAAACAAATAATTTTCTCAATTTAGTTATATTTATACTAAATTTTGATTATGTTTTGATATTTTATTTTTGAGTCTCTAGATTTTGTGTTTGAATTGAAATCTGTTGAGAATAAAATTTTGGATAAGAAAAACTATTTATGTTTTTATAGTATCTTATTATAGATAATTTAAATATAGAGATAGTATGGTTATAATATTTTAAGTTCTTTACAAAGAAAACATTTTGTTTAAAAAATATTTAAAGGTTTGGACCTAAATAATATTTGAGTTTTAGGTAAAAGCTGTTTGTTTGAAAATATTTCAAAGAGAAGTTAGGACATTTGAGTATGAGATTTGTTGTATAATGAAAATGAAAAGTTGTTTATTTTATAGAATAGCAGGTTGTTAACTTGTAAGGTGTTAAGGTTATTTTAAATTCTTAATATTATAATAATATATTTCTCTTGTATTATTTAATACTACTGCATTAAACATATTTCTCAATCATCAGTTTAAATACATTTTTCTATTTCTATATAATAGTATTTTTGTAAAAGGAAATTTATTCTTTATTATTTTTCTACTTCTTAACTTTAAATTTTTTTTTATTACACTCTAATTTTTTTATCATACACTGAAAAATATTTGAAAAAAAACTAATAATTATAATAAATAACTTATGCATAATTATATTAAAAATGAAAGAAGTAAACATGATTTAAATTTAGGAAAAATAACCCTACCCACTACTTTTATAAAATCTAAAGTAGTGAATGCGATCCAGATTTCAAAACATTCAGTTATTAAAAATTATTATCTTTACAATTATTGGGCTTATACAATAATTGTATAATTTTTATTAAATATACAATTAAAACTGAAGAGAACACTCTTTTCGATTTCAACAATTTCGATTTTCAAGGGATGAATGAGTGCTCTCTGAGTGGGGCCAGATACGTGGATGCTTTCTAGTGGGACCCAACAAGGAACCACATGACCTACACTATATATCATAATATATACACTTTTCTACACACTATTACTTAACTAAAAATATGACAAATACCACTTTTAAAAAACTAATATAAAACTAATTCATGGTTAATTAACAATATTGTTTTATGTTGCGAGTGTGTGTATAATATACCATTTATTCTCATGTGTTTAATTAAGGCAATGGTAGGTAAAGTATTTACTTCTTTTTTGTTTTGTCTTTAATTTTTAATTAAATATATTTAGCTTCAACTTTATTGCTTTTATTTCTACTCGTCATTTTTATTTTCGTCTACTTTATTTCTATAAGGATATCAAACATCATAATTGTTTTTCTTATTCAGTTTTTGTTATATATATATATATAATAAACAATTATATATTCATAAAATTGATATTAGAACATAATTGAAAGAGTGAAAGGAGGTGTAGAGAGGGAAGGTTGGTGAAGACGTGAGATTCAGTGCCAAAGCAAATTGGATCTAAAATTTTTGGTGACAGCACAACATTGTGTTGCGTTGTGGGGCCCTCAGATTAGAGTTTTTTTCTCCACTTTCAACTCAACACAGACCCACTAACCAACCACACTCTCTTGTCTCATTACCACTTTCATACATTGTATTAATATTTACTAATACTGTAATAATTAATGTGTTTATTAATATGACGTGTCATATTAATAGAATGTATTAGCAATTATTAACATTTAATGGAGTAATAAGTAAGACAAAATGGAAAGTATCCAGATTTTTGAGATTTTATCCCGTTTTATGAATAATATATATTTTTTAAAAATTTAATGAAATAGTTAGAATTATTTTATTTACATATCCCAAATTTTGTATTTGACAGGAACAGTGTATTTTGGAGTTGTTTTCAATTTTTTTTTTGAAGGCGAACCGAAAATGAAGGTCTCTTTATCTCTTTCTGTTTATGGCTTCAATCGACGTCACTATATATACCAAAGGTGAAAAGGCAGCGCCAGAGAGTGCACCACCGTATCTGTCGCTGCTATATATTTATTTTCCCCTTTTCCTTCGCTCTTCTTTCGCTTCGTTCCTCTTTCTTCTTCCTAAATTCTTTCACTTCACAGGTACGTTTCACGCTTTTACTATTTCACTCTTCCGATCCTCTCCGCATTTCGTTTCACGTTTTGTCTGGATCTGGATTTCTTAACTCACAAAAACTGCATTCGTTGTTCATTCATGGCTGCTCCTTCTCTCTTCACACTACAATGGCTGCGCTTGTTATTACCTTCCTTCTTCCAACTGAACCGCTTTTAATTAATTTATCTCTTTGTCTGTTTGGTTGCCGCAAAATGTATAAACCTTGAAACCGAAACCTCTCTGTGGTTGGACTGATTGTTACATGCACCGCATGGTGACGGAATTAAATCGTGTTCTGTTTTGTCCGTTGGATCGGATGGAAGCGGCGTCGTATGTGGATGATGTACTGAATCTTTGTTATTTATTTCATAGATCATGTACAGAACGAAATTTTGAAATACTTGTTTTGTCCTTTAGTTCAGCTCGGGAATATATAATAATGCTCTCTGCTGATTATTTGTATGTATACTGGTTTAGGAAGTAAGTGGCAATTGTTAAGGTCTTGTTTGGTGTACTGATATCATCCTTCAGATGGTTTGAATGAACATCATCCCGGAGGGTGAATCCAGCTTATGCATTGCTGTTCAGGTTAAATGGCGCCTTCGTTGATCCATTCAGCCACATTCATTTGAAAGCTGTTAAAACTATTATTATTTATATTATTTATATTCTCCTATCTTTTGTTAAGTATTTGTTTGCTATTGGTTTCTCTATTAGGGTGTTCAAGTTGTATCATCAGGTTACCTAATAACTCAATTAGGTTGGGTTGAGTTTAATCCATCATCATAAGGATTGAGTAACGGGTTTAGTACAGATAACCCGAAATCCAACTCCAGACCCAGTCTTGTACTTGTGTTAATGGATAAATTGTGTTATGTTTTTCTTTTCATGTCTTCAATTGATTTTGATAAACTTGTTATGACTTTTTATTGATTTACGTGAAGCCCTCAATTATTTTTTGTAAATATTGTGTTATTTTAACATGAAAGAAGAAATTTTTTTAGTAGGTTAAGTAATAGGTTTGCCCAAATGGTATCCAACCCAACCAGTAAACACCCCTATTCTCTATATTTATGATTTTCAATTAGTGTTATTTTTCCAGGTCTTTGCCTATGGGAACTATGTCAGCTGTGGATTTAATGGAGTCTTCATCTGAGGTTCACTTTTCTGGAGTTTACATGAATGGCATAGAGCAAAGAAATGGCACAGAGAAACCAACTACTTCTGCAACTGACATGAATAAACAACCTTTTGTGATAGGTGTGTTTTTCAAGCCAAGCTGCCTACGCAGTCAATAAATCATAATTTTGTCCATTTGTGAAATGGAAGTCAATGTTGGTACTTGTTTCATTAACTTTGTCTTGTTTGTTGGGCCTCATCTAATGTACAGTAAGATACTAAGTATATTAAGGATTTGGTTGCTATGAACTGAGGTTCCAGACCCCATATGTGAATTGTGCTGTTCTGTTAAGGCAGAGGAATATCACCAATTTTCTTTTTCCTCCAGCATTAGCAAATGATTCTCCAGTGAGCCATTTAGCTTCTGTGGTTAAGTGAAGAAGAACAATATTACCTTTGAAGACATCGTACTTCAATACAATTTTGTTTTAGGTTAGAGCAACGAAATTTCTTGAAACAGAAGTTTATCTGATTCCGAAAGATTAACTACCACCAACTCAGAATTCATATTGGTTGTGAGAGGAAGAAATCAGAGTCGTCACACTCGAGTAAACTTAAAAATTCGCATGAAATGACAATACTTCACATTTTATGTTAACTTCTAAAATATTTTAATTGTGATTTATGCATAAACTAAATTTAATCCTATTTATTTTCCCTCTCTAGTGAGTATTTGTGGAAAAATTTATCCGAAATGAACATTTTCAGGTTCTTGCATCCTCTCACCTGATTATTCCTGTTACTTTGTCATTCTGCAGTTTTGAAATTGTGGTTACCTCACACACCTAACACCTAATCATATAAATCACAGCTTCAGGCAAAATTGCTACGTTAACATTGAATTTTCTTTGTTTCAAAGTTAGAAGCAGGAGCTTTGAAAATAAGATCTCAACAACTATGGATGTCTTTTTCACACCTTGGCAATTTTTATTAGGTACCTATGATTCTAATTCCTTTTTTATTTAATTTTTCGTTTGTATATGTGACAGGTGTTGCTGGTGGAGCAGCATCCGGTAAGACATCAGTTTGCGATATGATTATTCAGCAGCTTCATGACCAACGAGTTGTACTTGTTAATCAGGTATTTATGTCTTACAAAGTACTAATAACTCCATTTTGAATTCGAGCTGAAGGAAGAAATAAGAAGAAAAAAGAAATGGATGTGATAAATGATAGAGATAGAAAAGACACAATAAAAGATACGGAAAAGATGGAGAGAAATTTTTTATACATACTTACTGGTGATTAAATTGATAATTTATAAGTATTGTGCTCAAATATATTTACGGAAGACAATCAATAGTTTTCAGTTTATGCTTCAAGCCTCATAACTTGTTAGCATCCTGTATCCTCCTATATTTGAATTCCCTTGGTATTTTGTTCGGTTATGTTGTCCCTGTGATATCCAAAAAATCTTTCAAGTGATTGTTTTTATCATCTTTGTTCTGTACTATTTTCAATTGAATGTTGACATTCAGTTGGGTACCATTCACCAAAAATCCTCCACCTCTATTTCTTTTTTAATTCATATTCAGCATTTTGTTGTTCTCATCCCCTCTTTTACCATGAATATGTATGTTTTTCTCACCAACAGTAGTCTTACATTGGAACAGACCTTTTTTTAGTTGACAAAAGTTAAAAATTATTCGGATATGTTTTCTAACATTTTTAGAGTTACGGCATCTCCAGTGTAGGTGCTCTCCTGGCATTAGAAATGTCTAGGTTTTTTGGGTGCTTCAAAGCAATTTTCATGGGTTACAAACAAAGCATCTTTCTTATATAGAGCAATAGTGCTTTCTACTTTTTAATGTAGTCTAACTAATTTCATATATTAAATATTAGTATATATTTATTTATAGAAAGCATTTTATTTAATTTAAAATTAATTTATGTTTATTTGTCGTTTAAAATAATTTATATTTTCATAATATATTTCTTCTTATTTTTAAAGTTATGATTAATTTAAAATTAATTTTTTATTTGAATTATTAGTGCACATTATTTTTCATTACTATAAAAATTAATTAGTAAAAATTAGTATATATATAATTTTTTTCAGTCTTTTATCTTTCCATTTTAAATTTTGAAATAAAAATTTATGTAAGTAAAAATCATTATGGATTTATTTTTTATTTTAACAAATGACATAAAAGTATTTTAAATTAAAATGAATATAACTAATATAGTATAAAAGAGCGGGGTCAAATTTTGGGGTATTTTTAAGAAATTTTCTAGACTTGCGGATTGGAAACAAAATTATTGAACTGAATAAAAACAATTAATTTCATTCTAATTAAGAAAGTCAGTTAACATCGTTCAATTTTTTATTACTCTCAATTTAAATTTTTATTTTTTTAAAATACCCCACTGAAACGTGATATCATAAATGAAAACAACTCAATGAAAATAGCATAGCCACATAAAGAATGGCGTTTTAGGAATATTAAATAGGTATAATTATTTAGATTTCTTTGTATTTAAACTTCCTATGACAACTTTTTTCTTATATTTGAATTTAAATGAAGTATAAAATATTTATTATGGCAACTTAAGTGAGTTTGTTGAGCGATGATATTAACCTTTTTATTTATTTATTCACATATTTTACTTTTTCTTTTGTATTTTGGTCTTCTTCTACGTTTTTTGGGGTTGCATGTTTCAGAATTAGGATTGATGTGTTTTATTGTACTCGTGACGTTGAGTGGAATAAATCAATTACTTATTTTACAACAGGATTCATTTTACCATAATTTGACTGAGGAGGAACTTATAAGAGTACAAGATTACAACTTTGACCATCCTGGTAAGTTCAATTTAAAGGTTACTCTCTCCTTACTAATTAGTGACTTGCTCTTTACATTAAGATATTATATAGAATCTGGTCTTATAGTTCCCTACAGATAGTTAAATTTCTACCAGATCAAATCCATTACATTCAGTGAGCACCAACTGCATCTTTCTTACTCTCAAAATGCTTCAGGATATTAACATTTGAAAGATTTACATCATAATTTACCTCAAAATTAAGTGATTTGAACATGAAAGTGTTAACGAAGTTTCAGAGCTAGAATATTCTGGCATTTAGCCTATAGATGAGCATGGTTGGTGAAACCACTGGAAATTCATGTCAAAGTGTTACTAGATGTGATATATGCATCATGAGCATTCTAAAGGTTGAACAAAAGTTCATATAATACAAGAGTTGAGTACCTAGCAAGCATAATTAGTAGCTCAGTCCACTTCGTAATAGTTAATATAATACACCTAATAACTGATATGATATCAACTTTAAAAGCGTTTATCGTTTTTATATATGGGAACGACGGTTCTTGGACTTGCTGTAGCTACTTTATTTCTAATTCATGTTGTTGGTATCAACAGAAGCTTTTGATACTGAGAATTTGCTACGTGTCATGGACAAGTTGAAGCGTGGCCAAGCAGTAGATATTCCGAAGTATGACTTTAAGGGTTACAAAAGTGGTGTTTTTCCAGCGAGACGGGTATCTCATATTTTCCACTTTAATTAATAACTTTTACTCCTCGATCTTGAAATGCTTGGCAAAACAGGCCCCGACTGATATAGTTTACTACTTTTAGTTTTTATATCAGGCTAAAGAATAGTTATTTTATTTGCATAGATCAAGTAAAAATATATTGGGAAGGCATGACAATGATTTTCTTATTTTAATTTGAATACTTTGGTTACTAATGATTGCCAAATCATGCGGTATATGTGTTTCTTCTGGTGTTTTATAATTTCCAGCAGAGTTAAATTTATATCGAATACATTTTTTGCTACACTTCCATTTTATGTTGGTTTAATATGTTTTGCAGGTAAACCTGGCGGATGTTATTATTTTGGAAGGTATTCTTGTTTTCCATGATCCACGAGTGCGGGCATTGATGAATATGAAGATATTTGTCGACACAGGTCCTTTATTATTTTATTTCCAATATATCGTTTATAGCGCACTGTATTCTATTATTGTGTTTCCTGTGGCTTTGGTATTTCTTAATTTATGTAGGTTCTGTTATCATACTCATTCATTTTAGTCCGGTGGACTTAAATTTCGCCCCTCCTTATTCACATTGTGATATTGGAGAGTGGATATTCTTCAGATTATCTAAAATTATTTATGTTTTTCTCACTTTTATATTTTATCGCTTTGTTGCACTACTAAGTTATGCTGTCATTTTACATTATGAAATGTTCAGTGCAGATGCTGATATTCGTTTGGCGAGAAGAATTAAGCGGGATACTGCCGACAATGCTCGTGATATTGGAGCTGTGCTCGATCAGGTAGGTAGCTACTTTCCAGCCACACCATTTGCACTTCCATTTTCATACTTTGATTATACTTTTTTTTTTTATTTTGCGTTCGTAATTCTTACATTCACTGAATTTCAAGACTTCTATATGTTATTTTAGTTCATGATGCTGAGAGATTGTTATGCAATTTCATTGATTATAAAACTTGTAATTACTCTGTTTTTTGAAATTAAATCTTTAGTGATCTGATTTTTTTTTTTTTTGTTTTTGATAGTAAATCAGGCTATTATATTCCCTTTTTAGCTTACCATATATATTTAGTTACTGATTCTTGTATACTTTATGCAGTATTCTAAATTTGTGAAGCCAGCTTTTGATGACTTTATTCTTCCCACCAAGAAGTATGCTGATATCATTATACCCCGTGGAGGAGATAATCATGTAGCTATTGATTTGATTGTACAGCATATCCGCACGAAGCTTGGGCAACATGACTTATGTAAAATATACCCTAACTTATATGTCATTCAGTCTACTTTTCAGGTATCCCTTATCTTTTGTTGAATTTTTTCAATCATCCCCATTCAGCTGGAGATCCAATATTTGCTTTTGCTACTAGAGGCTGAATTTTCAGGATAATTGCTTCGATGCAGATACGGGGTATGCATACCCTGATTCGTGATTCTCAAACAATGAAGCATGACTTTGTATTTTATTCTGACCGTTTGATTCGTTTGGTATGTAAATGGGGTTCATTTGCTGCTCTTAATTTTAGTGGTGACATGACCTTTTCTTTAAGCATTAATGTGAAATTTTCTCACTTGAACAGGTTGTAGAACATGGCCTAGGGCATCTTCCATTTACGGAAAAGCAAGTAATCACTCCAACTGGTAAGCTGTTCTTTTTCAATGATGATTTTCTTGGCTTGTATTATATGGACCTCTAAGGATGAATTATTCTCTTATCATTTTACTTGAGAGCGCAGTGGGCGATGTGCCTGTTGGGTGTATCAGGTTTCTAAAATCTTGCCGTATCCATGTCAGAAAAGTGAGGATGAACATGGACTACATGTTTCTAGCCTTGTTTTAGAAATGTCTAACTTGTCTTGGACCTCTTGGAAGTACTAGGTGTCATTTATGCAGTCTGAATACCGAGTCCAACAGATACTTCATAGAATGAGAACCATAGGGGGTATCGTGTTATTATACGGTTGAGAGACATGTTCTGCTCATGATGATAATTGCCACAGTTTCCGTATTGAAAATGATAAACTTTTTGTTAGAAATCTAAATGTAAATCTAACTGCCATATTGAGTAGAATAAGTAAGCTGAATAACATATATAAAAAAAAACTCCGAAATCTATTATCTTAAGGTTTTTTATTGAAGTTCCTTACATGATTTGATTCATGTCTCATTATTGTTAGATTTTCTTAATATTTTTTCCCTGTTTACCCCAACAAGTAAAGGGTTGTTTGTGAGGTGGCTTGATTTACCCCAACACTTATGTGGCTCTACTTCTTAGTTGACATTCTCCTTCTAACATTCAAAAAGCAGAACTAATTTGTTTCGTGTCTTATGGTTACAGTTACTACTTGTCTTTTAATGCAGGATCGGTTTACAGTGGCGTGGATTTCTGTAAGAGGTTGTGTGGTGTCTCAATCATCCGGAGGTATTGTTTTAGTGCAGATTTTTTTTCCCATGATTATTTTTGTCATCCTTGCTATAAAGTATTGACTAAAATATTTTCTTTCCTATTACTTGGTTTGATGTGTTCTATGATGATAACGCAATTTTATATAAATAAGAAATAATTGCTTAGAAAAAAAAAATCTGTCCTTAAATTTGATATACAATCTAATCGCAGTGGCGAGAGTATGGAAAATGCTTTACGAGCATGCTGCAAAGGCATCAAGATTGGGAAAATTCTTATTCACAGAGAAGGTGACAATGGTCAACAGGTTTGTCATCTGTGTGCTTGGTTATATATGCGTTTGTTTCATTTCAGGGTCACTAACCTATCCTTTGATTATTGAGCAGCTAATATATGAGAAGTTGCCTAAGGATATCTCAGATAGACATGTATTGCTGTTGGATCCTATCTTAGGCACAGGTTTTCATTCTCATCATGTTTTCTTTTATGGTGGTTTTTATATCCTAGTTTAAACATTTTACGTTGTGCAAATAAGTATATGAGCAGACTTATTAAGTCCCGTAACAAACATTTAGCATAACAAGGATGTATAAAAAGTTAGATATTTAATTTATTGATTTTTTATTTTGAATAACATTTCATCTTTAGGTAATTCGGCTGTTCAAGCAATTTCTCTTCTTTTAAAGAAGGGTGTACCAGAGTCCAACATTATATTTCTCAATCTCATATCCGTAAGTTACTAATGTTTGTTGTTCCTCGTTATATCACTATATCTTGCAATAATTTTTTACGTAATGATTTACATATATGCTCCCATATTGTCAGGCACCTCAAGGTGTTCGTGTGGTCTGCAAAAGCTTCCCAAGAATAAAGATCGTGACATCTGATATTGACATTGGTTTGAATGAAGATTTCCGTGTCATACCTGGCATGGGTGAGTTTGGGGATCGGTATTTTGGAACAGATGATGACCAGCAGGTGGTGCTCCCTTCAAAGTAGTTATACTCGGCCACCCTTTGGGTTTGATATCATTAACGAGTCTTTCACTGAGAAAAGAGCTAAAATTTTCTGAATCAAGACTTTGCTGAGTTATAGTTCTAAACCAATTTTGATCACAATCCTTTTGTTTTTACAATCAGACACTTCCTCAGAATATTCCGATGCATATTTTTTTTACCTTTTACTTTTATTCCAGAGTTTTCTTTGAATTTATTCTTTGTCGGTTACTGGCTTATCAAAATTCATGTTTGTGGAATTCATAGATTTGTACCTTATAAGCATAAATGAATATACAAGCTTTTAATTTAATTTTTTCCAATGATAGTGTCTTGAATTCCCTATTGGGAGTATATGGAGACTGTAAATTGCGTATGAAGATGTAGCTTGAGCACAGTGAAAAAACAAATTAAAAATCTATAAGAGATAATGTGACTGAAACACTGTTCTGCAAGCAATCTACCTGCTAAAAAATAAAAAAGTGGATTTGTTAAATAGTTGGAATGTAAAGGGGTGAAGGAGTAATGTGATTTGGGAATAAAATATAAAAGGTGAAGGATACGTGTAAAAACAAAGAACAATCGTCTAATTATTTTCGCAAGTGCTTTCCCTCCTACACATTAAGCAGCTAATGGCCAATTTACAAGATGTTAAAGTCACAATTTGACCTTAATTTTTACATTTCTTCCATCATGTCATATATAAAATGGAAATATAGTTTTTTATTTGGTAGAGAAACTCAAAAGGGATTTTGTAAGTTTTTTTTTTTTTTTTTTTGTTTTTCATTTTACATTTTTTTGTGATATTCTATTCGAACTTCTCCATGCTTTTAAAAACAATCAGGTTGTAAGAGTTATTTGATTATTAGATTTTGTATCATTATTGTAC
>Ga0123340_1005731_pt1 | contig 11842 bp, 9 predicted proteins | sample SirMexnodulemix_FD_89961 | JGI IMG/M metagenome (GOLD analysis project Ga0123340, IMG submission 89961) | Root nodule microbial communities of legume samples collected from Mexico - Siratro Mexico nodule mix | ecosystem: Host-associated > Plants > Roots > Nodule | place: Mexico: Nepantla... | reverse complement strand
TCTAGTTGTTGTTACCTTCTTTAACTCTGGGCTGATTACTGTTTCTTGATTTTAGCATCTTCTTAATTTCTTTCTTATATTCATGTGATTTCTGAATATATTAATGGAAGCTCAAACATAATTCATTCATGTTCTAAAATCAAGATGGAGTTTAATTATATAATTATCATCAACACTCTTATAACTCTTTACATATTTTAAAAGTTATAAATATATGAAGTCCCATTGTGTTTTGGAAAATGTCTGTCTGCTTTAACCTTTTATATTTTAATTCATTCTTTTTCGTCACTTTCATATTGATACCATTAACTTTGTATGTTTTAAAATAATTAAATTTAACATGCTAAGTATTAAAAAGTGTTATAGTATAAATTAATTCTGTTATCATGCAAAAAATATAAATGTTGTAATATTTTAAATTACCATTGAAATAATTTGGCCTAATTGTAATTTTGGTCTCTATATTTTATAATATCCGCAATTCTAGCCTCTAATTTTTTTAAAATTTTAATCCCTTAATTTTTTATTATCCCTAATTTTTTTTTTATGCAATTTTGGTTCTTCAATTTTTAATCATTAAACCTTTGTTCAAATTTCAGTTTTAAAGATATATTAAGTCACGGTCAAATGACAATTCGCAATACTCCACGATTATCACGTGTTTTTCTTTAATCTTACATTATCGTGTTTAAAATAATAAAAAACCGATAATCAAATTAAAAATTGAAAAAGTTTGTAGGTAATTGAAAATCAAGGGATCCAATTACATAAAAGAAATTAAAGAACCAAAATTACGAATGATAAAAAATTAAATAAAAAATTATGGATTGAAATTGTGGAATTTATAAAATATAATAAAAATATTACTATTAAGCCTAATAATTTATTAATGAAAAATCTTCTATTTAATGCCTAACTAGCAGGCATTGTTAGAAACACATTATGAAGAAACATAATAGCATAATATTTCTTTTTTTTTTCTCTTTCATTAGGAATTCAAATATGAATTGAAATTTCCTATTAAATATAAATAAAAAAGTTAAACAACGAAATTCTTAAATTTATTATCTTAAAATATTAAATTAGAAGTATGAATTTAACTAGACATATTATCTTAAAATATTAAATTAGAAGTATGAATTTAACTTATGTCTAGTTGTTATTCAATATTTTAGTGTATCTCCTCAAATGACTTTTCAGAGAATATAGATATAAGGTTTCTAGAAGGAAATTAATTGATATTATGTGATTTTGTTTTTATGACATGATCAAATTGTTAGAAGAAAAGAAATATTAGTTATTAGATTTTGTCTTTATGACAAAAATCAAAATTATCAATTCTGTTTATTTTGTGTTTTATGACAATATGAAGTTGTAATATTTTTATTTATTTTCTTTCTTTAACTATACCTAGAATGAGTATCTTATCTGTATATATTCAGTTTTTTGTTTTTTTGATCAATACATAGAAAAACAAACAGAATATTTGTATTCTTGTATATTTTGTTCATTTTTTGTTGTTCATCTCTTTATTTTCATAATATGGTATCAGAGCTCTAATTTGAGAGCTCTGGTTGCTACATTTATCTTGGCCAAAATTGTTGATTGCTTACAAGATTTTAGTTCACCTTATCATGTTAGTTCTCAACAACATATGATTTGTTCTCTCGATACGCAACAAGAGAGACAAATTTTTGATAGTTATGGAAGATGATATACATCTAAAGTCGCAATCATTGTGGAAAGACAGGACAAGTGATTGATACATGCTATAGAAAACATGGTTTTCCATCTCAGTTCAAGTTTAAAAATCATATAGCAGGCTGTAATAATAACCAGCAAAATCATGAAGGTTGTACATTCTAAGCAAATTGGTTTTACCCCTGAGCAATATCAAACATTGTTAGCTCTTCTACAACAGTCTAAATCCAGTGACAATGTCTTTAATCAAATCTCTGTTTTCCTTCCAACACAACAACACACACGGGTAATAAATTTATCTCTTCCTTTAGTTCTTGGATTCTTGATAATGGTGCTACTGATCATATTTGTTAATCCTTGACTCATTTCACTTCATATCATCAAATTAATCCTATCTTTGTCAAATTATCAAACGGAAATCAAGTCATTGCAAATTATTCTGGAAGTATTTTAATCAATCAAGATCACATCTTAGATAATGTTTTGTATATTCCTAACTTCACTTTTAATCTTTTTTTAGTAGCAAAGTTAATTGATAATTTGTCTTGTGTGATTATTTTTTATTCTAATGGTTGTCACATTAAGGATAAAAACTCCTTGAAAGTGATTGGATCAGCTGAGATGCAAGATAGACTTTATATACTCAGGGTCCCTTCTTATCAAAACCTTCAAATCAAACCTGTCAAATCTCCATATATCACCAATACTGTCAATTTTACTGCTAATGATCTCGAAACCCTTTGGCATTTTCAGTTAGGGCATGTTTCAAACAAATCTTTAGATATTTTCAAAAATAAATTTTCTTTTGTTAAATATAACAAATCTTTTATTTGTGATATTTGTCATTTTGCAAAGCAAAAAAGACTTCCATTTCCTCTTAGTGCATCTAAATCTAAACTTTTTTTCTATTTGATTCATGTTGATGTGTGAGGACCATACTCATTATCATCAATTCATGGTCATAAATATATTTCTTGACCATAGTTGATGATTATTCAAGGTACACATACGTTTTATCCTTTAAAAAAAATCTAAAGTTGTTAAGATTTTTGAAAATTTTGTTGTTTTTATTCAAACACAATTTGAGACAGTAATAAAAGTAATAAGAAATGATAATGGGATTGAACTTTTCATGACTAATTTTTTTTATCAATAAAGGAATAATACATCAAATTTTATGTGTCAATACTCCACAACAAAATAGTATAGTTGAAAGGAAACATGGTCATTTATTAAATGTAACAAGGGCTCTCATGATGCAATCTCATTTACACAAAATTTATTAGTCATATTCTGTGATACATGTTGCGGATATTGTAAACATGTTTCTCACACATGTTTTAAATGATTTTTCTACTCATGAAATGCTTTACAAAACTCCACCAGATTTTAATCAATTTAAGGTGTTTGGATCTTTATGCTATGTTAGCACTTTGTCAACAAATAGAAGTAAATTTGATCCAAGGGCATCAAAATGTGTTTTTAAAAGGGAGACAAAAGGATATATTTTGTTGAATATTCAATCAAGAGAAATTTTTGTGTCTAGAGATGTTTTCTTTTTTGAACATGTTTTTCCATATCAAAAGGTTGAAGATACTAGCAATGAAACTGACAATCCAAACATTCATGATCAAAATGTTTTTATAGAATATCAACCTATTTTGAGTAAGCCATCATGAGTCATTTTTGCACCATGTGATAATATTAAAAATAATGTTAATAATGATCATGAATCAAACATTCATATACCAGAAGAATTTTGTTCCCATAGAGACCAAAACCTTAATGAAAATCATGAAACAACACAATCAATTCGAATGAGTACCAGAACAAAAAGACCACCTGAGTATCTAAAAGATTATCATTGTAATCTCAATGTTTCCAATACATCTTCTAGAGTTAAATATCCTTTTGAATTTTGTTTTGTCTTATAATAAATTATGACCTTCTTATAAATCTTTTGTTATGTCTATTTCTTCACATGTTGAGCCAAACACTTATTCTAAAGCTGCGAAATATGACTATTGGAGAAAGGCTATAAAGTGTGAGATATATGCTTTGGAGTCAAATCAAACATGGGAGACTGCTCTTCTTCCCAATAACCAAACTGCCATAGGTTGAAATGGGTATTCAAAATAAAGTATAATGCTAATGGGACTGTTGAAAGATATAAAGTAAGATTAGGGGTGAAGGGATACACACAAACAGAGGGCATTGACTACCTTGAAAATTTTTCTCCAGTAGCAAAGATGACCACTATAAGGTTGCTTATTTCTCTAGCTTCTATATATAACTGGGAGTTGAAACAGTTAGACATAAATAATGCCTTCTTATGGAGAGTTGAAAGAAGATGTGTACATGGTTGCTCCTCCTGGATTGACTTCTATTCAATCAGAACAAGTTTGTAAATTAAAAAAAGGCTTTATATGGCCTTAAACAAGCTAGCAGGGAGTGGTTTGCTAAATTGTCATCGTTTTTATTTCTGCAGGATATACTCAATCTATGAATGATTATTCCTTATTTATTAATTCTTCTGAAAGATCTTTTACAACATTTTTGGTGTCTGATGATGATATAATTTTTGACAGGACATAATAAAGAAAAGATTGAGCGAGTCAAAGGAGCTTTGAATAAGACATTCAAGATCAATGATCTTGATGATTTAAGATATTTTCTTGGTTTTGAAGTAGCAAGAAGTAAGGGATAATGATGAATCAAAGGAGATATGCATTGAAATTGTTAATAGAAGCAGGTCTTTTAGCCTGCAAGCCTACAATCACTCCTAAAAATAATCTTGTTAAATTTTCTCCTACTAGAAGTGTGTCTTTCACTGATGTTCATGCTTATAGAAGGTTGATTGGAAGGCTTATGTTTCTCAATAATACCCGACGTGACATAACATTTTATGTTCACCAACTTTCTCAGTTTTTGATAGCCTACAATTGTTCACTATAATGCAGCAATTAGAATTCTCAAGTATATTAAAGGAACTCAAAGTATTGACTTATTTTTCTCTTTCAACTGTTCTGTTAATCTAAAAGCCTTTTGTGATAGTGATTGGGGAACTTGTAGTGATTCAAGACAATCAGTGACCGGGTCTAGTGTGTATCTTGGAAATTTCCTTATATCCTGGAAATCAAAGAAGTAAGGAATAGTATCAAAGAGTTCCTCTGAACCTGAATATAAGGCAATAGCCACTGTTACATGTGAAATTCAATGGCTAGTTTATCTTCTTAAAGATTTAAAAGTTCCTTTTGAGCAACCATCTCTTTTATATTGTGACAATGAATCAACAAGATACATTGCAACAAATCCAGTGTTTCATGAGCGTACCAAACATATAGAAATAGACTGTCACATTGTTAAAGGAAAAATTGAAGAAAGGTCTCATTCATTTGCTTCCCATTTCCACTATAGAGCAACTAGCAGACATTTATACCAAAGCCTTAGGTCCTCAGTCTTTCAAGAATATTTGTTCTTCTAAGCTAGGTCTCATCAATATTTGCTCCCCAGCTTGCGAGGCGGTTTAGAAGATATGGATACAAGGCTTAGAGAAGGAAACTAATATCAATGATGTGATTTTGTTTTCATGACAGGATCAAATTGTTAGAAGAAAAGAAATATTAATTATTTGATTTTGTCTTTATGACAATACGAAGTTGTAATATTTTTATTTATTTTCTTTCTTTAACTATACCTAGAATGGGTACATTATCTGTATATATTCACTTCTTTGTTTTTTTATCAATATATAGAAAAAGAGAGAGAATATTTTCATTCTCATATCCTTTGTTCATTTTTTTGTTCATCTCTTTATTTCATAATATGACTCAATAGTATGTCACACATATATTATTTTTTGCTACATTTTTGTTAATTATTATTATTATTATTATTATTATTTTGTTAATTCTTAAACTAACAAATAATTAGAAGATGATTGCGAAACGATTTTAATTAATATCTTTAATTGAAATCGCCAGCATGTCACTTATATTTGACCAGCCTAAAATCATGTGGAAGGATTCATTAATTTGAAATCCTATCTAGCTAGCTGGCAAAATTTACCTATTTTGGTAAATAATTTTTTTTTACCCATTTTGGGCATTAATATGATAAAGTACACCAGATTAGGAAAAAAATCTACAAAGACTATGGGTCATGTGAGATAAGTGGGTAGGGTTAATTTCAGTGACAAGTAACGATATAGCTAGTCACTTTCTCAACTTTTATTTTACTAGATTGAGTGCACAAGCTAACCGTGTGTGGAGAGGGATGTGGTTAGCACTTACTAAGGCTATTTGGATGAATAAGAACATGATCATCTTTGAGGGTGGTTAGGTGGATAAGGGAGAAATTTTTCCACAAACACAATTGCAAGCTTGGAGATGGGCCAGATTTAGGGAGATTGGGTTTCAAAGAATATTTGCAGAATAATGTTTGCACCCTATTGACTATCTGAGAGAGGTTAAAATAATTAAGTAGGTTTTGGACATTCAAGTTCCCACTACATATCTTCTCATCTTTTTCATTTTCTATTACTCTTATTTTCAAAAGAAAGAACATGCCAAAGTTGACATGAGAGGTGTTTTATAATTTTTAACTTTCTCTTTATGTACTTTTTTTATGAATTTGTGTAGAAATTTTCTTAGGGTCGGAACATCCCTAAAATATTCCTATTTATATCATTATTTGTCACTAAAAAGAAAAAAATTGGCTAAGGACTACGTGTCACATGTTTTGGGAACTCTTGTTTTAAAAAATTACTAACAAAAAATGTTCTTTTGGAAAGTCACTTGAATTTCAATTACAAAAGTAAATGCTTCAATGAGAACGATTGTGGAGTGCACAAAGTTTAGATGCCTTTAGAAAATGATTATACCATATTCGTTTCTCAATAGGAATTTTAATTACCCTAGTTCATATTGGTTTTTCTAGAAAAGGTTTGAGGAGAGGGGGAATGTGTAATGTGAAAAAAGAATTACTATGTAACTATGGGTAGATCCACAAATAACGAATAAATCTCAGTAATTACGGAATTTCAGAATTTATTTTATCGAAAATATCCCGTTATTATAAAACGTGATTAACTGCCCCGTGATTAGTGTCAACCTAGGTTTGGTGACATCCCATGTCAATTATTCTAAAATATTTGATTAGTAAGCCTGTTATGTTTATCTCCAACTTTTAATCACAAATAAACTAAGCTGAACCTATATTTTAATCCATGTGACAATCCGTGCATAATATCCTTTCCAATGCACATTTTTTTATTAGGTAAGATGAATTAGGAGATTGTACTCTACATTTATATTATATTTTAATTAAGAATGACTCCTTAACAAATAATATTTAAGAAAGTAGTTAGAAGTAGCCCTTAAAAAAATACTTGGATATTCAGGAATGAATTAAAAAGAAATTATTAGTGAATTGAAAAAAAAATACTTGTTGATTAATAATGATTTGAAAAATAATACTTATTAAGCTAATAGTAGTTTGAGAAAGAATACTACTATTGAATTATTAGTGACTTAAAAAATAATACTTATTAAGTCAGAAATAGTTTGAAAAAAAAAATATTGATTAAGGTAAGAGTAGTTTGAAAAAAAAAAAATTAAAGTGACTACAAACTCAAAAATTACTCTAGTGTTTTGTTGGTCAATAATGAGATATAGTCTAATGCTAGATATGAACCAAATAAATTACTAAGTGTCTCTTCTCTCTTTTTTATCTCCTTTACTTGTATATTATCTATGCATTACTAAACCCAAAAATGAGAGTTAGTGTAATATAATACATATTAAATGTTTTCATCTTCAAAGTGATTTTAAAACTAAGCATTTACTTTGTATCTCTATTATTTGATTAGACTCAAGATCTATTATTTCTTTTACTCTTCTCACATCATTCACAAAATACATTTTCTAATTAGCTTTAAATATTCCTATTTAATGATTATTATTCTTTCTTTCCATAATCTCCTCCTATTATCCCACAAAATTAACTCAACATAATTTATCTCTTGATTTTCAAGGCAATTCATATCTTCAAATATTTTTTACATCTCCTTAATTCACAATTCAATTTTTGCTGGACTCTGATATCTAGAGAATTATTTGTTTCTCGTAACTTCAATTAAGCTTTGTAATTCAGTGGATTCTTCATACCTTTGGTTCTTAAGAGTGGTGCGACCATGTCTTTAATAATTTATATGTTACCTCATTCTTTCTTCTATTATTTGCCATACTAAATTATACGTCACTCTCAATAAATCTAATTATAAAGTGATTTCACAAATCACATATGAAACATCTTTCTAATACCATCTAATTGTAGTTCTCTTTCAATCACTTGTATAATTACTAATTTTATTAAGTTTTGGTGAATCGATTGATATGACTGTTCTAAAATCTTATTTTCTTATCTTTACTGATTTAATAATTGAACATGTAAATTATACTCTCTCTAATTAAATTTTAATTATTACATAACACTTTTATATATTTTTATTTCAACACACAATAGGTCTTACCTATAATTATATATTTATACATACATACTTATATTTATATACACACATAATACACATGAAAAAAAATAGTCAAGCAGCGTAATAGGTTGACATGAATAAACAGTACAAGAATAAGGAACATGTCCGTAGCTTTTTCAAGGATTTTAAAATTTGAAATGACATTGAACTTTTCTTTTTTGAATTGCTGTAATAGAAAATCTGGAAAGAGAATGAGTTAAGCAGATTACGTTAATCTTCAAATAAATTTATGTTTTAGTGAACATCAATTAAATACTAGTAGTTTTTATTTTCCTTTTCTTTAAATGGAAGGCATTAAAATAAATACCAGTACAGTAAATTAATGCTTTAAGCATGCTATATAGCATAATGTTCATAATAATTGTGACATTACATTGTAAAGAGATTGAAAATTTTATAATCAACTAAAGCTTTTATTTGTTAATATAAAATCTGTCTAATTAAAAAGAAATTCTTTTAGTTAGTTATATTAATAACTTTAAAATGTTATTTATGGAGTAATAACAAAATAAATTTACATTTTTCTTCTTTAATCTCAACTTATCTGTCGACTTGATTTTGGAAAGAGATGGTAGCCAGTTAACTATAAGTTGAAGGAAATTGAAGGTAAAAAAATTAAATTAATTTTGGTAAGTTGAAGATGTAACTAATAGCTACATCACAATAAAATTTAAATACTAAATATATCTTGAGAAAAAATAAAAAATATTTAAAATACTCAATAATGTGTATGACAAATTTCTAAGTTTATTTACTTTTATTTTATTTCTCTAACAGATGCTTTAGGGTATTTAGTCATACGTTGTTAAAAGGCGAAGAGAGAGGAGTATTGTTTCACTCATAGTTTACTTTTGAGGTTAAACTAGTGTGCATTGTATGACTTGTCAAAAGCAACCCCACTATAGTCTTTTCTCGAGACGTGAGTTGGGGTAGTTGACTCTGTTCTATAGTATTCATCTCGTGAAAAACCATACTTAAAAAAGTAAAAATGCTTAGCACCTGAACGTGATTTGGATTGTGAAACCTACTTTTAAGTGCTTTTGTAGAGTAGATATCACATTGTGCCAAGCAAAAGAATCACACATATTCATGTAATCTTTCCATTCAAATCGAACATATATTATCTTCTAGTGGGCCAGTCTAGGACACCTTTTAATTTTTGGAAAATAATACTTTGATACTGCATTTTCTCTTACATCTGTTTGACACTCCGATGTGTATGTGCTGTCCCGTGTGACAATGAAAGAGAAAACGCAGTTGTTTTTCACATTCTACCCCCGAGACACATGTGTGTGTTCCAAAATTACAAACAACGAACCACTTATTTGAACTGAGCTAACCACTTAGTGTCTTCACCCCTGAGACACGTGTGTGTTCCAAAACTACACACAGCGAACCACTTATTTGAACTAAGCTAACCACTCAGTGTTTTCACCCCTCAAACACGTGTGTGTTCCAAAACTACACACAACGAACCACTTATTTGAACTGAGCTAACCACTTATACATTCCACCCGAGACACGTGTGTGTTCCAAAACTACACACAGCGAACTACTTATTTGAACTGAGCTAACCACTTAGACATTCCACCCCTAAGACACATGTGTGTGTTCCAAAACTACACATAGCGAACCACTTAGACCTTCCACTCCTGAGACACATGTATGTGTTAAAAAATTACACACAACGAATCACTTATTTGAACTGAGCTAACCACTTAGACATTCCACCCGAGACACATGTGTGTGTTCCAAAATTACACACAGCGAACCACTTATTTGAACTGAGCTAACCACTTAGACATTCCACCTCTGAGACACATGTGTGTGTTCCAAAATTACACACAGCGAATCACTTATTTGAACTGAGCTAACCACTTAGTGTTTTCACCCCTCAGACACGTGTGTGTTCCAAAACTACACACAGCGAACTACTTATTTGAACTGAGCTAACCACTTAGACCTTCCACTCTTGAGACACATGTGTGTGTTCCAAAATTACACACAACGAACCACTTATTTGAACTGAGCTAAGCACTTAGACATTCCACCCGAGACACATGTGTGTGTTATGCTTTCCCTCTCAAATTGCCCTACATTTTTAGAAGGCAAATGACAAAAATCACCCTTGCAAAAAGACAAAGGTAACCAATATAAGTCAAAAAACAACTGCGTTTTCTCTTTCATTACCACGCGGGACAGCACATGCCACGTCGAAGTGTCAAACAGAGGTAAGAGAAAATGCAGTGTCAAAGTAACATTTTCCTTAATTTTATTCCTATCATGTTTGTTGGACATCACATATCCCCAACTTTTACTTAAGGAAAATTTATATTTTCTATTTAAAAATCTAATTAATCACTTTTATGAATTTCTTCATAATATTTTCTTTATTTAAATTATTTAAATTTGAAACCTTAGTGATATAAATTTTGAGTATATTTAAATAAAATTTTAACAAATTTTTAAAAAAAATAAAAATTAACTATATCATAAGTTTAAATTAATTTATAAAATTTTATAATAAATGAATCCATATAAATCTCGGTCAAGTGAATTATAAAGAGATTTGTAGATATAAAACAATTAACAACAAAATCTTATACAAATATTTCTAAAATGACATTGTTATAATGGTTTATAATTAGCTTATGTAAGATATTCTTATGAATCTGAATGCTTAAAAGAATTTATATTTTCATGTATTACCATAATTCACTTATACAAATAATTGCATTATGAAATAAGTATAGTTCACACAGTTTAACGTCTTCTGCTTCAATCAAAGTAAATACATCACCGTAAAAAAATATTTATTTTTAGACAACATAGGTTTTATTTCATAAATGGTCACGGTACATGTCAAAAGTGTTGTCTATTTATTTTAGACAACATGTAAAAAAACGTAAATAAGTAAAAGTTACTTTAGTCTACACTTTTAAAAATGTAAATATTTTAAATTACGTTTTACAAAATATGGTTTAAAGTACCTTTAATATAATTCTAAAAGTTAATACTACTAAAGATACAATAAAAATAATACTGAAATAAAAGTATATGTTCAATTCTTAGAATCAACTTGATAATGAGGATGAAGTTTTGATTCTGGGTTTTTTATTTGTTTTATGTACATGTTTAATTTTAGGATCAACTTGATGATGATGATGAAATATGGCCGCATTTAATTGCTTTAATAGATTGGGGAAGAGGAGGATGTCTTATTGGAGAAGAGAAAAAAATAGATGAAAGAACTTTGAATTTTTTTTTGAATGATGCTATTAATTATTTTGAATTCTAGTTAATTTTGAATAGTTTAGAATATTTCTTTGTATGTAGCTAAAAACAAAAATCAAACTACATTTTGAAATATATGTTTCTTACTATCCTTATTTTATTTTTATTCATATAAATTATTTATTCAATTAGTATGTTTATGTTGTTCGAAAATATTATATTTATATACTTTTATTTTTAAAATATTATAAATAAATAATTAAAATTTAAAAGTAATTAAAAATTAAAAATAAATTATTTTGAATAGTTAAATAATATAAATAAATGAATAATTAAATTTTAAAAGCTATTATAAAT
>Ga0123340_1005729_pt1 | contig 11845 bp, 5 predicted proteins | sample SirMexnodulemix_FD_89961 | JGI IMG/M metagenome (GOLD analysis project Ga0123340, IMG submission 89961) | Root nodule microbial communities of legume samples collected from Mexico - Siratro Mexico nodule mix | ecosystem: Host-associated > Plants > Roots > Nodule | place: Mexico: Nepantla... | reverse complement strand
GGGGCAGGAAAATGTATAAAAAAAAAAAATTAAAAAATTAAAAAAAAATGGAAGCGAAAAACAAAAAAAAAAAAAAATAAAATTTAAATTTAAAAAAAAAAAAAAAAAAAAAAAAGGTGAATGCTATTTAGCATCACCTAAGAGATAGATGCATTTTTTTTTCCTAAAATTAATTGTTTCTATTTTTGGCACATAGTCCAAAAATTTAAGGGATGATAAGAACACACATTTAATGACCATAATTAAAAAAGGAATTTAATTTAAGCCTTTAATGTAACCTTAAAAAGTTTAGATATTTTAATTTTCTTTATTAGTTCCTGTGACTTTTACAATTTCAACGATTAAATTGACCATTTAGTGTACTTCTGATACATTCTAAAAGTAAATATTCAATTACTTTATGCCAGTTTATTGCTGGCTTTAGAACAATATATCAATTCTTTCCCCACAATATTGACATCGCCTTTCCTTTTCATTCCATGCCACGACAATTAGATTAATTCAGGAAAAATAATCATGTTTCATTTTTAATTACAAAAACTGTCTCAACAAATTGATATATAAAAACAGTTCTTCAAGATAAATTGAACCAAAAAACACACAGTAATATATATTTATATATATCATATATCCACCCCTCACTACATGCTATGATTTATGAAAAGGGAACCAAGAAACAGAACACTAGGAAATTTCTGATCTTTACTTTTGCTTTTCTGATACATGGATGAACAATGGAATAAAAAATAGGCTAGTTGAAAAATGTGTTTCAGCATGGCACGAGGTACTAAGCTCAACAGAGAAAAGAACATACAGGAGTTTACAAAAGTGGAGCACCCAACAAAAGCAACAGCTGCTTCACTTGGATAGCCAGTAGATGAAAATGAGAAATGTGCATACGGCTGCAACAAGGGAAAGTATAATGGTGTCCATGGACTTTTTCCTCTTTATTGCCGAAAGTATGTTATTTACCTGAAACATTATTAAAAACTGCTACATCAAACACCACAACTTCAAACAACATCCATGCATAGCAGATAAAAAATTCAGAATCTAAACCTGTTTTCATACACTAACGAAATATGAAACCTTATTCATATGATAGAGATTTTACGTCAACTAGAGTTGAGACTTTTCAATAATTTATAAATAAGTGCAAACTTCACTTTACAATCGGTTTTGTTTTGTAAAGTTGAGATAAGTTTAAAGTCCACCTCTTAAGAGTTCAGTGCCCCTTTTCTTGCACTGCTTATTCAATCCAACAGGAAATGATTTAAATACCAAAGGCCATGATGATGAGAATCATACCGTTGGGAGGCGACTGCTCACATTCCCAATCTTTGAATTGATACCGCCAAATGTTGAACGTTGGAAGACAAGTGCTCCTAGTGTTGCTTGTGCTTGTGAAATCACATTGTCCATCTACAGCAAAAATAGGCAGAACATTCAAAATAAGCTAATCCAATTGGATATCAGTTACAATTTTGAAGAAAAATCAAAGGCTTCTCGGAAAAAAGGTTAATATAAACAAGTGTTTGTATCACTAACATGTCCTGTACTTCGGCTGATAGATGCACGCTCTTTTAGGAGTGCATGCTGTTCAGTGTCTACACCTTGTTCCAAGTCTAATCTTGTCCGATCAAATTCTTTAAAATCTTCTAGCAGTGAAGCATGTTCTTGCTTAGCTAGAAGACTTGAACGAAGACGATAAAATTCCTGCAGTTCAATTACATCCAGCTTAGTGCAAAATGTTTAAAGGTTTGAAGAAATTAAGTAATTAATACAAAAACAAAATAAAACATTACAAGGTAAAACTTATGTCAAAATGATGCATGATAACTCAAGCTTGGAGTGTAGAATACCTGGGTGAGATCTTGAAGAATTTCTTGGTGTCTAGTCAAAGTATGAGAAACCATTTCTGAACCACCAGATGACACCCAAGCTTGCATCTGTGCATTTACTTGTTGGAGTTGTTTTAGCAATCGCTCAATCCAAGACTCTAGATCACTCTCTGAGGCATCAGCTTTTGAGGAAACATTAGCAGAAACCAATTTACGATAAGAATTCATCTGCTCATCCAACTGAGCTTCAAGTTTTCTTGCCTGAAATAGATTTTGGGGGAAAACTACAAATCATTTTCCTAAGAAAACAAAAAATTTATAAACTAGGTAACCACAAAGGAAGACAAAACCGAAAATATCAAATTCCACTTCTTTTTCATTAGCACTATCATTACTATGATGATTATGTTATTATGATTAAGGAAGAGGAACAAGTTGTAAACAGATTAAACGACACTTAAACCAGCAAACAAAATAGGTCAACTTAGAATTCACACTTTCATGATGAAGGAATGTCCCGAAAGATTAATATATATATATATATATTTCAAAATATACAGGAATTGAAAGCTTGAAGAAGTAAAGGACTTACAACTAAAATTCCATAATATTATGTAAACTCATATCATGTAACACTATTTTTCTCTATCTCTATTATATCAACCATCTTATCTTACTCTTTCTTACTTTCCAACACTCTCTTTATTTGTACAAATACAATTTATCTATTGCATAACCTTTTTATCAGAACTCCAGCAGATACCCCATACCATGTCTGTATAGATAAAGAACAGGCAAATACTGAGAAGCATATCTAAAAGATACATGAAAACGAAAGGCTGGAATTGTTACAACTTAACTATTTAGCAGAGTTATTAAAATATAACAATTCACAATTTGAATCATACCATTTGATGTGATTCAGCTAGCTACTATTTGTATCTTAAGATGAATTTCAAATGTCTATGAATCTCATGATAAATGATTGGATTGATACAATTTCATACGATCGATATGAATCACACGTTCAACAATTCATTATTCTTTCATTTTTTTACTTATCCTTGTGCAATTCTCATGAAAGAAATTAAGTCATATAAGCTTAAAGTGATAATGAGAAGAATTGAAGAAACATTTCTAAACTTGTCCTATTTGATTATACGTCTACTTTATTTGTCACTTACCCTTTGAATGCACGAACTTTAACTGATGGTTACATTTCTGCATTTCCACTTTTCCAATGTAGAGGCTTAACGTACTCATATTTTGTTTTACAAGGTGTTTTATCTAATTTAAAATCATTACATTGAACACTATGAATCATCTATATGATATATATTTGAAGTTATTTTTTATCGTTTTTAAATGTTATGATTTGACACAATGTGATTTACAATTGAAAATTAGCTTCACAATTCACAAATTCAATTGAATCTCAATATTAGAATCTGTTTGGTTTGGCATTGGAGTAAGTTAAGATAGATTTGATTTTGAAAAAAACTGAGGGAATTGCATGGAAAATTGTACTACACATTGGAAAGAGCAAAAATTGATTTATAATGGTAAATCAAATACGACCTTAGTCACTCAAAATCACTTCATATTTTCTAAACAGTTTACACAGTTGTGCTCCTGTATTGTAACAGCACAGCAATATCCCTATACCATCTATGATCACGTTGTTACCCATCACAGAAAAATTGCTATCAGTTACAACAATCCTGATTTGGTACCTTCGAAAGATCATCTAATCGAAACTCACTCTGTGGATGTAGATCAGAATGCAAAAACCTTATCTCCTAAACAAATCAGATGCATTCCTAACCTATGAAATGAACCTAAATCTAGGGACAAAATTCTATCAATACACTGCCGTAAACCTGCAACTCAACAAATCAAAAGGGTAGAACCCCATCCCATGAATTCCCCATCACCGACAAAATGAAGAAACCCTATGAGGAAAAAATGGAAATTTAGAGCACTCGAATTATGCATGCCCATATCAATTGCATCATTTTACAACATGCCCAGATGCATAATCTGGCGAAGAAAGCATTAAAAATGGAAAATTTGGAACCTGCTTGCGAAGGGCATCCCAGGAACTCGGAACCTCCATGGATCAGAAACCAAAGAAAGATCAAAAATCGAAAGTTGTCTTAATTTTTGACGAAATAACAGTTAATGATGTTGTTTTGAGGTGGTTTGGCGATGAAGACGGGTCGTCTGCTCCCGCGAACAGACGACTTGCAATTGCTTCCTTTCTCTTCCTTTTTCCGTTTGATGATTTATTTTTCTTTCCTTTTATCGTGTTTTTCTACCAAAAGGGGCAAAAAAAAAAGAAAATAAAAATGAGTTTGCTTTCTTTATAATCCAGAATTTTAGACAGATCTGAATCTTTTCCTTCCTTAGATAAGACGTGTGTCCACCAATTAATGCATTATAATATTAATAATCACATACTAATAAAACTAACTAATTTAGTTTATTTTGTTAAATTTTTAAAATTATGGTAGCCATATATTGATTTCCCTATCATTAATAATAACTTCCAAAATCGTCTCCTGAGTTTATATTTATAATAACCAAAAAAAAAAATCTAATACTTTATAGAAATTAAATAAATATCTTATAAAATATAGCTCAGTTTTTCTTTCTATAACTATGTCTTATAAAATGTCTTTTATTATTATTTAAAAAAAAAACTACTTAGGCCCCCAGAAAAGATAAATTAGGTGAAGTCCTTAAATACTTCAACTTGCATATTGCGTCTTGGGTATTCTAAAAATGTGTTAAGATGTGTTAATAATATAATATTATTATGTTTATGGCACTATTTTAAAATATTTATTTTAGTTAGATTGTAGTTAATTTATATTTTATTTTTAATTTTGTAGGTCAGTCTAAAAATTTATAATTTACAATGAGTTGAATTAGATTTAAATTTTTAAGTCAATTCAATTAGCCTCTCCAACATTCTAATTTTCATCTTTTTTGTAATGTAATTTGGGGTTGGTTTTGGTTTATGTTGTTTGGTTTTGAGAGAAAAAAAATAGAACAAAGTTTAAAACATAAAAATAGGTAAGAAATAAAATAAATTTTTTAATTGTTTGATTAGATAAAATTAACAAATAAATATTGAAAGTGCTTTTAAATTTGTGTTTTAATAGAAATTAAAAAGAGAGATTATTGAAAAAAAAATAGGAATGTAGTGATTTCATAAATTGTTTTTTTCTCTTCTCTCTTACTAAACACACAAAATTAATTTTCGTTTTTATCTTCTCCTTTACTACCAAAACAACACATCATGTAGTTCAATATCTATGAATGGAATGGTTTTGGAAATACATGGTCTCTTATGACAGATGTGTTCTCTAACTCAATTTATCAACAAGTTGATTTGACTTGGTGTTGCATTTGTTGGATAATTATTACTAAAGCATAATTAAAAAATGATTTTTTTAAGAAAAACTAATTAGTTGTTCATTTTAAAGACATATTTTACTGCATAAAAAAATTGTCACTAAATAAAAAAGAAAATTACTAATACGGACAAGATTTTATTATGAAATTAGTTAAGTGAATGTTGAAAATATTTTTAAATTTTAATTTAATGAATTAGTTATGCTCAAGTGATGATATATTAAAAACATATCAAATAAAAATAATTGGTTAGTGTTGAACATTTAGTTGATAAACTTTGACATGTTCGAATTTTAATTCAACTTAAAATATTTTCCGAGGGGTGATTATGGGTTGACTTAGATCATGTTTAGAGGAACGATAATTTAAACTAATTATTTTTTATGATGAGGATCGGTTTACATTTTAAAAAAATAAATTATGGGTTGCTGTATGATTACGATTGTTTTCAATTTTCATAAATTTAAATCAAGTTATTATATTGTTTATGAACGGATTGATTTGAGCATGATCAATTAGTTTTCTGGTTATATATAATGTCCAAATGTATATTTTAAAAATATATATTATTTTGTGAAAACACTCGCACATGATGGTGTATTGAAGAATGTAAACAATAAATATATTTTCTTGTAACCGGTTCTGATAAACTAAATAACACAAAAGGAAAATACACAACTCTACCATCAAACTCTATGAATACAAATAAATGACAGAAAAATTTATATCATTAATTTGGTTTGTCATTGTATTTTTATATTTTGACAAATTTTTTCAACAGCATTGTTAGAAGAAACGTGGACAAAATGACAGCTTATTCGATGGTTTTCTTTGTGCTCATTTAGTATCTTATTGGAGTTTGATATTTTGCACTTAGTTTTGGAAATGATTCGTGTAAGAAGAGAAAAGTGGTGGCATGAGAAAATAATATTGTATTTGTTAAAGCAACAACAGCATATGCATGGTACGTGCATGTACAAATCAACACTGATTTGTTTTTTTCTGAGATATTAATTTTACAGAACACAACACAGTGATGCATCTGAACATATATAGATCCATATATTTATCTAATCTAATATAAGAACATGGACCAAACAGTGCTGAATTCTGCATGCTTCCCTCCAATATTTATAATATTCTGCATGAATATGACTAATCACCTTCTGAAGCTTCCAACAATAGCAGAAGGTGATGAATTAGGTGGCTTTGTTGCCTCTTCCTCGGGCAGCTTCACCACAGTGTAGGCACCTGCCCCACAAAGAGTTCCAAAAATGGGAGCAAAGAGATACACCCATATGCCCTTGTAGTTGTTTGCAGCAATGGCTGGACCCAATGTTCTAACAGGGTTCATTGAACTTCCAGTTGCTGGCCTTTAATTAGTCACCATAATTATACATGAATAATACTAATTAACCAAACGAATATTTTTTTCCTCTTTTTTCACACTCACGCACACTATTCCATTCCTTCTTATCTCTACTTACCTTAATTCTCTATTTCATTTCAAAGGGGACCATGTTTTCGAAAAAATATCACATGTTTGATTCTCTTCTCAATTGGGTTTTAAGAAACTCAAAATAAAATTAAACACCGAACAGATTCTATTTGGCTTCAACCTTCTCACAACCCCAACTTGTGCTATTGCTACACTTTGAAAAGATTGGATTATGCCAAGAATAATTAAAACCATTGGAACACGTACTTGATATTTGTATATGTTATATATATTATTAGTATATTAATCTGCGTAATATGAAAGTATTGGTGTTCCTAGTGACCCATGTGCTTCTTACTATGTTTTTTATTTTCTTTTCTTTTATGCAGAAACTAAGTAGTAGTGTATTTGAACAATAAGTTGGGACATATATATACCCGGCTATAAGTATGTTGAGCATCACTGTGGCTCCCACTGCGATTCCTGCAAGCTCTCCCACCTGCACCATAACATTAACACATCAGAAGATATATCAGTTATATTATACCTACTGATATATATATATGTTTATGTGTTACACTTGTGTTGGTGAATACTAATTATGCTTTTTTTTTCTATCGGTGTAACTAGCAAGATTCTGAATCCCTACTGTTGTTAAACATAGTATATATCTCACTACAAAATGTAAGTATTGATGTTTTGACGTGTAAGTGGTAGAAAACGACAAAAACTGATCATATATTTATTTTCTATTAATATCTCATGTTTTGTTACTATATATGGCAGTCACTGTTTTTTTTGGAATTAGGTTTAAGAGGAACCAAGATAACAGAATTTACCTAAAAAAAACCCTCTTTGGAGTTTGGCTCTATTTCTTTTTACAGCATTGACACAACGTTTGGCTCAACTATGGAAGTGGAAACTTAGCTATTTGTTGTAAATATGTGTATTGTTGGCAAGAATATGAATCAAATATTGTGTTTGCCCCTTCTAATCCCATGTTCATGATTTACAAATTAACACATTTGGCTTCAAATATTAAGGGTTTTATTAATCGATAATATTTTTTATTCTTCTTTTTGTTTAATTAGTTTTTAGTCACTTTATTAATGAAAGGATTAATTTATTTTTTAATTTCAGAACCAGTCCTTTCAACTATATATAGGTGAATGTTTAAAAGATTAATTTTTCAACTATATTGATGTTGTAATATAAAGTGGAAAATGATATATATATATATATATATATATATATATATATTTAAAGGTTATGATTAACTTTGCTTAAGTCTTTTGCACCAACATAGAGCACCTAAATCATTTAATGGTATTCCCAAAAAAAAAAATAGTATTTATTGGCAACTGGTAGAAACTTGAAACTGCAAAAAATATACACACAAATTCACTCGAGACTGCGAAAGAAAATGGTCATGCTATATATGCATGCAATTGTGAGAAAAATATTTGTTTTTCTGTTCAATTTTATACAATAAGTTTTCTTTAAAAGAAAGAGATAAAGACAAGAGGAAAAAAAGAAGTTATATTCCTCTTGTGACAGTATCGAGATGTTCAGTTTCGTTTTATGGTACATGCACGAGTTTCATGAGTTTCATGGATCTTGCTGGGGGAGACAACGTGAAATTGTTGCCATTATATACAATATTTTCGTTGACTTTTGTCACTTCTAAGATTGAAAACGTGCATTTATAATTACTAAAACAAAACCAAACCTCAGATCTGACAGACACATCCAAATATTAAACACACAAAAACATATAAAATTAGAGAAACAGACAAACGATTTTGGGAGTTTATCACTTATATCCTACCTATTCTCTTCAATTTCACGTAACTGATTAAGGTTTGTCGATCTCAAAACATCGTTTTCATATACTTCTTCAACTGATTCGGTTTAGTTACTTATCAGACTAAGTGGTTAATAGAATAAGATACTCACAGCTCTTGTGTCGGTGGCCACTGCAGTGACAACGAACATGAGAATAAAGCTGACAATGAACTCTGTGGCGAAAGCTTGCCCATATCCTACTGAAGGGACCGTCACTCCACCGCTCATGAAGGGATGAAAAACCGCTTTCAGAGCAAATGCAGCACTTACTGATGCCAAAATTTGTGTACCAATATATACTGGCACCTGCAATTGATAATGAAGATCAGAGCAAGAAAAGAAACAAATACAACACTTGCAGTTTCATGCTGTCTTTTAATGAACTGCAGAATTTTATATGCAGTATTTTCTGATACAAGGACAGCACCAAACACCACTAAAAAGAAAAAATTAATATAAAGCACAAACCAAACACCACCAATGTTTATATACTCTTGTTTGATATGTTCAAAAAGATAAAGGGTGATTAAGGTTTAATTTTTAGTTACATTCTTCCAAGGAAAGTGCTTTAATGCAGCGAAGGAAATGGTGACAGCGGGGTTGAGATGAGCCCCAGAGATGTGACCAGTGGAGAAAATGATGATCATGACAGCAAGTCCATTTGCTGCAGCACATCCAACTAGAGTCTCTGAGCCATGAGTCTTTTGGTTCACAATAGCAGTGCCTATGGCAGCAAACATGAGAATGAACGTGCCAATAAACTCAGCTCCAACCTGGTTTAGTTTGGCATCAACCCAACAACGTTAAATTAACATACAAGGAAAAAGGGTCCTCATTTCACCAGCTTTTCTATAAAAAAAAAAAGAACTTAGCTGAGTGCAATTTTGATGTTGTTATGTTATGTACCTTTTTTGCGAGAGGGATTTGAGGGGCTGGTAAAGAGCAAGAGACTCTAGGCATGGCTCCATCTTCCAAGGTCCATTCTTCAACAGTGCTGAAGCATTTGCAGCTTCTGAGAAAGGACGATTTCCTAACAAGGTTAGGTTTCTCAAACCTGTGACCGCCAAAAAGAGGGGCCCCCGGAGTCCCTGGTGTTGCTGGTGTGGAAGGTGCAGATGGAACTTCCTCGCTATCCATTTCCTCACTCTGAGAAGTAAGTAACTGAAACAAAGTAAAGGGTAGGTAGATAAGACAATAAAAAACTAATGGCATAACAGTGAGAGAGAGGGAGAGAAAGATACCCTCGAGATTTGAGTTAGTTTTGTCTTTAGATTGAGGTGTGAAGATGAAGAGAGTGTGAGGTACGTGTTATATAGGGGGAGTGTAGTTGACTAGAGAATCCAAATGGAAAGGAAGGGAAAAGACATGAGTGGTTGAAACTGTGGTAGACAGGTACAAAGGAAAATGCCAGGTAGCTGTGGATGGTAGGATTAATTCAGAGCACTTTCTGTATGGGACTTGGCAAAGAGACCCTAAACGTCAGACATCAACCATTTGTTTCTATATGTGCCATTGAATGTGCCTTAGCTATTTCTCTATTTTCTATTCCCATGGCCATTTCTTCTTGGCCATTCGTTTTCACGGCGCCTTCCTGCACTGTCACAGATGCATTTGTCTCAGCAATCATCAGAAATGAATTGAAACTCTGAACAATGTTTTTTGTCTGTATCGTATATGGTATCTTTAGTTACTAATTAAACACATGACTTTCTGCATAATGCATGTGGTTGGAGATACTGTTGATGTAGAGCATTCAATAGTTAGCAGGGAAAAGAATAAAAACAAGTTTTTTTTTTCTGCATTTTTCTATAAACTAGTCTTTAGTCTATGGATGGCTGGGATAATAAATATTTCATTTACCAAATTTAAGCTATATGTCTTAAAAGGGTTAATTTCTTGAAATAAAATACCTATATATTAAAGTACCTTTATCACAGAAAGAAAAAAACAACAAAAAGAAACATGGAGGAAGAAAACCTCCTTCTTGTTTATTTTTGAAGATGATATCGAACTAAAAGTTTACAATATGCTTAATGTGGTCTTACTGTACAAGAGTCAATCAATCTAGAAATGAGAGATTCTTAATTTTTGAATGGTATTGGTTAAGTAAAACATCAAATCGCACTTGGCCTTGTGGAAAAATAAGAGTGGAAAGAGAGACACTCCTTGTTTCTTTCTACACCTAATTAACTTTTTTAAACTAAATATAACATAAATTAGTCTTGTGGAAAAATAAGAGTGGAAAGAGAGAAAATAGTTGTCTTTCTACACCTAATATATTAAATATAATATAAAAACAGTGAATATAAGTCAAAATTATTCACATAAGATTGAGATTGATATAATGTTTAATTGATGTAGCATTTTTAAGTATTTTGATACAGGGATTTAAAACTATCTAGGACGTATAAATATATTCTTATATTATGTGGAGATATGACATAAACGACCTCTTTATTTACAATCTTCTATCACATATCCACACTTTATCTTATATTATAGAATGTCAGTAATCATATACTATAGAACGTCAGTTATCTCTTTAATTATGATAATATAAAATGGAAATAGTTCATCCATGTTTCTGTGATGACATTTGTATCTATTTATCATATATAAACTATATAGTTGATAATGTTGACAATGTGACAGGATACATACTATCGATCTTCCTTCGCTCAATGAAGTATATAAGGATGTGACACTTTGAACCCATATATTTATTCGAGTGCACATGCTTATGAATATGAACTTATGAATATGAAGACAGAGTCGTGCTGATAACAAGATGGTCGGTAAAATATAAACATTGATCATGAACAACTATACCTCCTTCAAAAAGTGAGGGACACCGATGAATCATCTGCTTGTACTCAAACTAGTATAGATACAATCGGTCAAAATGATTAGCTGATGATTATTGTAAGAACTCTATAACCCTCACGAATTTATGGAGGTGCAAAATGCAGAACTCCCACAAAGATATATGTTTATCCCATGCAACTAGATATTTTGTAAGTAATTTAATAATGATCCAATATGGAATGATATCGTAGACCCAACAAATATAATTAAAATAGATTTTAATACCATATATCAGGATATGAATTTAAGTCATATTCATTCTCATAAAATCAAGTTGCAAAATAAGCTATCTCTTCACTTATATACTATAAATTTGTCTAATATGTGATGATCTTTAATACAAGAAAACCACGTTACTTAATCAAAATTACATACTTAAAAATTTAATTATCTTAATTTAAAATTCTTTTGTCATCTTAACTATATATATATATAT
>Ga0123340_1005723_pt1 | contig 11850 bp, 7 predicted proteins | sample SirMexnodulemix_FD_89961 | JGI IMG/M metagenome (GOLD analysis project Ga0123340, IMG submission 89961) | Root nodule microbial communities of legume samples collected from Mexico - Siratro Mexico nodule mix | ecosystem: Host-associated > Plants > Roots > Nodule | place: Mexico: Nepantla... | reverse complement strand
TGTTTAATACAATGATCTGTTATTTTTAATTTTTTCACATTGAGTTAATAGTGTTATTGTATTTTTAATGTTGATTTTTTAAAGTTTTTTTATTCTTGATTTCACTATTCATATTTTTTTTTTTTTTTTTTTATTTGAGTAGCACTATCTTGATAACAAAAACATTTAATTTTCACTTTTTCTAATTACTCAACAATACCAAAATAAAAGAAAAGGAAAAGGGTATATGCACTTATGATGAATTTGGCATGCATCTAGCTGTAGTTGCTTAATTTGATAAACCTTGATGAATCTAATTAACCATTTTTTGTTCTCTCTATACATTCATCTAATTGAATTGATTCCGTGTTTAATTAATTATCCTTTGAGATTGAAAATGAAACAAATGCAAAAGGATTCCCACATATATGATGAAAACCCTCAATAGTGATGGGTTTAATTTGGAAAACTTTTTGCTTTTCACCTAAATAGTGATGGGTTTACTTAGCAAAACGATAAAGATGGGTTTCATTTGGAATGACCAGCTAAGCCAGATTTAAGCCTCACACGTACCATGGCCCCTAACTTGATTGTAAAAGGCAATTTTGTGGGGTGCATTGATACGATACCAATAACATTTGTCTATAGCGCTTGACCTAAAAACGTGTGTATGATAGGTAAGCTTTGCCAAACCTGTACGACAAAAACTCACAATGATTCCTTTGTTTGCATGCATGTTCATGAAGCCACCCATACACGATCCATCCCTTGCATCTTTAGGAAAGATCAAACTTTCTCCTTTTAATTTTTCATAATTTACCCTAACCATCAAACTTCTTCTTATCCATCCCTTGCATCTTTAGGAAAGATCAAACTTTCTCCTTTTAATTTTTCATAATTTACCCTAACCATCAAACTTCTTCTTATCATTGTTCCAAATTTTACATTCACAAACCCTTCGATAGATTATAAATGGATACAAACTTCATTTTATACGTTATAGTTTTATAACGTTGAGTTAAATTTAAAATCTACTTTTTAAGATGATATCAAAATCTATCTTAACAAAATTGTTGGGTTTATCAGATCACACACTATCACGTAATCCTTACATACATCGACTAGAAATAAGATATTTTAATAATTTATAAATAAATATAAACATCACCTTATAAACCAGTTTTATGAGATTAAATTAAACTTATTTCTTAAAAATCACTTTTATTTTCTAATTTAATTATCACTACTCCATGTATAACATCTTCAACCTCTTTCTTTTATTAAATACTAAGCATAAAAACATGAATTTCCAACACTAAATTTGCTTAAACAATAGATTGTTCAATGGGTTGAATGCAAAAATTATTAACACGACTTTTAATACCAATGTTGAATCTTCAGAATGATCCATCTACCACTTTGTCAATTAGATATTCAGATGTTGTGGGGTAAATTTGTCTTCTTCATCTTTAATTGTCACTGTGTATTACCATGCCAGAATAATTGTTTTAGAAAACAAAGCTTCCGTTTATGGTTTCCATAAAACCTTTTAACGAGTTAAGTAACTTCAATTTTAGATTTTTACCAAAAATTGACCAACCATTCAGTCACCTAACTTTGTTCTCTTAGACAAAAGTTAGATAGGAACGAACCCATAACCCATTCTGCAAATCTTGCACCATACCAAGGTCAATCCATGTATAAATGATATGTTTAACTACCAAAATTTAATCATTTTTTTTGACCTTTTGGGAGAGTTATACATTAATAATGTTTTCGCATGCTGTAATATTTACAAATAGAAAAGGTTGATTTTGCGAATTTATCATAACTTTTTTTTTTCTCACGTCTATTAGGCATAATACAAATGGTTTTCATTACGTGTGATATGTACAAATCATAAGATACTATATTATTCTCCTTAATCATTATATTATATTTACCTTCGTAGCTAATTACTTAAATATTGTTAAATATTGTGGACGACTCATTTTGTGGACAGATAAATGCAATGTTATAATATATATTGGTGTTTGCCATGCACTAGGAAATAGGTTGGAAAGACTGCCAAGTTCATAATGATTTAATATAATAGTGTTTATATAACACACATAAAATAAAATATTTATTTTATATTAAATTATATGAAATAAAATAATAACGAATAATATATATGAATACGTACTTGAGTTTTCGAAATATGATTTTTTTTAAACATTACGTGTATATACGCCTATACTAACTTACGTCTATGCTAACCTATGTTATGAGTAACATTGGTATATAAAATAGGTATAGGGATAATCTTTAAAATATTTAGTATTCATCTTTTATGAGAGAAGGAGGAAAGAGTAATAATTATGTATTTAAAATAAAATTCCAATGTTATTTTTATAATATTTTGAAGAAAATTAATTTTTATGAGAAACAAAAACTCTCATAGTAAATTTCTTTTATTGAGTAATTTTATAAAAAATAATGGGATATTTAAGATATTCTAACATTGTTCTATAGAATGCTAAGTTCTACCTTACATAGATAATCAAATTGTCATCACATCAAAGTTATATAGGATTAATAGATGCATAGTATTTATATTAGTTTATTTAGTCTTTTTTCTTATATGTTTATTATCAATATTGATTTATGTTGTTCTTTTTTTCACTAAATATCTCTTTCTTCTTCACCTTTCATGTGCTTGGTGTGGTGTCTGAGTCTACAAAGTTCCTTTTATTCTTCCACTTCAATTGTATTAATATATTTGTATCTCCATATTTATTATTAATCTTTATTATCCTTTAGTATATGATGTTGTTTCACCCTTTTGTATTTTTTTTAAGTTTTTCAATTACTATTGTACTTGTTTATTTGTAGTAATTATACTTTACACTTTTTAACTCATAAAAAGTCTTATTGTCTCTTTTTCAATTAGTATTTTGTTGTATCTTGTTCACGTGCATTCACAACTACAAGACTTGTTCTCAATCTTTTATATCATATGATTATACTTTTCAACTTTATACTTATCATTGTTCATAAACTGAGTACCTACAATATCCATACCTTCATTATAACATTCACTAGTGAAAAATAGATATTTAATTGCGGTTGTATAAACCTTATAAGCGCGGTTTCGGAACCGCAATAGATGTAATCGCGATAAAAAATACTGAGAATACAATTGCGGTTATAAAACCGCGATGAAAATCATAACATACCATCGCGGTTGTTTATTAACAACCGCGTTTGTATGACATGCCCTCTGCTCCGGAAGCTCAGACAGCTGCTTCTCCTGCGCCAACAACCAATCCATTGCCTGGTTCTCTAAATTCGCCTCCAACCTCCTTCTTCAGCTCCTCAAGCTCATCAGTCTCTTTCTTCATAATCTCGTTCACTTCATCCAGAAGCTTCTTTTTCTCTTTAATCTTAGACTCAAGAATGCAGAACTCTTCACCTCCAATTCAACCCTCATTTTCTCCACTTCCGCATTATCAATGTAATCCATCCAGAATCTGGCTTGAGCTCTCTCATAAGGGGTTAGAGGGTTGCGATTCCAGACCTCATCGATGTACTGCACTATTATTACAGATTCAAAAATGAGTTTTCCATTATGGATCAGAACTGGAATCTTCTTGTGAATAGGGTTCATCTGCAAAAGCAAAGGACTCTTGTCCGAGAGATTCTCTTCCTTGTATTCATACTTAACACTCTTTTCAGCCAATACAATCCTAACCCTCATCCCAAACATGCGGGCCCTTGTATCCAACAGAACAACCTCGTCTGGCATCACTGCATCCAGAATTCGAAGATCTGGTTCCTCTCCGCTGAACCGACTCTACGTCGTATTGAACAAAACCCTAGCAGACTCCATCGCTCCATAATCGTTCAAGCTAGGCCTATTGTCGTTCAACAAATCTCAATTTATTGAATTACAACAAAACAATCACAACTATTAATTCAAGCGAAATCAAAGGAATTAACAAAAAGAAGGAAGCCCGTGGAGAGAGAGTAACCTATGAGTGAGATGGAGAAGAGGTAAGGCGAAGCGAAACGTGAATGGTGAGTGAAAGGAGTGCTGCTGAAGGAGGAAGAAGAAGAAAAGTGAATGGTGAAGGAGGGGGAGAGAACAGAGGGTACTGTGAGGGAGAAAGAAGAAGAAGAAAAGGGAATGGAGAAGGAAGGAAGGTGAGAGAACAGAGGACATGCGCGAGGGAGGAAGAGCCCGATACCTAAAAAAAGGGATACGAACGCGGTTCCCACTAACAACCGTGTTCGTATCCTCCAAAATAATTTTTAAATTATTTTGCAAGAGGATATGAAGGCGGTTGCTGGTGGGATCCGCATTCGTATCCTCCTGCAACATAATTTAAAAATTGTTTTACAGATACCAACGCGGTTGTTTTCAGAACCGCGTTGGTATCTCCCTGTAGTTTTTAATTTTAAAATATTTGTGCCTTATCATTGCGGTTCTCGCGTCAACCGCGCTGGTATAATTATACTTAATTTTAAAAATACCACCGCGTTATTTTTAATTGCGGTTCCATTTTAACCGCAATGATATCCCGCCTTAAAATGTGTTTTTTCTACTAGTGATTATTTTACTCAACTCCTTCTTGAACAACCTTTAACCTTACCTATCCATTACTACATAAACGGTATGGATTGTAGTGTATTAAAACGCCAAAGTATAAAAGATTTTGCATTGAGGAACTTATTTATAATCTAAGCCTATGTTTTTAATTGTGTCATGCTAAATATTTCTTTTGCATATGTTTTTCCATTCTTGAAGATGATATTATTTCTTTTTTCCATATATTCCAAATACTACCTACCCATACACTTTTCCATACCATGCTCCCATTTTTATTAAATTGTGCTAAGCTAATGGAAAACTATACTCACTCCTCTTCAAACCTTACACATATTTCATACTTAATTTGCCACCTTACATGTAAAAAATAAGTGATTTATGGATTTCTCCATTACATCATACATTGTACACATAATGGTTCCTTATATCCCTTTTATGTAAATTATCATTTTTGAAATTTTATTTATAATTATCTCCAAGCAAAATAGTATGTTGATGGTAATTCTTTAACTTTTAAAAGTAGATTGTACACATTATTTTTCCCTATAGTTACAATTTGTAAACTTTTAATGGTTGATTTAACTGTGAAAACTTGTGTTTTTGTATCCAACCATATCCATTCATTCCCTTTCCAAGATTAATGCTTTTGCTATAATTTTCTTACAGTAGTTCATCCACATGAGGTCTTTCTCACTCAAACTAATTCCTTCTTCATTTTAGTTTAAATTCCCATTTATTACCACTCCAAATTCCCAATTCATTTAAGTTTTTGTTTTGAAAACGATAATTTGCATGTAGTTTAGGGAAATGTTGTATGAAAGTTGTTTCTCCACATCACTTATCCTCTCAAAACTTAATACTTTTTTCATTTCGCTATTTCCACTCTATACTTTCATCTAACCATCACCTTTTCATGCCTTCATTGCATTTATATTTCATGTCTCTCCACTACGTTGATTCAAGTCTTAGATTACTTGTATGTGCTAAGCTCTTTCATATTCTATATTTGGATTCAGTTATTTCTTTCCATAATCCTTTTGACTTCATCTCTAACCCTATTTTCATTTAGCTAAGAGGGTCATATTGAAGAGCTTTATGTCTTTAACTCCAAATTCACCCTTTCTTTTATTTTGCAAACATTTTTCCATTTAACCTAAGTAATATTTCTTCCCTTACTTCCTCAATGAAGTCCACAAAAAGTTTTTTTTTGGATTTTCCTTGTGTCATTACACCCTTTGTTTGGTATTTTGAAAAAAGATAAGTAAAACAATGGCAAGAAAGTGGTGACAAATTTCTTTGAAAGTTATTTTTTTCTTAGATCTTCCCGCCCCCCAATATCATTCCTAAATAAGTGAAAGGCACAGTACTATAGTTGAGAATTAGGTAGTATCTTTGTAGGTCTTGTTTGTTTATACCTAAACCTCCACTCTTGCTTGTGTGAAAAGTCACCTTAAGTACTAATGCTAGTTTATAACATCTATGCTTTTTATGATAATAATATTACATGTTTTAGCTTGAGTCAAAAGTTAATGTGTCATGTGCAAACTCTAATGCATTAACTAGCACCTCCTTACTACTTTAACCGCTTAACACAGTTTTTTTTTTTTTTTTGCAATTGCAAGTTATCTAATATTGAATGACTTACGCAAAACATTTGTTTCCTCGATTTAATTTACCCTGGTCAATGTTTTAATTTTATTATAAAGCTTAAACTAGTTAATTAGAATAGATGAATCCATTCTTGAATAATCATTAATTCAACAAACATCTAACTATATCCAATATCTTTTCAACTGTGCTTTAGAGTACTAGGTGTCCAAAATTAAAATATAACAAATATCTTGTTAATTAACATGGATGATCTCAATTCAAAGAAAATATATATTTTCTTTTTTAAGAATTTTCCATTAACATAGTGAGTTATATTAGCCACTTGAAAATCTCATTTGAGGAAGTTAAATGATCACATCCTTATGTCTATAATTTATATATGTGAATTAATAAATGAGATCTCCATATTATTGTTGTCTTTTTTAATAAAATTATATTGCTATGAAATGGCTAATTCTATTTATGGCAAAATTATAGTAATCATCATGTTTATCTTCATCAGAATGTTATTGTTTGTCATCTACTACATCATCTAACTCTTCTTTTTGTAAGAAATTAGAGTCCTCTTTTATGTTAGACTCTACCTCAACGTTCACATTCTCACCATTGTGACTGCTCCTAGGCTAACATTTTGAAACTATTGACTTATGAGCTATCTCAGTTTCATTAAAGATGACATCTTGCCTAATGATATACCTTTAATCTTGGCTCAAGACATTGTAGGTGACATCTTTTCATACCTTTTGGATATCCAAGAAACATGCATTTAATAATACATGAATCCAATTTTGCTTGCCTCATTTAAGAATAGGTAACAAAACTACAAATTTATAAATTTTCAAGGTCGAGAAAATGTCCTGACCAGCTTTCCTTAGGAGTCTTCATATCAAGTGTTGTTGAGGGACATCTATTGGCCTGGTAGAAAACAATAGCAGTAGGTTCAACCTAAAATACCTTTGAAACTTCAACACTTGGTAGCATACATCTCACCCATTTCAAAATGATCCTATTGAATCTCTTAGTTAGGTCATTCTATTGAGGAGTTCCAACTAATGTCTGGTGTCTCGCTATGTCTTTCTCCTTACAAAAGGTGTTAAGCAATTCTAAACAAAATTCAATACCATCACCAATTCTAAACGTCCTTATAGATAAACATGAACATAATCAAGGCTTCCCTTTGTTCTTTGTTGCACTACACTAAACCAGATTCTACAGGCTTCACATTAGTTACATTGGCTCTGATACCATATCAAGAAGTCGACTTTAAGCCTAAATCAATCTTACAAAATCGACTTGTAAGGTGAGATTTTCACCCACTTATAAACTATTGAAACGCCTCATCTCTAGTCAATGTGGGATCTCCAACGCACCCTCTTATGTCGAGACTCCTCAACTCGAGCGTGAAACTTATATATAAGGGTGGTCCGAACAGCCCGATAGCGGGTGGCCCGATAGGCCCAACAACCTTGCTAGGATAGGCTTTGATACCATATTAGGACTGGACTTTAAGCCTAACTCAATCTTACAAAACCGACTTATAAGGTGAGGATTGCCCCCACTTATATACCATGAATTGACCTTATCTCTAGTCGATGTGGGATCTCTAATGCACCTCCCTCATACTGAGACTGCTCAACTCATGTGTGGAGACTAGATATTTCTTGGGTGGTGGCCCAATAGGTCCATCAAACTTCATTAGGATAGATTTTGATACCATATTAGGAAGTGAGTTTAAGTCTAACTCAACCTTACAAAACCGGCTTGTAAGGTGTGGTTTTCACCCACTTATAAACTATTAAAATGTCTCATCTCTAATCGATGTGGGATCTCCAACACTATAACGTGCTATAGTCAAAAGTATATATCTAGAGAATGACATGAAATATTGTGAACTAAAATTTTATTAAATTTAAGGTTAGACTTAATCTTTACATATTAATCAACTAAAAAAATGATTTTCAAAAAATTTCCCAAAGAGTAATTTAAAATTCAATATTAATATTTAATCATTTATACTAAATTTGAAATGAAAAACTAAGGTTCACTCAATATATGCATGAATACAAAATTAAGTATTAATAACATACTAAAATAAATACAATATATATAGATGAAACATCAATTAAGTTGAATAAGATCACCCAAAGAAATAAACTAATTATCATTTCATCTAACTTTGTTTAGTCCCTATAATTCATTAAGGACTAAGATAATTTAGTTCCTATAATTTAGTCTAGACAATTCACTTTTAGGGATTAAAGTATTTTTAATGAATTTAACTTGTTGTGTGCAACATCATTCTTTAGTTCCTATAATTAGTCCTAAGAACAATATATAATTTGGCCCCAAATAATTATCCTCTTCAACAAGCTTCAACATGATCAATTGATCACCATTTACACAACTTTTACATCTTAGTCAAGAGTGGCTAGTTAATAAAGAATATTTGGTTATTAGCTAGGAGTGACTACTGTTCAAAGAATAATCAATAGTCATCCAGGAGTGGCTTGAGTAAAGAATACTCAATGGTCAGCTATGAGTGACTTGAGTAAAGAATACTCAATGGTTAACCAATAGTGACTTGAGTAAAGAATACTCAATGGTCAACGACGAGAGGCTTGAGTAAATAATACTCAAGGGATTAGCCAAAAGTGTCTACGAACTCAAAGAATACTCACTTTGCACTTCATAACAAGAGTCTGCTTAGTGAAAATAAATTAGTTGATAATTGGACATAGTCTGCATGACCAAATGAATCAATATAAAAACTATACTTTGTATTCTCTCTTTCTCTATCTCTTTACTTTGCATGAATGTAGAAGAAATCACAATATCACATACACCAAAATTATTTTTCTCATAAATAAGTAAATTAGTTAAGTTCAATATCTTCAGTTTAAACATCATATCAGACACAACTACCATGAACTAATTTCTTAATACACACACACACACAAACATATGTATATAGATACATACATACATATATAACTATAACTAGCATATGAATATTCACTAACAGACGATATACTCGAAAAAAATCATAAAATAATTTAAACATACAATTCAACCCTCCCTTTTTATTTGTTTATCTGTTTTCACAGTTGGATCGAATATATATAATTATGCCTAATGGTTAACATAGATAAAAAGGTGAATCCTAAGTCTTTCTCTAGGTCTCTCCAAATCTTTGAACCCTTATCCTCATCATTTAATGATGAAGATGAGAGTGATTCTTCTCTTGAAAAAACTCTTATGGATTGCAACTCTATATATAGACACTTCTTGCATCTAAAACAAGAGTTCAACAATATATGTCTCAAAAATAAGAAACATCACATCTGATGAGAACTCGTACACTATGGAACAAATTCTAAATTGATAAATAAAAATAAACCTAAGAAAATATGATATCCACCTCAAGAATAGGAACAAAGAGACCTCTGAACAATCTTTTGAAGAAAAATAGATTTGTAATTACTTTATAGTAACTATATATAAATATGTTGAAATATTAATTTACTAGAAGATAACTTTGTTGGTGTAGTATTGATATGTTTTATAAGTCTGTACAAGATATATTGTTTTTGAATAACCAATGATTAGTCTTTCTTTCTCTCATTAAAAAGTATTTAGAAAGAAATGACAAGTTCATTAATAAACATTTCAATCATAATATCTGTAAGCGCATTAAACGCTCCTGGATGTCACTTCTATATCCACATTGTTAAAGCTAAACATAACCATTGTGTCAGTTTAAATCCTTTTATTTTTAGGAAAATCTTTTCCGTATATGTCAAACATTCTCTTAGGTGCCCTCTCTATTGAAGGAAATTTCGAACCACTGAGACCAATTTTTCTCTTCACATCCTTCTCTCTAATGCTAACTTCAAAAGATCAATAACCCTAAGAGAAACACTCAATTCACTCCATCTACCTCCAACCATAGTGAGGATGTGTTGATGTTTCTTAAACCAATGTTCATTTATGGAAAACATCTGGACTTCACAAATTTGGAGTGAGCTGGCTTTCCTTTGGATAAAGTTCCTTGTTTTAAGGAACATTTGGAATCATAAACCTTATAGTTGGTTCTGGATAAATTCACAACCGATGAGTTGACTTCAGTTGTTTTTATTCTGACTATATTTCTTCAGTGTCATTTTCACAAAAGTTTGTTATTAAGTAAAAATTTTCTCTTTACAAAGATGAAAGTTAGCTAGAGACCTCAAGATGAGGCAAGGATAAAAAAAAAAAAAAAACCTAGGTTAAGTGTTAAAAGTAATTTACATATCACATGGGGAAATAATATGCAAGGTGAAAGGTAAGGGGTTGAGTGTTAAAGTCATTCAATAATAAACTAATAGCTAACTGGAAGTGAAAATTCTTAGCAGATAAACAATGACTTTGGAAAAACATTATGGAGTCCAAGTATGGATCATGGGAATTGGATGATAAAGGTTAAGCAAGACATGAATCATGGTGATGGAGGAAAGTAAGAAAGGTATGTGAGGAAGGAAAAAAAGGGAATTGATTCAATTAAAACACATTGTGTAAGCTATAAAAATCATCCACAACCCAATTTTGGAAAGATAGGTGAATTGGTAAAGGGCTTTCATGCATAGATTTATAAGATTATACAATAACTCGAATTGTAAGGAAGCCTAAATAAAATAACTAGGTAGTTGAAATGAAAACAATTGGAAATGAAATCTTATAAGGTTAAAAGAATGGTTTAGATGGAAAATACTCGATGTACAACTACCGATGCAAGTAATAACAAAATACCCACCTAATAAGATAATAGAGACAAATGGGTATGGACATATGGAGGAACATTTATGTACCCAGTCAAGTCAACTTATTATTGTATGCAAAATGTAAGTAGTGGAGAGTTGAGTAAGTTGTATTACTTGCTCTGGAAAACGAAAGTCATGCCTTTAGCCTTATTCTTAGCATGGAGAGTTTTTCACAACAGAGTGGTGACTAGGGATAATTTAATACACAGGGGAGTAACTTTAAGTAGTTGCATGTGAGTCATGTGGGGTTTATCAAAAGAAACAAGTAGTCATTTTATTTTCTGATTATAAGGTAACAAGTAGAGTTTGGAACTTACTCAATGCTTTGGAAAGGAAAGCAACAACACAACATAATCATGTAGAGCAACACTTTCTTCTTTTCACATATTTAGAGCTAAATAACAAAGACAATCTAGTATGGAAGTACTTGTGATTAATTAGTAGTAATATGAAATATATGAAAACAAAGAAAACCACATTATATTTCATAATGAAAGGGCTCATAAGGAGGAAATATTTGCTAAAGCACAAATAAATACATAGGTAAGCATAATCAACAAACATTCAAATACAAGGTTTTCATATTCTAATTGGCATATGTGTCTAATTACTAAAAGAAATTTTTAATTTGCATACTAATTTTTACATAAGAATTTAAATCTATAAATAAATTTAGCATTACCTACAAATTTTACCTACGAATTCAAGTCCATAGGTAAAATAAGTAGGTAATCTATAAGTATTTGCTACGGACCAATATCCGTAAGAACATAAACAATTAATATTATTATTTATATTATTATTCTTATTATTATTATTATTATTATTATTATTATTATTATTATTATTATTATTATTATTATTATTCTTTTT
>Ga0123340_1005722_pt1 | contig 11850 bp, 6 predicted proteins | sample SirMexnodulemix_FD_89961 | JGI IMG/M metagenome (GOLD analysis project Ga0123340, IMG submission 89961) | Root nodule microbial communities of legume samples collected from Mexico - Siratro Mexico nodule mix | ecosystem: Host-associated > Plants > Roots > Nodule | place: Mexico: Nepantla... | reverse complement strand
TATATACACAATAACATTTACATAACTGTATCATGTTCATTATTTTTTATGTGATAGATTATTATATTGTTGAAAACCTTTATTTGATTTTTAATGATGGAATAAATTTATTTGTTTTTATTTATAAGTAATTCTGGAATGAATTAATTTTTTTAATTTCATATGTATTTGTTAATATGCTTAGTCTTAAAAACTAGTTTTCCACTTAATTAAAATTCCAATCAAATTTTAACAAATAATTTTTTGAAAACAATTATGTTAAATTTAAATAAATTTACTTATTATGAAAACATCCTTTTAATGGGATTTCCACTGATAAGGGTTAGGAAAATATCAGAACTGGAGTTAACATTTGGTGTGTGTGTAGAAAATTCTATTGAGGAGCGGGAAAATCTAAAATTTGAAATGTTGAAAAAAAAGCCGTTATTATTATTATTACTTTATTTGCTAGCCGTTGTAATTACTTTACTTATTAGATGTTATTTTTTAATGTTATAAAATAAATAAAAATACATTTCAATAAAAATATGAGTATAAAAATGAATTTACAATTTCATCCTTCATATTCCTTGAACAATATATTCATAGTTGTTCTTTCTTTTTCATTCTCTCACTCCCAATCTTCATTTCTCAGGTGAGAAACTTTTCTTTCTCTTTACTCCTTTTTCTCTTCTGTGAATTATTAAGTTCCGATTATTTGATATCTTTATTTTGATTTAGAATTTTTGCGTCGTCTTGTAGCCGATTCAATTGAGCAAAGTCACAAACCCTAATTTTCAAGGATGGGTCAGATCCAGTATTCGGAAAAGTACTTCGATGATACTTATGAATACAGGTATTGGCTTGAACCCCCCATCTTCTTTATTTTCCTCTGATTATTTTGATTTCAATGATTTTTTAAATTCTTATTAATTTGTTGTTCAGACATGTGGTTCTGCCTCCTGAAGTTGCTAAGCTGCTTCCTAAGAATCGGCTTCTTTCTGAAGTAAGTTGATTTCCTTTTTCTTTTTGTTTTCATTTTCTTCTTTCAATTTTGATTTGTGTGTTGATTCTCTTTTTGAACTTAAAGTCAGTTTGTGTAGAACTATCATTAAAAAGTGAAGAAAACTCTCGCTACAGTTATATCCTATTCTGTAATCTTTCACGAAAAGGCCTGATAATTGGATTTTGTTTACTGTGTGGGTGTTGATTAATGACGAATATTCAATCAAGGAATCAACGTGTTTAGTTGCTTAGGTTTCGTTCAAATCTGGTTAACTAAATTTGAGTTCCATTGATTTTGCTGTTGATTCGTTTTTTTACTAAGGAAGGGTTTATAATCACTGTTGTAAGGACTATATTATCTTCTTGAGTTAATACAAAAACATAATTTTGTTCATGTAAGGCATTTCTTCTGTGTTCTGTTATCTGATGGAATGTTGAGCTTATGTGATTTTCATGTATTTATGGTTTTCTTATGCAACTTTTTTGAGTGGATGTGCTATTTTTGTTTTGTTTTTATTTTAGGTTGTCTAAGTTTTTTGGTTTTATGTTATTACAGAATGAGTGGCGAGCAATTGGGGTTCAGCAGAGTCGTGGTTGGGTTCATTACGCTATTCATCGCCCTGAGCCACACATAATGCTCTTCAGGAGGCCTTTGAATTATCAGCAGCAGCAGGAAAGCCAGGCCCAGCAAAGCATGCTTGTCAAATGAACACTTTCTTTTGCAAATCTGAAAGTGGGATACAATGTTGTTATATAGGTTTTCATATTGGAATATGGGTGATATTACGTAAGACCTAACTCATGGAATTCTCTTTTTATGGAGAATCTTAACATGGTTTCAATTTTTATTTCGATGTGTTGTGGACATGATGTCTCTTGGATTTGTGTTGGTGTACCTCTCGTGTACTCTTGTGCCTTGTGGATCATATAATAGTCATTATCAGTTACATTTGCTACGGTTCAATGGTTCAATTTGTGTTTTTCTAGTGATCACTACAAGGTCTTTTAACAGCGTTGTTCTTAAGTTGTTTTATTAAGAGGCATATGTGAATAGTTTTCTGATTTTTGAACCAGATTATGCATTTGTTGAAGTACTTTTTGTTCTTTCACTGTTCCATGAAGCCACAATATGCTTTGCATGACATGGATTTGCAAATATTGATTTTAGTTACTAGGTTTAAATCCTTGATCAATTCCATGTGTGCCGTTGTGAACTGGTTCTATTTATGTTTAAAACAAGCCTATCTTTCAAAATAAAAATTATTAACAAATGTTTGTATGGTTAAAAAATATTATTAGGAAACCAAAATAAAAATTGTCAGTGTCACTGTTGTAAACATTTTTAATGTTTATTTCTGCTCTCACATGGGAAAAGGTTTTCGGAGTAGATATTTTTTTATTCACAATTCATTGAAATTATATTTGGCAATAATTCTTATTTTTTACGAATAATTATCGTTGTAACTTTTAAATAATCATAGTTTATCTTATGATTGAATTCATGAAATTAATGAAAGGCAAGGTGGAATAATGAATCGAGGGTACTCATAGGATCAAATGTATTCCTTATTTTCTGCAAAAAAAAAGAAGAAAATGTTTTTCGTTTCATACTAAAATTTGAACTCTTAACGTATTATTACATACTCAAAACTTAAATTACTCAAGAAGAAATTATTCTACTATTTTAGGTTAATTAACTCTTCAGATCCTTAACTTAAACTTTAAATAGGTTCTGCTAGTTTCAAAAAAAATTTAATGGTCGTTGTGCTTTTTGAATATTTTTAAACAAGTTTGCAATTGCTTTAAGTAAATAGTAGGACCTATGATAGATAGTATCAATTAGGTAGCATTGATCGAACTTATACTTAGCTTCTCTTCATGAAGGGAAGTCAAGAGATCAAATAAATATTTGAAAGAACAAATAGCTTTCTTAATGAGATGAAAATAAATTTCGAGTTTTAAAATTACGAAACTTTAACTTTAAATTGAGATGGGTTAAGGAGAGGCGAAAATAAAGGTAATATAAATGACAATTATTTACGACATTTTTCTTCATAATGAGCAGTGCTATTTGTTACGAAACAAAAAGAGCACTTACAAATGTCATTTTTCATAAATAATATTAAATAAAAAATAAAAATATGTAGATAAAATTTGACGAAGATCAATAGCTTCATGTAGTTTTACGAAAACAAGTTTGGTAGTAAAGTAAGCATTTTCCTTTTATAAAAGTAGGAGGTAGAAAGAGCAAAAGTGGGAGTGAGAATAGCAGACCTAAATCGTTGTTTCCTTTTGGGCTTCAAGAGGTCCATACTTCTCTGAACTGTTGACCAGAAAAAAAAAAAAAAAGGAATTCGCTCATCTTCATTCCTGACCAAAACCTTCACTGGAATTTGAGACTCTGATCCAGAAAAAAAAATCTGCTCGGAATTAGGGTTCGCAAGTTTCGATTGGGTCGTAGAATTGCAACAAATTTGTGGACAAAGAAAAAATTCGGGTGAGCTCCGAGGTAATTCATTCATCCGATTAATCCTTGCATATTCTATTTTTGATCAAATGTTTCTACTATGTGATTTCATCCTTCTAAATTATTTTTAGGGTTTGCTATAGCAATTTGGTATCAGATTGATCGATGGCCCGAGCACGCAATCTAATGGTTGCTGCGGGTTTAGTTGCTTTCGCTGCAGCTGGCATGTCATTTCCCTTCTACATGGCGTAAGTTTACACAACTCATTGTTTTTCCTTCACATTACATCCTCATTACTTAATAATGCGTCATTTTTATTTTTCATATACCTTCATTTTACACTGTCAACAATTTTTTTAAGTATAGTTATTGAAAAGTCAATAAATTTACATTACAGAAGTTAAAATCAAATTATTCATACGGTGAGGTGATTTGTAATCTCTTACATTATAATTTTAATTTTTTTTAACTTATGCATTGACTAATTTTAATTTACGATAAGTCAATTTCATTCTTTTTTTATAATTTTCTCTTCTGGAAATTCTTCTGGACAAGTTCGTCTAAACATGTGCTATGTATGATAGTTTTTTGTTGAATTGTGTAAAAATTGTTGTTATTACTCAGTTCACAAAAGAAGCCTGTTATTGATGCCACAAAGCCACTTCCACCACAAGCAACTTTTCGAGGGCCTTATATCAACACAGGCTCGCGTGATGTTGGTCCTGATGTTGGTCCCCAGAAGAAATGAAACAAGTTGAGTTAGATGATCAAGCTCATAGTCATATATATGCTCATTGTTTGAGAGATTTTCTCTGAGCACAGTTTGGTGGATTGTGATTCTGAAGCACAATCTTTGGAACTGAGAAAGTTTGGGAGTGGAATTTCTTTTCTGGAAGAGTTCACTCAATCTGTATGTATTAGCGATTTTGATAAAAATAAGATGAATCATGTTATTTATCATGTCGCTTGTATCTGTTTTTCTGTTTCCAAAATGACATATAGGGTATTGGATGCCTTTTGACCACAATAACTATAACAGTTTGTCTCGCTAGGTTAGTTTGGTTTATGGATTACAAGATACCATTTAGTTCAGTTAAAGACCAAACGAGATTCCTCTTAATCACTTGTTCTTATGTTTTTCCTGGTCTCCCTTTTTCATAGGACTGAAAAAATATGTAATCTACTATCATCACTAGAATGTTTTCTTCTTTCTCTTGTGACCATACAATTGCAAAAACATTAAGCTCTTTAGCAATTTGCGCCTTTGGCTAAGCTTAGTTCGTGGTTGGATTTGAGTTTGCAGATTTGGTTTTGTATAACTGATGCGTTATCCTTAACGTAATTAGTTGTTGTTTCTTGCAAAACTCAGGTTGTGTTCTAAAGTCCTGTTTGCAATTGTTTTCTGAACATATGACATCTATGATGCAAATGCCTATTGAATGTTATGCTACCTTCCTCCGGTGTGAATTCAAACAAACTAGTAGTTGCTGCTACTTACAGTTTTGCTCCTTGTTTTGATTGAAGATTGGCTTAATAAGCTCTTGCTTTGGTGTGTGTACATTAAAACTGTATCCAGGCTACTGACTGCAGTTTTATGTTTATGGCAAGTTTGTTTCAGTTTAGTTTTTGGGTAATATTTGTGTTTTTTTTCTTCTTAAAAGCTTTGCCAAGAAAATATATAGGAAATGGTTAAATTGCTTTTTGATTTTTATGGGAAGGTCTTCGAGTGTTGATACTCATTTTTATTTGGTTTTTCCTGATTGCTTAATTATTAAAATTGATTCATTAGCTCTAGATTAGCCCATTTGTGAAAAGGGTCGCAGGATACCCTACCTAGACCATAGAGCCGTTCAAATTCTCTAATGGTGTAAAACCATTTCCATAGAGAATCTTGTGTGCGTATTTCTTTGAACGTCACAACAATCGAAGGCAAACATCGTGAAAGTCAAATTGAAAGGAGCCGAAACAACTAAGCAAAGTTGGACACCTAAAAAACAAACAGAACGACAAACCATAGAAAGGGAGTGAGATTGGTCCCTTCTTTTGCTTTGTATTTAAAAAAATATTTTTTGTTTAAAATTTCTCGAGAAATTCAAATAAAATGTATTGTTTCCCTAAATAATCTTCAACCAACATGTTTTTCACATTCTTTTTGTTTGCATCTTTAAAAAGGTTCCTAAAAGAACTACTCTAATTGAACCAGTTGTTCTGGCAACAGTGATAGGCAACCGTAGCAGCATTCGCGAATTGATGTTGATGCATTCTATACCTATTTCAGAAGCACTACCAACAGGAAATAGGTTATTGTTTTTGTTCGTGTTTTGTGCCGCGCTACATACATTTTTTTTTTGTATATGGAAGTTGCAGGAATGAGGACAAATTAATGCCTATGTAATAAAAAAATTTAAAGAGTGAAAGGGAATTCAGTTGATGCACTTGAATTCCTTAAACCTTTCAATTACCTGAAATTCTTTACTCTTTATCTCAAATTTGGCGGGACAAATATTCTGTCATTTTTTCACTATTTGGAGGTGTTTTTTTTATATATATATATAAAACTTAATAAAATCTAATTTTCTTAATTAATACTTTCTAGTATGAATGTGTTACATTAAGTATAATTAGTAGTGAACTAAAAGAGAACACAAAAATATTAAATTTTGAGAGTGACAATTTTTTTTACAATAATTAAAACCTTCGGAATCATATTTAGTGCAATCCAAAACTATCTATGACAATAACTTATAAATGAGATATTCAATATTTTTATATATTTATTTTATTATCTTACTATATATTTAATATTTATTATCTTTTAAAAATAAATATAAATAAGACCAAAACTAAAAGCAATCTAATCCAAATCATTTTAAATTAAATTAAAAAATAATAAACATTATTATACTGTGGATTAAAAAAAATGTCTAGATCATAAAATACTTTTATTTTTATTTACTCAATTTGTTTCTTGTTTGGCAAGCAAGGCATAAACCGAAACCAGTACACACAATCTTCCATAGTTGACAGATATCACTGTTTTCAGTGTCTTCTTTTCCCTTCTACGCTCTTCCACAACCAAATACTTCCCACGTGGTAGATACCCTTCAAACTTGTGGTCATGCATCGTTCCACCGAATGGTTAACTTCTTTTCCTCCGCTGAAAAACAAAACAACAAAATATCTCAAAATACTAATTAGAGACTAACATGACACACCAATACTTTTCCAAGTGGTATTTCGTTTCGTAAATTTTACATTTAGCACCCGATAATTGGTTAATTAGTTGAACTAAGAAAATAAAAGGTCTCAGAGAATGACCCATCTGAACAGTGTTTTGTCTGAAACCGAAAGAACAGAAGAACGAAACATTTGAAGCTTGTACGACTCAAAAACCTTTGTCTTCAATTAGCTTATGAACACATATCGGATGAACCTCTTTATACAATTCCTCGAACCTTAACGTCTCAGAAAAATTAACTGAAAAACCATTGATGGCACTCTCACACTCCATCTCTGCGTTATCAACCACACTCACGCCTTCCTCCTCAATAAGCAAACCCATCACCAACAAAGTGAGTTCCTTTCCCTTCTTCTCGAACAAGGGTGCGCAATTTTTAACGAAACAAACTCGACCCAGAAGCGGAAGAAGCCTTTTTTTTGCCCCTGCACGCGTTGCGGCTCCACCCTCAACGGTTGAAACCGACCAATCGTTCCCTGAAACCGAAAAGTGGGAGACCGAGGAAGAGTTTAACGAGGAGAGCTCTTCCTCTAAATTCTCCTGGAGGGATCACTGGTACCCTGTTTCGTTAATTGAGGATCTGAACCCTCTCTTGCCCACACCGTTTCAGCTTCTGGGTCGTGAAATCGTGCTCTGGTACGACAAGTCCATTTCCCAATGGGTTGTCTTTGATGACAAGTGCCCCCATCGTCTTGCCCCTTTATCTGTGAGCATATCTCTCTCTCTCTCTCTCTCTCTCTCTCTCTCTCTCCATATATATATATATATATATATATATATATTTTTTTTTTTTTCTTTGAGGGTTTAAGCTCAATTTAATCTATTTTATATATGATAATTTGGGTTAATCACTACTCAATGTAGAATCTATCTTTCTGACACCAAGAACTGAACATTTCGAAGGTGTCAAATTAGCAAATCAAGTGGTCTAATAATGACTCGGCAATGGATGACCTAATAAACCAAACGAAATATAATATCTGATACATCTTAGATTTTAATTTTGAATATGGAAAAAAATAAAACAAACTTCTGGAGCGAGAGTGACTTATTATAATTTATATCTTTTTTGGCTGTTAGTTTCCTTTTGGTTTTTGTGATAAAAATGTTTGGTTTTGGCAGGAAGGAAGGATTGATGAAGATGGGAAGTTGCAGTGTTCATATCATGGGTGGTCTTTTGATGGTTGTGGATCTTGTGTTAAGATTCCTCAGGCTGCACCTGAAGGGCCAGAAGCACGTGCTATTCGATCTCCTAAAGCGTGTGCCACTAGGTTCCCTACTCTAGTGTCTCAGGGCTTACTCTTTGTTTGGCCTGATGAAAATGGTTGGGAGAAAGCAAGTTCCTCCAAGCCTCCAATGTAATTTATTTAATTTTGCATGGTCTTGTCTGAGTAGTAACATTAAACTAATTGTAATTGGGCCCCTTATAATGGATGGTGTCTTGTGTTTATTATTTTATGTTGATTATGGAATGTTAAATTTGTTTGCTTAGGTTGCCTGATGACTATGACAAACCGGAGTTTGCCACGGTCAACATTCAGCGTGATCTGTTCTATGGTTACGATACTCTTATGGAGAATGTCTCTGATCCTTCTCACATTGATTTTGCTCATCACAAGGTACAAATGACACCCTTCAACTTGACTTTTAAGTGCAGTATTTTATTTTATTTGGTGTGCATATTGAACATATTTTATTTGATCCTGGTGTGTAAGTGAAGTTTTTTAAATATACTCAAAAAGTGTTAGCAGGAAGAAAATTTGGGTTGGTTTCTTTTATTACACATCTTCACTCACTGAAACCGCCATATGATTAAGTATATTTCAAAAACTTTGAGAATTTCAATTGAACAGGATTTCATGAGCCTTCATTTTCCCCTTTTTTAGTTTACTAACATTCAATCTATTCTCTTGTGAGAATTTGGTTTGAACGTTTGTTTGAATATGATTAGGAAGATATTCTCACTATACAAGTTACTGTATAGGAATTTAAACTTTACCTGATGTTTCAATGTAGGATTAATTGATTATGCGTCTCTTGTAGATTTGCTTTGTCTATTTGTGGCCCTGTAATTAACTTTTTTTTATGTACCATATTGCTTCTTACTATGGATTTTTAATTTAGAGTGTTGTTAGATAAGAATTTGCAAAAGTGGAAATTGTTTGGTATTGATAGGTGCTCAAGATTATCCCAATCACTAACATAAATATGGTCCACACTCTACAGGTCACAGGAAGGAGAGACAGAGCGAAGCCTCTGCCATTCAAGATGGATTCTGGTGGTTCATGGGGCTTCTCTGGAGCAAATGAAGGGAACCCTAAGATCAGTGCCAAATTTGTTGCACCTTGTTATTATATGAACAAGTAAGCCAATGACTTTTGCGTTGTTCTTGTGTGCATTATTTAGTTCCAGTATTAACACTAAAGGAAATTAAATGGATTCTATGAGTGTTTAGGGCCAAAAGATTTGTTCTCAACTTTAATTTAAGGCCATAATTTGGATTGCTTTTGGATATCACGCATTCAGTCATACGCATCTTGTCTTGAATACTTGTTGAATGAAATATGAAGTTTAATCCATCAAAGCTTCCTCAATAAGTAGATCATTCAGTATCAGACAATCAATTTGGAGGGTTTCCATATATCTTATCTTTTTTCCTCTCTGAATTTCTTTCCTTTTTCATCCTCTAAAGGACAACTGGGAAGTAATATGGAAAATGTATAACTTTCTAATTAAACCTTAACAAATCATCTGCTGTTTAAGGCGAGACATATCTTTCTAAGTTAGCCATTCCTTCACTATGTTTTGAGGTTCTTGGAAAGGATAGCCAATTTAAGTAGGTATTTGATGTAAGAGTGAATGATGTTGGAGGTATATATGCCTTACTGCATCCTTATTAAGTGTTTATATGTATATTAAAGATGCATTTCAGATAGCTATTACTTCATCCTAGGTGCTGTTGTTGTCTTCTTCAATTGTTGCTACTGAAGCTCAATACACTTGGCATTGTTACTGCAGGATTGAGATTGATACCAAACTCCCTGTAGTTGGTGACCAGAAATGGGTTGTGTGGATATGTTCCTTCAATGTTCCCATGGCACCTGGGAAGACTCGCTCCATAGTTTGCAGTGCTCGAAACTTCTTCCAGTTCTCAGTGCCAGGGCCTGCCTGGTGGCAAGTAAGATTTATATGTTCTATGCTGTCATTTTTCTTCTGTTTGATTAAAAATACATGCTCCAATTTGCTTAATTTCAATGTTCTTTCACTGATTTATCTAGAGAAGAACTTGTTCTGTCCTGATGCTTATGGTGTAGCTAATTTTGTAGTCTAAATCGTTGTGGAAAGGTGAAAGTATTTGTCTATTTTGAAAGTATACCTGAACTAAGAACACTATTAAACATTTCTTTTTTCGGCAAAAGGTTTCAAGAGTGTCTGAAAAAGCACCCTAAGCCTTCCTCTTAGGACCTACAATGTAACATGCTTCGGATACATTAGAAGTTGACATGAAATGTTGGTTTATTATGACAACTGAGATTCATCTCAATAATGTGGGAAATGATTTAGATTTTCTTACTTTGAGTAATTATATTTTGTGCATTCAATTTCATGTAAATTGGGATCTCAGTTTTGGCTTTACACGTGTCTCAGGTGGTTCCTAGATGGTATGAGCATTGGACTTCGAACAAGGTATATGATGGGGACATGATAGTCCTTCAAGGCCAAGAGAAAATCTTCCTTTCACAAACCAAAGAAGGAGCTGACATTAACAAACAGTACACCAGCATCACCTTCACACCAACACAAGCAGATCGCTTTGTCTTGGCGTTTCGAAACTGGCTGAGGAGACATGGCAATGGCCAACCAGAATGGTTTGGCAACAGCAGCAACCAGCCATTGCCATCAACTGTTTTATCAAAACGTGAGGTACAGTCAACATGATCCAACATTTTCAGTTTGAACCATGAGAAATGTTAAGAACACACCCTTTGTTACTACTACAAAAATCGTATTTATCTATAACAAAAATCCGTAAGTTATTACATATGAATTTTTCTGTAAATAAAATTCGTATGCAAGATCTTTATATAATAACTCTGTAAGTAATGCTAAATTTATTTATGGATTAAAATCTGTATCTAATCGAGAATTTCTTCTAGTAATTGACCTCGTTAAACTCTCCAATTTATCCAAGAAAATTCACTAGACCTACAAAATCAGGAATAAGACCTGCATTTATTTTGACTTGATTATAAAGGGTGTATTGTTTTGTTATCATTTCTCTACTAACCACACAAACTAAATGAAAGATTTTATTTTTGGCTGTGTAGATGTTGGATAGATTTGAACAGCATACTCTAAAGTGTTCATCATGTAAAGGAGCTTATGAGGGATTCCAAATATGGCAGAAAGTGCTAATTGGTTCAACAGTTGTGTTTTGTGCAACATCAGGGATTCCAGCAGATGTTACGTTGCGTGTTGTTTTGGCTGGATTTGCAATTGTGAGCGCAGCCTTAGCTTTTGCCCTAAACCAACTCCAAAAGAATTTTGAATTTGTCGATTACGTGCATGCCGAAATCGATTAAACACTGATTTCCACTTGTTAATTGTACATAGAGTTCAAGAAAAATTGCATGTATGCATACTATTTCGATGAAAAGAGCTCAAATCTACATAACCTTGGTTTTACCACTAAATTCAATGAACATAACCATGGTTTTGAAATCTTGTACACGACAGTTACAGCAAAACGTTTGTATCACTCAGGGTGAAAAAGACCACAGATTGTAATTGAAAGACATGAAAACAAGGTTTGTTTTATCTGAATTACACGAAGATGACCTGTTGGATTCCATTTCAGAAGAGCCTGATGTATATTTTATGGATATATTAAAAGAGTAACATGTTTTAGTGCTTAACATACTTTTTTTTCAGCTTGTAATGATTTAGTATTTAAAAATATTAAAAAGTTACTGTTTGAAATATCTTAATTTATACGAGACGCTAAAATACGAAATTATGTAAGTAATTAAGAAACACATTAGAAGGTATAGTTGTTTGAAGTTTTTTTTTTTTTTTTTTTTTTTTTTTTTTTTTTTTTTTTTTTAATTTTTTTTTTTTTTTTTTTTTTTTTTTTTTTTTTTTTTTTTTTTTTTTTTTTTTT
>Ga0123340_1005719_pt1 | contig 11854 bp, 3 predicted proteins | sample SirMexnodulemix_FD_89961 | JGI IMG/M metagenome (GOLD analysis project Ga0123340, IMG submission 89961) | Root nodule microbial communities of legume samples collected from Mexico - Siratro Mexico nodule mix | ecosystem: Host-associated > Plants > Roots > Nodule | place: Mexico: Nepantla... | reverse complement strand
TGACTATTTTGAGCTTTGAGGATTATTGTAAAAATTGTGAAAAGTAGAATAGGAAAATTTGGTTTTTTGTAAATAACCCTAGGTGCCTTGGAAATTATAAAAGACACCTAGGTTAGGGTTTTATATGCATAGGATTTGAACATGTGGCACCTATCCAATGGTGCCTAGTTTAGGAAAGAGTAGTTTGCTCCACACGCTAGGTTATCCTAACCCTAACGTGTGGTGCAAGTTAGGGTTCCCCACCCTAGCTTCTTCCATACGCCACTTAGGTAGCTTGCAAGGCAAGCTAACCCTAGCTTCTTGTATACTCTACCTTAGCTTGCTAGAGAAGCTACTAGCTTTTTCTTTTCTATAAATAAGAGGTTTAGGAACCTCCATTGTAGACTTGATTTTGAGTAATGATATGCTGCCAAATTTTCAGCACATTGCCTCAAGTTTCACATTGAGTTTCTTCTCGTAAAAGCTAGGAGCTCTCTCTCTTAAAGGTTGGCCCAACCTCCTTCAAGGCTTTGACCATCTACTTCACGATCAACCTCCTTACATACTTTCTTCCTTGCATTTCCATGGCTTCCACAACATGAGGAGTTCATCCATTTCTTCCATTCGATACTTCAAAGTTTAACCATGCTCAACTTCCATTGAAGCTTGCGCAAGAAGCTAAGGCACCTAGTAGTATTAAATGTTATTATTGAATTGGAAAAAATAGCTTCGTCCACACCTAAATTGTTCAGTGTCAAATAGAGATAGAGATAGGACTTCACCTCTTCAATCATGATCATGATGCATTCTCTACGTACATTCAAAAAGAATTAATAAAATTCTCAAAAATATTGATCTACATATGCAGTCTTACCAAAAAGACAGGTTTATACTCCATGTTCTCTCAATACATCTATCCACTACAAATTAAACTATCTAACTGCACCACAAATTAAACTATTCTTTATCATAAACTTTTCAATCATGTTGGTTATCTTCATAAACATCCTTTTAAATATTTTTTTAGAGAAAAATAAATAAACAAAATAACTAATCATAATGATCAACAATTATGCAGTGAATCATAACTAAAACTTTATCAGTAGTTTGTTGGGTGTCCTATCAAAAGATTTACATAGAAACATGTAGGATTACTAGATTAACTAGTGAATGTTGGAAAAAAAAAAAACACATAACAAAAGATCTATAAAATGAGAAAAAAAAAACGATACATGTATGCTCTAGATAAAAGAGTACAATAACAAAATACAAATAATTATATAAATATCACACTTAAAAAAACTAATTACAAATAATAATTCATATGAATTATACAAACACGGATAATCTATTTTTCCTCTAGTTAGTTAAAGTATATATATACATATATTAACGTCCTCACCGAGTGAACAAAATATAAAAAATAAGATGTCAAGGCGTGACACGATACCACAAAACAATTCAGTAGGAAGAACTTGCCACGCAGCTAATCCATGAATAATAAAACATAGACAGTTTAAAAATTACTTTTTATTTTTCAGCTAGTGTCCTTACACATAAATTGGACCTTCACGCACAGATTAGGCTGTTGACCCATTTAGGAGAGCAAAATTACAAAGGCAAATTCTTCTGCACCGCATGATTTCCTCCCGCACCCCATACTTAAAATACCAAAACTACCCTTCCGAAAATGAATTTGGGCATTGGTGTGTAAAGTTGTTTAGTTTGTGCAGAAGGTTGTGGTGTTTTCCTTCTTTGGTGACGATAATGGTAGGTGGTGGTTCTTAGGTGGTGTTGGTGTTTGGTGGTGGAGTAGGTGGTTGCATTGGTTTTCTTTCTCATTATTTTTTCATTTATGCTATTTTTCCATTTTAGAACGTGGAATTTGAAAACTTTCCATATTTCAAAATCTGGAAGTTGAATTTGTGATAATTTATATTCTAAATTGCAAAATTGTAGTTTGGATTATAATCTAGTATATAAGTTTTTTATTATTGACTGTGTATTTCGGAATACAAAATTATCATATTTCGAAATAAAAAATTATCAAAAATTTAATTTTTAATATAGAAATACGTTTTGGATTGTACAATATAAAATATGTTACTTTTAGAAATACATTATAGATCACATAATCTAAAAGCTTTTAGATTTTGAAATACATTTTAAATTATGCATTCCAAAATGTATTTTAAAAGTATAATATGTTTTAAATTGTGCACTCTCGAAACATTCCAGATTACTCAATCCATAATACAACAAGATAAAAACGAAAACATCAAAAATATTTTCACCAACTTTAGGTATCAGCATAGTAGAAGCAATATGGATCTAATCTTGGATGAAAAGTTATGGAGGACCATCTACAGATAGGAATAAAGATGTCACAAAGCTAGAGAATTGATCAAAAGCTAAAAAGAAGTTTGGGCTTGTTTAGGTCTCCAATAAGACATTTTGACCCAAGTTCAGAATTGAAGAGATCACTATAGAAGTTGGAGCATGAAGATAATAAAACCTCTACTTGTAGAAATTGTATAAAGTAGTGTATAATTTATTTTGGACCTTGAATTTTTAGGCTAAGTAGAATAGGATTTTGGGCATTGTATTTTGGGTCAACGAAGGATTTTAATTTTGGACCTTGTATTTGGATCAAGGTTTGTAGAACACAAACCTTAACCCTAAAAGAGAGGAAGTGGTGCCTAAACGCTGAGAGAGAGAGAGAGAGAGTGGCAGTTCATGAAGATTACCTAGGGCTAAGTGGCTCTCCAAACAAGCTTCTCGTACCTCCTTGCCACATGGCACTCTCCTAATGAAGAGAATCCTCACTACTCCTACCTTGCCACTTGTCACCATTTCATTTGAAAGTTTATTTTGCAAGTGAAAGTTAGCATTATGGTTGACCTAGGGTTTAACATCAACTAAGCCTATAAATAGGTGCCTATAAATAGGTGATGCATGTATTTGAAAATTAAGTTTAGAATAAGTAATAAAATACTAGATAATTTTGCTTCTTCAAACTTATTTATAAACTCTAAATAAAGTAGTCTCCTTAAGACTCTCTTTTAATGTATTGACCTAACTTTAGTTTCTTTTTTCTTTTAACTTTATAACTATGAAATTACAAGTCATTTTCATTATTTGGCTACATCTATTCATATCAATATGAAAACAACAAGAATTAATGAAAAAAGACACTTAAAGTATGTAATGGAACTAACAGTTATCTAACAATTATCTAAGGGGGTGTGGAAGTGCTCTCCAACACAAAAATGAAGAAGAAACTAGAGAAAAGGACAATTGTGCACCTCTGCAAAAAGATATACTAGTGAGAAGATGAAAAAGATGAAGAAAGGATATTACACGTCTATTTATGTTTTGATTAAAGATAAAATGATATCTTCACTACTCCCATGAAATTGGGGTGAACCATCGGCTCAAGAAAGAATTTGCCAACCATAAAAGTACTGAAAGAACTAAACCTGGTGCCTCTAATGTCTAATAGTCTTTCGTCCAATAAGAATTGAATATCGCTAATAGAAAAACATTGTCTACCACTCAATTTTTCTAGTTACATCCACGTGGCAACTGCATTTTATAAGGAAGTGTATTATACAGTTGACTAAGACACAACCAAACATCATAACAACCTAACTGATTGTAACAGATTAGCAAATCATAACAGATTATAACAGATTAACCGAATATAACAGATCGGGCCCAAATACTCCAGGACCACTACAACGCCTATAAATATGAGTTCAATCACCACACATAAGGTATTTCTAAACTCTGACCTAAACTACCTGCACACTCTAATCCTAAACTGACTTGAGCATCGGAGTACCTACAGGACCCCCCTCCCGAGACGGTGGACTTTGGAGCGATTGAAGCAATAACAGACAGGAGTGACCGAGAAGCAACCACATAAGGGCTTGTTGTTGATCTCTTGCAAGATCAAGAAGTATTATATTAAAATAATAATAATAATAAATAAAAGTAAAATATTATAATAAGATAATAATTTATGAGGTTGTAAGTTGAAGAGAAGAATGTATTATAACCCATAGCTAATTTGGGTTGGAAGGGAGTTGAGCGTGACATTCCTTAAAATCCTACGTTAACTTTTTTTATGGGTACTCGAATGAGAAGATGCTCCAACATCGAAGTTTATATTGCACTTTGCTTTAGGAGAAGAACAAATAACATTCGGTAGCTGAAACACAAGCACCATGAACAACAAGAATTTCATAACTCTCCTAATTTTTCTTTAAATGCTATATTTCTGAAAGCTTTTTTAATTTTATTTGATTATATTTTCCAAATTTTAAGACAATATTAATTATTTGTTTGCAATAACGTCTCATTCATTCCACTGATTGTGATAAACGACAGGAATTAATATATTGTTATTTAAGCACTTAATTGGAATCCACAGTTGTGGTGCTGCTTTCAGGGATTGCATTTCATACCAAATGGTGTTAGTATCAATATCCTTTTTCCTTATCGTAAAGGACAAAATTTAATTTCTTTAAATATTTTCTAATCATAATTAATGTTCTATTTGAGAAATTTATGTGGATTTTTAAGGCAAATATATAATTAAAAAATAGATATGAAATTCACTTTTAATTATAAATATAATATAAAACTAGTTAAGAACCTAGACTGTATACATCTTTTTCCTCGTTTTTTTTTTCTCGAAGTTCGACGCGTCGCACAGTTGAACTCTATCAAATTGTTATGTGTTTCATATTTTCTATTCGCATAAACATCAGTAAATTCATTTAAAGATTAAATTTCTTTTATTCAATAATGAACACATTTCTGTTTTATCCCATAAACTTACAAATTCATCGTTTTTATCACTTTTACATATTATTATAATATTTTATTCAATTCTTAGGAGTTTAAATTAAATAACTTAAATGATTAAAAACAGTTTCATGACAAAAAGAATTTAAATATTATGAATAAGGATTAAAATAAATGATATTTAAGTATAAAGATAAAAGGTAATTTTGTATAATTATATAAATTAAATGAATAATTAATTTTTAAATACAAATATGACGTCATTTGTAAATGACGTATTACGTGAAAGACGAAGACAGAATGAAAAGGCGAAAGTTGAGAAGAATCTGAAAACAACGTTATCGTCAATGTCAATTACTCAATTTTCTAGAATGGAAGGTATACCAGCCCTAGCGGTTCTCATTCTGACGGTGTTACTAAAATAGCTTTTCAAACACAAGCCTAAGCTCTAAAATTTGCAACAAAAGAAAACTTCTCTTAGTGAATCAAGATATTCCAACAAAATAAAAAGAGAAAACATCCAACCCCAAATCTTGGAACTATAGAAAAGAATTTAGCTTATTTAGAAAATGAAGACAAAGATTTAGAGGGCGCAGAAAAAACTTGCAACAAAAGTGAAGAACAATTCCTTTCCAACTCCAAGCAATTGGCTTTAAATCTTTTAGACAATTTCTCTTCTTGATTGTTGGTTGTCTCCTCTAAGTTGGATAAACAGAAGCTTTTTGGACTAATTCTAAGAAACAACATCAAGATCTAACGACCAAGAATGCCCGTCATGTCTTGTAATTTTTTACATTTATTGCTAGAATTTTAGAATATTAGCATGATTTTGTTCTCTTTTACAAATATTGCAAACATTGAGTTCATTAGATAATTTTGATTTCATGGATTTGAGGATTATATTTCTTTAAATATTTTCCATTTATGGACGTGATAAAATAATCAGTAAATATAACTTTTACGACATAACTGTTATTAGATAAAACATTTTGAATGGTCCCTCCGACTAGGTAACCACTTGCCAGATTGTCTTGATTTTTTTTTTTTCCATTCGTAGTATTATTATAACATAGTAAACATTACTCGGGAATAGAATAATGTTGAAACTAGAAAGACATCTATTGAAAATACTAAAAGTGTCTAATATTACAAGTGTTTGACAAGTAAAAAGCCAAGATCAAAATGCTGAGCATGAGTAAAGAAAAAGATATCAAGAACACTACAAGAAAACAGAAAAATAATTGTCAAAAAGGTGTGTAGGTTAATGGCCCACACAAGAAGTATGGGCTAAATCCATTCTAAAATGTCATATCTCACGTAAAACGCAAAATAGAATTCAAAAAAAGTAAAATAAAATCAAGCGGGAGCCAGATTCATACATCACAATATTATTTGCAATTAATTAATTGCAAGCATTGTGGGCTAGACCCAAGCAAAATGCAAAATAAATAAATAAATAAATAAATTAAACTAAGTGGGGGCCAGACCCATGTAGCACAATATTATTTGCAATTAATTAATTGCAAGCAGCGTGAGTTAGACCCATGCAAAACGTAAAAGAAAATTAAAAAATAAAAATAAAACCAAGCGGAGGCCAGACCCACGCAGTACAATATTATTTGCAATCAATTAATTACAAACAGCGTGGGCTAGACCTACACAAAACGCAAAAGAAAATTCAAAAAAATAAAATAAAATCAAGCGGGAGCCAGACCCGCACATCACAATATTATTTGTAATTAATTAATTTGTGGGCTAGACTCTCGCAAAACACAAAAGAAAATTTAAAAATAAAAAATAAACCCAAGTAGGGGTCAGACCCAAGCAACACAATATTATTTGCAATTAATTAATTGCAAGCAGCCTGGGCCAGACCCACACACCACAATATTATAATAATTGTAATTGAATTAATAAGTATAATAATAATAATCATAACATGATAGAAAAAACTCTTCAGGTCTGATGGTTAAGGGTTTTGTCCAATTGATGAGAGGGTCTGAGTTCAAGTTTTTATTTTACTATAATTGTATTATAAGCGTGGGCCTGACCCCTGCAACTTCTGCTATCTCTACGTGGGTCAGACCCACGCATAATTTATTATATTTAATTATATATTCGGTTGCCTTGGGTACACCTACGCAAGATAGTTTTGTTTCGAGGATTTTAGCGTGGTCTGCTTGCCCACGCATATGCGTGGGTTTTTGATACTTTGCGTGAGCTTTTGGCCCATGCTATATCAGTGTATTCTTGTAGTGATTTCAATTTTGAGAAATGTTACCAAATGAAATGGATCGAGAAGCAATTGTATAAAATTGATAAAATGTGTCACAATGGAAAGTGGTTGGAGCAAAACAAATGCATAGTGGGAGGTTATTTATTTTTTATTTAAAAATTGTTAACTACTACTTGTTACCTTATAAATAGAAAGTTTAGAAGACAGTAATACATTTCTAACACAACACTTTGTAACTAAGCTCCGAAGTAAATGGCAAGGAATGGGATGATTTGTTTTACTATGTATTTCTTCAACTTTCTTACCTTGATCTTGATTGCTTTAAGGTTCTTCTTTATCCTCTAGACCTTTTGTTTATATTTCATTTTTAAATTCGTATTACATAAACACTTACATATATTCACTAGTAGAAAAGCGATCTTTAAAGTCAGTTCTAGAAGCTCCTTAACATCGGTTCTCGAACCGACGTTGAAAATTTCAAACATCACGTCAGTTTCTCAACTGACGTCATATAGTCAACCATCATGTCAGTTTAAATCAGACACCAACGTCAAAGACCCATTTCAAAAGTAGTTTGTAGGATTGCTGAAGAGCCAACACAACGTCGGTTAACTGGTCAAAACCGACATGGTGTTTTTCGACATTTTAAAATTGAAATGGGAACACCACGTCAGTTATGCCCAAAACCGACATGGTGCAATGCAATTCATATTAAATAATATTACGGTTATTTAATATTTCAGTTGGCTGAAGACCGTGAAGAGTTCCCTGTGCAGTTGCCCATTGTGTTTCTCTCTCTTCTTTTTCGTAGTCTTTCTTTGTAGTGAAGGCAGTCTATCATGAACAAGTTCTAAATTTTGAAGATTTTGGATTAAGATCAACAATGCAATTAGTAGTAAAAGAATAATAGTAAAGATGAATAAATTACCTTGTTCTCCAAAAGATTGTCCCAAGCCTTCCCACTCAGAACATAGCGGATTGCGAATTTAAGTATATCAAGTGGAACATATGTCACCAAACTGTAGAGCTAGATTACGCCTGCCCAATCCCATCCCATTCCCTTAATTCTTGCAAAGCCCCAGTTAACATATACTACTAGAAAAGTTGCCACCTGTCAATCATGAAGCAAATTACTATAGCCATATAAGAAAGCCAAACTGCCAAATTTTTTTTTAACTAAGCAATCATTTTTTTGCTAGCTGAAAGAGCTACTCATTGGATTTTAAATTTGCCAATATTTATTGCTTCCAAAAATAATAGAAGTGTTGATTAGTCTATTGACTTGATTTTGATTCCGTTTCAATGCTAAGTTTAGTCAGAGATGTGGTTATTTTTTCAATGGTGGATGGAAATGTTACTACTACCTACATGGTTTTAATGCTTTAGTTTGCATTATATTTATTAATAATGGATGTGGATGTGAAGTGAGGGACATGTGCAAGATCATGAAGATCAGGTTCTTGACAAAACACATTGACACTGCTTCAATCGCAAAATCATAAGACAAACTAACAAACAACTATATGTACCAGGTTGCTAATAATAAGGGAATGAAGATTACCAGTTGTGCAATCATATAAGCACTCAGTAGGAGAAGACCAGGTCCTTCAACATAAGACCAACTGCGGGACCTGGTGACAAAAATCAGTGCTTGACTTATAATACCGACTTGTAGGTATAGGGCTGCCATCATTTCTCTGGCGCTATGTCTTATAGACCTCACACCAAACTTGTCCTGCAATAGGAAAGTTGTGCTTATGGCTCTTACAATTTTCTCCATTTGGTAGTGATAACATTGAGAAAAATGAAGACTATAACTATTACCGAGGACTGCGGGGTGTAATCTATCAATTTAGTGGGTTTCTTGATTCTTACAAGGAGTAGGAATTTAGTGGAACTTTCTTTGCTTGAGGGGCAAAGAAGACTGGACGTAGCCCTTAAGGAAAGGTGAACTAGTATAAAATTGACTGTGTCTTTTTTCCTTGACCCTTCTCTCATAATCTTGATCTGTTCTTGCGCTGCCCACTACAATTAATTGACAATTGATTTGGTTCTGGTTCATTTGCTGAAAAATTGAATAATCTGTTGTATTTCATATTTGTTCTAATTCAAATCAAATCTGATCTGGAAGTTGTTCAGTGTTGTTTTATCTGTGTTTCAAATCCAATCTGTTTTATAAAAAATGTTTCAATTTGTAATTGTCTTTAATCACATCTGGTTTAACATAAATTTTCTGCATAATCTAGTCTTAAACTTGTGGGTAACAGTTTTTCAAATTGGCACTTTATATTGTTCATTTTAGTAGATGCATCAGCTAGTTTGATTGAGTAATTCTTGGCTATATTGAAAATTTCTCATTGATTATGTATATTGATCTTTGTCTCATATTGGTGCTGCTAGTGATATACATACCTTGTTTTTACTGCAGTTTTGGCTAAATTGATATTTGTAAAATCTTGGTGATATCTATCCTTATTGAGCATTAATAGTAGCCTTATGAGATATTTTTTTGATTAATTGATACCTAGATAGTAATTGGGTGTGATTTAATTCTTTGCTGGATTGTATACTGGACATTGAGGGTGCACTGTTTTACCTTAATTCACTACTCTGAGTTGATATTGCCTTTCTGGTATTCTTTATTGTGAGAAGTATTAATTGTTCTCTCTGCCAGAAAAATAAATCAGTTTATTCGTGCTTGAAATCGATTTGTTTTACTACTACAGCTTACATCTCTTATCATTGAGATTCATTAAAGGTTTTCTAGTTACAAAAATTGTTTTCAGTGTTTTAAATTACAAAAATCTTTTAAAGAATTCACCGCCTCTTGAACTCAGCCAAATACATTTTCAAAAAGTAATTGTGTTTTTATTTGTTTAGAAAAATCAATTATTTTTGTTTAGAAAAAACAATTGTTTTCTATTGACATCAAAGTAGTCATTTTTTTGGTGGTGAGAAATAAAGTAAATGTTTCTGTCTAAAGCCACTAGAAACAATGCATGAGAGGAACAAATATTGAAACTGTAGTCGAATGTGCCAAGCACTACTTTACATGTATAGGGGAACTTGAGAAGTCACGAGATCTTGAAGTGACATGATGTTCTGAAGACTCCTATGATGTGATTCTTGAGAATCCCAAAGAGGTTTATAAGAACGCTCTTCTAAGCCTTTTTATCCTTTTTGACTTAAAGTATCTTGGACTTAGTGGTCGGTCTCAAGAGAGTTGAGCTAGTCTCTAATGATTCGGTCGTAGTCTGACCAATGTATGTAGTATAGGTATAAGTTGCCCTTAAGGTGATGCAATTGTTGGACTTAGAACGATCTCCTCAACAGATTCAACAAGATTAACAGGGAGGATGTTCCGTTACCAAAACTTCAGGAATTTGTGAAACAAAACCAAATCCTTTGGTTTCGAAATTTGTTTTTTCTAGTGTTAAGAATTCCTTTTTTCTCAAATTCTTTTCCAGTACTTATACTACCCAATGAGACTCAAGAGGATTCCCCTTCCCTTATCAATACTATACATCTTTAGTTGAAGAGGGCCTTTGAACTTTCTAGCTTGAAATCAAACCTACTTTAAAGAAGAGTCATCATTTCCATAAACTTAATTATTTATTTTTAGAAATTCTATTTTAAGTTGTATATTTATAGTTATTATAACTAATCACGAGTTAAACATAAATAGATTGTTGATGGTCATTTTTAAAATATCCATTAAATTTTAACATTAAACAAATTAGCATGCTCAGGTGGGACAAAACATTTGGTAGTTCTTGTTAGTGTAATGTTTATTCTCATGGTTAACATGTGTTAAAAAAGTTTCAAAGGTGACAAATAATAGTATAATAATAATCAAAATGAAAAGTTCTAATAATGGAATAATAGGAAATGCATTGAGTATAACTTTGACAATAGTATTCAACCCTATATCAATGGTGGTAAGTCCAATTACAAGCAAACCAGTATTAACTCTTGTTGTATGGTGATGGAGATTCGAGTGGAAGTAAAACCACCATCTTCTAGAAACCCAACTTTGGGTGCAAGAAATTTAAGTTAGAAATACCCTTGGTTATGTCATCTTAACAAGGATCTCGTATGTATGGTCTAGATAGCAATCTAGGATCAATATCTAAACGTAGTCAAAATTCAATATACAACTCTGGTCAAAATTTTGAGGATAAAAATCCTGGTACTAGAATATCAAGTTCCACATAGATATACTAAGACAATAAATGGATCACAATAACACATAGATGACTGATTTATTAACTCAAAAAAATGACTTTTATTTTAGATTCTTTATTACAAACCATAATGGATATAGCTTCCAAATTTTAACCAACCAAATGGCGAGATTAAGTGATACAATTAACACTACCTCGAGATGACAACATCACAGGAAATGTTAGGATAAACAATACAATTAATCGAGAAAATAATCCTTGCGTAATACTTAGAGGTCAAAATACAATAGGATATTATAAAAAATGAGAAATAATGCTCAATTGGGTTTAAATCTAGGAAACAATCGATGAAATCATTATATGATAAATAATATGTTCGAACAATTTCTAAATCAATAAGGAATAGAATTATTACACTACTAAATATATAATATAATTAGTAACATAAGAAAAATGTTACTAAATTAAACAAAACGTTACTAATATGATTTTGTAATATCTTATCAAATGTAAAGTATTCCTTATGTCACTAACAACTTTTAGTAACATTTTCATTTGTCATTAGAAACATTTATAAAAATATCACTAAATATTTTTTGTAATATTTATTTAATAAAAAATCACTAAATATTTTTTGTAATAT
>Ga0123340_1005717_pt1 | contig 11855 bp, 6 predicted proteins | sample SirMexnodulemix_FD_89961 | JGI IMG/M metagenome (GOLD analysis project Ga0123340, IMG submission 89961) | Root nodule microbial communities of legume samples collected from Mexico - Siratro Mexico nodule mix | ecosystem: Host-associated > Plants > Roots > Nodule | place: Mexico: Nepantla... | reverse complement strand
GTTTTTTTTTTTTTTTTTGTTTTTTTGGGGGTTGTTTTGTGGTTGTTTGAGGTGTTTTTTTTTTTTTTTTTTTTTAATTCTGAAAATCGTTTTTCGATTCAAAAAACATTTCCTAAAACTTCAATTTTTTTGAAAGTTTCGGTTTATTCCAGAAAATATTTTCCGAAATACAATATTAATTTTTGAAAAACGTTTTTAAAAACATATTTTTGAAAAATATTTTTCAGAAGTCAATTTTACATTCCGAAAAACATATGTCGAAACTGCTTTTTCACTTCCAAAATTCATTTCGAAAGATCCTTTTCGGAAGTCATTTTCGAATTATGAAAAATGTTTTTCAAAACTACTTTATGCACCCCAAAATTCATTATGTAAAATGTTTTCTGGAAATCATTTTTATATCTCCTAATGTTCATTCCGGAATTATCCTGGAAGCCAATTTTACACACTCAAGGATAATTTTGTCATTTTATAGATATGATGGAGTGCAGAAAGCAAATGTGGGGTGCAGGAAAAAATTTTCATAGAATTAATCACAAGTACAAATTAAAATTTGAAAAGAAGTTAATAGTTTAGATCAATATACAAAAATATAAAAAAAGTTAAAAATTATCTACTAACAAAATTCTTACATCTGACAGCGAAATTTAAACTCCCTTTTGTGCAAAAATGGTCTCATTCTTCCCAATATCACTCTTTACAGACAAATTTAAAATTTAATTTTTAATTGAACACAAGTTATTCAAAATTATTTTAACTTAAAAACAGTCTCTAAACTAGAAATAATTCCCTACCAATTATGAAGATCAACTAATATCAAAATGATTACATTTCAACAAACATTTGGTGTCAAGTTACCTGAGATTAAAAAAAATAGAATTAATTCAACGTGTACACAAAATAAAATGGTGTCAAGGTGCCTTAAATTTAAATCTAAGTCAAACTCAAAAAAAAAAAAAAAAAAACTTAAGAAATAAGATTTGCAAAATCTATATCTCAAATATCTCTAGCAAATGTACCATCCATCTTTTATGATGTAATCCAGAGATATCCCAACACTTCAAAGGTAACACCTCTGACAAATGGAAACAGTTTAACTTTCCTAAAGTTTTCAACTATTAAGAACTCAAGTTAATACTCATAAACATTCTCTATTTTGTGCCTCTAAGATTTCAAATTTTCAGGTAAAGCCATTACTGATGCTCAATGAAGACTTGAATATTCCAAAGCCTTTGTTATTTTTATCCTGCAACCTTTTTACTACCAACAAAAGTTACAGAGCTGGCATTGATTTTTCAGCTGCTGACGATTGTTAAATTGATGACACTGAACGCATTAAAGATTTTTGAGTCAACATGGCACATAAACCAATGGCATTATATCTGAGCCCTCCCAGAGGAAGCCAATGACCCAAAATTTGATGAAATAATTTCATAGCACTTTACTGAGCAAATGGCCTGAGGTAATAAAAGAGGTAATGGATGCACTCTGCTGAAAACTGCCAGCACTCAGACAGATAACTGATCCGAGGCCAGCTAAGAATCAGTGCATTATTGATGTTCACACATTATGCAATGGTTCTTCCCCCTACCATTAAGACCTTTGCTACCCCACCCTCTGCACATTGGCCCCAGAACCTTAACTTTTACTTCTGCAACCTTGTGTGCTACCAAACAACAAGTACAAGAATTTGGTTACTACTTCACCTTTCAAATTGTGGTGGTGCTGGTGGTGATACATCCATATCTTTCCTGTTCAAATTAACAACACTAAAGCTAGTACTAAAACTTTTATAAACATTTTTCTTAACTTGTTGTACCCTTCATCCCATTTTTTTTTCTCTTTTTTGGGTTTTAATATACATGATTAGTTGTTGGACTTGGACTTGATTTTCATGACTCACTCACTCACTGTTCTGAGAGATTACTTCTCCAAACTTGAGGAAGAGCTGTGCATCTGAGGTGCTCATTGAGGGGCAGTTCACCAAGTGTGGAGTCTTGAGGTTTGCATACTCATCCATGTAGCATGGCACTTTGGCAGATGGGTTTGAAGCAGGAGGTGGTGCAGCTGGTTGTTTTGGAGGGGTGTTTGATGGCACAAGGCTCCCAAGTACACGTGTCACTTCGTGCATTGTTGGCCTGTCAGCTGGCTGCCTCTTTGCGCACAATAGAGCGAGCTGGTAAACCTTTTTTACAGCTCCAAGGTCCTTGCATGTGGCAGTAATGTCTGGATCAACTGTTTCCATTACAGCATTGGTTGCTGCCTTGGACAAAATCTACACAAACATGAGCCATTAGTATGTATGTGAACAAAAAAGACAAGGATCAAGTATCAACAATAAGTTAACAGTGATGTTATAGCAGATAGATTTTGCAATCTTGAGTACTAGAGGGTGAAATTTAAAGTTTTAAAAAAAGGATCAAACATTCTAGCATGCCCAGTACAAAGGGTAGAGCAAAAATATATGGGAAAAATATAATTGCAGTTCCATGGATGTGTATTTGGTGTTGTCCTCTAATCAAAAATTGATTTTTTATCTCAGTGATCTGCTTGGGGAAACTAGTTGAGGAAAAGCACCTAAAACACCTATGAAATTGTATCTAAATTTTATCCAAAATATATACCTAAGCCCATGAAAGACCAAGGCTAAGCATAGAAAACTGTGAGTGCAGGGGCATGTGTTGAAAATGAATAGTAAACTCACCAGATGGTGGAGGTTGGATTCATTGTCAACAGCTTTCCTTCCAGTTAGCAACTCAAGTAAAACGATGCCATAACTGTATACATCAGACTTCTCAGTGAGACGGGAAGTTCTAGCATATTCAGGGTCTATGTAGCCAATTGTGCCCATTATGTAAGTAGAAGTATGGGACTTTGAGGGGCAGAGGCTTTTGGCAATGCCAAAATCAGTGAGATGGGGCTCAAAGTCTGCGTCCAATAAAATGTTTGATGATTTTACATCCCTGTGGATTATTCGAGGACTGCAATCATGGTGTAGATAGGCAAGCCCTTGTGCTGCTCCAAGTGCTATTTTTAGACGCAGATCCCAGTCAAGCTTTTTCTTCTTAGTAGGGCCTGAAAAAAGCTATACAAGTCATACATGATAGAATCAATGATGCAGTGATAAGGCTAGTAATGTGGCATGCAGAAACCTACTTACCATAACAAAGCTAGGGGTAGGATAGCACTGTAAGATTTATGATACCTTCTAACAATGGTTTAATGGTTTCTTCTTCTATCAGTATTTATATATTTCATTATTTACAAGTTCAAGCTGAATGCAGCAAACCAAATAGAATACAGCAGAAAGGCTCAGGAACCTCAAGAAAAAACCAAACATTAAACAAGAAACTTCACTACATAACTTAGTCATACACATTGGATATATTGCTTTGCTCGTTATACAGTAATCTGCTATTTAATAGAAGATTGTGGCAGATACTTTCTAATGAAGGGTTCCATGCATGTCTACAAAAGTCCAGAAAAGGAAATAGCTTGGATTTACCATGAAGAAGATCCCACAGACTGCCATTTTCCATGTAGTCATAAAACAGAAGGTGGCCATAAGGGGACAATGAGTAGCCCTGGAGACTGACCAGATTCCGGTGCTTAATGCTGCCAACGGTCTCGAGTTCAGTTTCAAATTCTTTAATGCATTGGGGATAGTGAGAATAGATCCTCTTGATGGCCACTGGCTTGCAATTCTTGAGAACACATTTATAAACTGTACTTGACGCACCATATCCAATTATATACTTCTCACTCAGGTTTTCTGTCATTCTCATGATATCTTCATACACATGAAGTGCCATATTCATATGAAGAATCACTAGTTTTGGAGGTGAGTAATGAACTGCCAATTCCATAGTTCATGAAGTCAGTAACTTGGTCAAATTATGTTTCAATAGGTAGAGTGGCATATAATACAATCAAAATATAAACCTTACAAAATCCTATGCAGTTAAAAGTCGGCATGTAAACTTTAATGCATATAATTACACAATCCAATCAATTTCTGATTTTCTAACACTGCTGGCTTAAGGTCAGGTACACTAAAGTGACTAAAGACAGTTCAAATCTACAAAAAAACACAGCTTGCTCTTTGAACCCGTGCTGATTGAAAGCTACAGCTTACAATGTACGGATAGAACAAAGATAAGTACCTGGCTTGTCAAGTGATCCATCAGGAAAAGGAGGACTGTGTGGTCGGCAAGCTGCCAGCAATACCATTAGAAGAATCACAAGGGCACCAAGAGTAATTCCAAGAATGGCAGCCTTAGATAATGTAACTGCACAGTTAATAAAATACGTTAGTTAATTCTGCACAATTTAAACCCAATACCCTTTTATCTCTTGAATGAAAGAATATCACATAAATAACACAGCAGCTCTTTTTGACCTCCTTTAATGAATTTTGAAAGATAAAAGCAACAGGAAATTCCTGCAAAGTGCAGCTCACCTCGCTCTGCAGGTCGAGAACCATGACACGGCAAATTCAGCCAATTACCACAAAGACCAGGGTTTCCGATGAAACTGCAAAACAAAAGGTTGTACTCAAGAATCCAGAACATGTTTATGAACTCAAAAGGTGATAAAAGGCAATGTCAACAGTGAATGACCCTCACCTGTCAGGGGGAAACCTGGTAAAGTTGTTACTAGTGGGGATAACACCAAACAGTTTGTTATAGGACACATTACTGAAAATTTCACAAGAAAACTTCAACTTATTAGGCCAGAGAGACATGGTCAATTAGAAATGTCAACACAATCATTAAATTGAAAGCTAAACTTACAGCACAGAGAGAGTAAGGCAATTCGAAAGTGATGCCACATCACCAGTTAATTTGTTGTTTTCAAGTCTCCTGCATATCATTTTAAACCAAGATAATTGTAAATATCAATTGAATTGTACAATTACCAAAGTCAATAATCATCCACTACATGGACATGTGAAAAGCGCAATACAGTTAATTTGAAGCCATTAAGTTCTATTGCACAAAAACATAAGTCTATATTTAAGTATGATGAAGATGAATAACTACTCATTATTGGGCATAATTTATCAACTAATCAATATAACCCAAAAAAGAGAGAATTCCAAAAGTCATTTGCAGCATCGAACATTGGACATATTTATGAGCAATTAAATACAAGGCAGCTTTAATTACAGTACGAGATTAGTCATATCAATAGAAATACCATCAAGAATACAGAATTTATCAACAAAAGCATTTGAGAATATGAAACAAAAATGGAAAAGAAGCAAACGAAGCTTACAAGGATATCATGTTCTGAAGCTGGCTAAGTTCATCAGGAATCAGGCCATAGAGTTGATTATTTGAAAGATCACTGGGACACAGAAGCATTTAGAATAATCACAAAAAAACAACAAATAAATAATATTTACTTTATAAGAAATGGCTTACATTTCCATGACACTTCTAAGATTTCCAAATTCTGCAGGAATAACTCCTGTCAAATTGTTTCTGCTCAGATTCCTAACAAAACGAATAGCAGTTATCAGTAAGAAGAAATGGTCCATATTCCAAACATGACTACGCAGATAACTCACAACTTCAGAAGATGTTCCAAGTCACCAAGGGAAGAAGGAATGGATCCAACTAAATGATTGTTTGAAATATCCCTGTGGAGGAAATCATATTTTAGTACAAATTTAAAGATGTTGGCACAAAGAGATAACTTAAATAATTCATACTCACAGGGTATCCAAATTACCAATCCGTGACAGTTCAACTGGAATTGCACCCTGAAGATTGTTGGAAGAAAGATTCCTAGGGATGACCATCACGAAGAAATAAAAACCAATTAAACAAAAGGGTAATTGATTGAGGCATGGTAGAAATCAAGACGTGCTTGGTGTGCGGAATCAACATGTTTATAGGAAAGACAGCAATAAGGGCAAAAAGAACAGAATAGCAAGCCCATTCAGGCAAAAAATGTTGCTCATGTACCAAGATGAAACTTACAAAGAGGTCATGCTCTCCAAGCTTTGCAAAGCAGGGGGAATTGTTCCATTCAACTTGTTTCCATGCACATTGCTAAATGTGTAGAAAAATGTCACCTTAACGTATTACATAAACTACACTGTAACAAAGTACTAGTACAAGTTTAGTAGCTTACAGGCTGTTGAGATTTCTACATGAGCTAATATTACTAGGAATTGTTCCTTCGAGATTGTTATTAGCAACATTTCTGCAAGAATGATGGGTGACTCGTAAAACTTACAACAAAAGCCAACAAAATTGACACTTCAAAGTAACCACTCTTACAAGTCAAAGAGATCAGTAAGCTTTCCAAGCTCAGGGGGAATATGTCCACTTAAATTATTGTCATTCAGTTCTCTACGACAGGAAAAACATTAAAGGTTAATTCAAGAAGTGCCTCAAGTAGTATGTCATTTTTCAAGGAAAACTTAGGTAAAACATAATATCACATATGTCATTGAATGTATTCCTCATATAACGTTTCCAAGTTCAGAATAAACTGATAAATAATTTGAGGCAAGTACTTGCTCAAGCAACTTACAAATAGTGAAGTTTTGTCATATTTCCAAGCTCCGGGGGGATGAAGCCAGTCAGCTTGTTTCCATGCAAGTATCTACAAACAATTAAAAAATTAGGGAGTCTAGATTCTTTCTCATAGTTGTTGATATGAACAATTTACATCAAAGACATCCATTAGATGTAAATGAAAAACCACTTGCTTATGCATACAATTTTTCTGTGTAGGTCAAATTTCCCAAGATAGGAGGGATTGGTCCACTTAACATGTTACAGCTCAAGTCTCTGCACCGGAAATTTGGAATGAAACCAATGTTAAAGGAGCATCAGTGACAAAACATAGTCAATGATCAAATTTCCCAAGTCACATTTTAGAAATTACAATCAAACAATGCTTACAAGACAGCAAGTGCTTGCATGAGACCAATCACCGATGGAATGTGCCCAGAGAGTTTATTGCCTTGCAATGACCTACCAAAGTCAAGAAAATCTATCAAGAAATTCCTAGACAAAGAAAGTGAAAGACCAAATCCCAAGCTTATAAGAATAACTTTAAGAAATCATGCAACACATACAAAGTAGCTATTTGCAAGAATCCAATATCGAATGGTATCTCTCCAGTTAGCTGGTTGTAGGATAAATCCCTGGCATCAGCAGAAGACATTAGAAAGACAAAAAGAAAACAAGACCAGGTATGGCAGAGCCTTTCATGCAATTGGATTACATACAAAACCTGGAAGGTAGTACAATTGCCTATGTTTTCTGGAATACTTCCTGTCAGGCTATTGTTTTTCACATCACTACAAAATAGGAGAAAGACAAGCGTAAACATTTTTACAGCTTTGGTTATAAAAGACAGTGATTGTGCAACTTACAAATACCACAGCCCAGTTAACTGGCACATGTCTGGTGATAGTGAACCAATCAAATTGTTCCCTCTCAAGCCCCTGTCATATTGATAAGGAAAGAAGGAGAAAGTCAACGCTAAGCTTATGAAATAACAATTTCATTTGCAAATTGCTTATACTCACAGATACTGCAGAACTTCGTTCCAGTATATAAGCCTTGGTATTTCACCACTTAGATTGTTTAGTGCCAGGTCTCTAGAAAACATTTTCCAGTAGTCCAGAAAGTCAGTTATAGAGTCTAAAATAGTGTCATGAGGAGAGGAATGGAGAGTGAGAGATACAAGAATGACTTACAGAATCTTCAAATTAGGAATCTGAGACAAAGTTGAAGGAATCGGTCCAATCAACTGGTTGTTCTTCAAAATCCTGAGATACAATTTACATAATCCAAAACCGGTCATAACCTCTTCCGAGAATAAAAGTTTTCATTTGTAAGGAAATACCATAAGAATACTCACAGATTCTCCAGTTGTTTTAACTTAGAAATAGAAAATGGTATATCCCCTCTAATTTCATTAAATGATAAGTCCCTGAAAACACAATAAATATCAAAGTTCCAAGTAAGTCATTAGGTGGTATAAATATAAACTGAAGTTAGTTCTTCAAGGGAGAAACATACAAGTTCCTTAATGAAGAACAATCACCAATCTCATCTGGCATCTGCCCTGATAACCTGTTTTCTTTCAGGTCACTGTATATAAAGAAAGAGGAAAAAGGCATAAGCAAGACAATACAAATGCCCAACTACATCAATGTCTCAAAAAATGGCCAAAGGATAGTAACAATTACATAGAGACCAAACTCTGAAGCTTCCCTATTGCAGGAGAAATTTCCCCCTCAAGATTCAACCCTGAAAGATTGCTGCAAAAGATAAAGCGTAAGAGAAAATGAAAACTGGTATAGAAAATGTCCAAGGACAAAGTACTCACAGTGCAACAACATTAAATGTGACATTATCACATGTTATCCCTCTCCAGGCACAATAATCTGATGATGGTGAGTCTGTCCAATCATATAGAACATTATCCACATCCCTGAATAACTTCTTTATCTCCAACAGCGTTGCTCCTGCATGGAAATATCCAAATTCCAAACATTAAACCATGAAGAACATAGTTTGAAGCTTGAAGCCAGGGGAAACCAAGTTCTTCCTTCTAACATTGGAAAATTCGTAGTTTTGACACCATGTTATACAGAAGTTAGTATATTACACGATGCAAAACCTCATTTTGGCGAAAATTCATTTCTACAATGTGAACCGTGCAGAAAACAAGCATAAGTAGCAGATGTGACACAGTTGTTCCAACAATGTGAAAATAGACAACTGCATTAAAAAGAAAAAGAAAAAGATCCCAAAAGCAACCAAGTCAAACTCAAAATTCGCGAGACAAAAGCGCTGACCTTTTGAAAACAAATGGACCAACCGAAAACAGCAGAGGAAGTGCCATGTTTGGTTGCGAAGAAAGAGAGAAAGAAAAAAAAAAGTCATTTTTCCAACACCTTTCACCAAGAAAAAGAAACAAGAGAGGAGAACACGAAAAGGGTACAAGGCTTTCTAACAATGGCAACTCTTTGGTGGTAAGAACCACATAGCCAAAACAACCACTTTCAACATTGTCATGCTCCCCACAAAAACTGATAGCAAAAGCCGTGCCAAAGAATCCAAACACACGCAAACAGAAACTTGAAACTGTAAACAACACTCACCATCATCAGATTCCACAGAGTTAACATTCAAGCAAATTAGCAAAGGCAAAACAAGGAGCCCAAATCGAAATGCCATGGCTGCAACTGCAGGACTTCAACTTTACACGAGCCTAAGCATGAAACCACTCATAACCACCACCAAGCTCTTGTTCATACACGATGAACCAGAGAATAGGGACAAAAAAAGGGTGTTACTTTAGTGACACTGAGCACCACTGAACCTAAAATTGTGGGTTGAGATAAAAGGGTAGTTGTTGTAAGATGGGTTTTGTTTGAGGCTTGTATTCTTCTGCTGTGCACCCTTCATTTCATAGCCTTTTATGTAATTACAATTACAATTGGGTTTCCATATAACAGAACAAGTCCACAGCTTTGGCTGTGCAATCACATCGTTCTGCCACAAACATCACTCCCTAACACAAGATGCAGGAGGAAAAAGAAAAGAGAGAGAGAAAAAAACACACACACAAAAAAAAGAAGAGAGATAGAAGAAAATTATTTCACACATAAAGTTAAAACCATCTGCCACCATTTCTGCTACAAACCTGCACACTCTGAACACACATACACTCTCTCTCTCTGTCCACCCTCCTAACTTTCTCTCTTTTTACACTTGTTTTCTCTCTCTCTTCCTCAACTGTTATGCCAGTGCTATGCCATATAGTAAATAAACACTGTACACTGTGCTATGCTGTGCCATTGGTTTTAACTTTTGATTCCCAGGGGTCACTTTCTGTGTGGTTTTTGCTATTGCATTATCTGCAAGAGTTTATGGGCAAATGGGTCATCTATGTAAGAACTGGGGACACTGATATAGATTTCCTGTTACATTATTTCATATTGGTTTTTTATCAAAGTAACAAAATAAAAATACCATCTTTCACTTTTTATTCTTCTTAATTACACTTTTTATTCATGTTTCATGCTTATCTAACTTTACTTTTCCATGTATCTCCTAAGTTAATATTCAGCTAACAAATTTTAATTGATGGAAAGATTGAAACCATTCGACCGTTGCATTTGAATTTTAATTTGCAAAATAAAATTTAAAATACTAAAATTGCATGCTTAAAAATCCAATTTTTACAAAACTAAAATGAAACTATTAATGATAATTTTTTTTCTACATTTTCTAATTAATAAGCTAGTATAAATAGTGTGAATAAAAGATGTCATTTTCAATGAGTAATGCAATCCATTTGAGGTGACAGGGACATCTTTCTCTTTCTGGTTTTTTGTTTTTTTCAATCTTTGAGCATTGGATTCATGTTCATGATATTATGTTTTTTGTTCCTTTAATTTATTTATTTTTCCTATTTATCTCACCCCTTCCTCTCTGTATCTCTCATCCTCTCATTTATTTATCGCATTTGTTTGGTAGTTATGCATCCTGGCATTAATTATTTATTGTTTAACACTGTTTCTATGATTGCTGAAAGGAATTCTATAGTGGTTAGTTTTGTGCAGATTTCGAAGTTAATTGAAAAAAGAATAGAAAAAATGTATTTTGGTCCAAAAAGCAGTGTATGTTGACATTGGGACGGTAGGAAGGGGTAAAGGGTTGAAAGAAAAGGTGACAAAATTTACTGCAGGTCCCCATCAAGCAATTATCTGAATAGTGACATTCAACTGTTAAAAACACAACCTCTTCTTCTTGTTTCTTCTAATTGCTTGTGGTTCCAATTTGGAGAGAGAAACAAACCATTTTTCTTACTTCTGCTTTCAATTGGAAGCCACACATATAAACCCTTAACAGACTAATCATATCAAATAATCTTTAACAGTTGATAATATGATTATTTTTCTGATGTTTCTTCTGCATAACTGTTTTTATTTCTGTATAAGAAACTGCTGTAATGAGAATACAAATTCGTTTTTTGTAATTTCTTTTATTTACAGTTTTTTTATAATTTTAATGGATATTATAATGTTTTTTATGAGTAAAATTTATGGATTTGATTGAATGTTTAGTAGTTTAATTATTATGTATGGAATTATAATTTTATTTTAGTCATAAAGTTGTTTTCAATTAGTATAACAAATATTAAAAAATAAATTTTGATAAAAGTGGTAAGGGTGTCCATTCAATAATTTTTTATTTCAATTTTAAAATTTAAAATACGTTTTATAGGATATTTTGAATTATTTTATTTATATAATCATTATGACACTTTTATATGAGATAATGTCAAATTTGAAAGCGAGACCATCAGTGAAGTACTTGTGTGTAAGTTATAAATGTTATAAATGTTTACTAAAGATATTTATCTTTTTTGTTGATAGTTTCCACACTTGGTTGAAACATTTGTACTTTGTGAATAATTAGAAATGAATTAATTTTAATCCAAATAGGTTCTTATATATTGTAGTTAATAGGGTTAGTGGTTTTGAATCCCAAAAAAAGCAGTTAGTTAATCCTTTTAAGTCAATCAAGTAATAAATTAGGTTTGTATCCCATACTGATTTTTTTTTGACAAAATTATTATTTCATTTCAATTTTGTAACATTAAAGACAGTGACTGTTTTTTCAAGAAAATAAAGTGTATATACACTTTTTAAATATCATTGTTAAGATTTATTTAGAAGAGTAGTTTTAAAAAATTTAGCACAAATTAGTTAGAGTTATTTATACAAAAGATTGTACTCTCTTGAACACTACTATAAAATTTAATATTTATAAATTTTTATGTTACTCAACTTTTTATATTTATTTCTATTT
>Ga0123340_1005714_pt1 | contig 11860 bp, 9 predicted proteins | sample SirMexnodulemix_FD_89961 | JGI IMG/M metagenome (GOLD analysis project Ga0123340, IMG submission 89961) | Root nodule microbial communities of legume samples collected from Mexico - Siratro Mexico nodule mix | ecosystem: Host-associated > Plants > Roots > Nodule | place: Mexico: Nepantla... | reverse complement strand
TTATTAAACTTTAATAAAAAATATATTATAATAAAAATAAAATTTAAATTTAAAATAAACCTACAAATTTATAAATATTAAAACATTATTTTATGGTCAACTCAAATACCCACAAGATTATAATTTATTTTCCAAATTCAGTTGTTTTTATTATTTATGTTCCTCAATTTATTTATTTAATATTATTTACTCACTCTACCAAACTGACTCTACATCCAAATGAGTTTTATTTACACGGGATATCCACAAGAAAAGTAAGAAGGAACCATAACATGTTTATTGTCGTTTTTCATTAATTATAAGAAAAAACGATCATAAAGTATCATAATTATTTAACGTTTTGGTTTTGTTACTTAAGAAATAGAATAAATATATTTAAATGAAACTGTATGTCAAAGAGAAAGTGATTATTTGTTGAAAAAAATAAATATATACAACACAAAAAAAGAAAAATCTTAAAGCATAGAAAAAGTTGACAAAAGCAAAAACCATGAATGTTATTTGGTGATTTGAACTTGCCATGTTTTCTTTTTAAAATAATCCAACCTGGCAAAGCAATTGGTAACATGCAGTGCCATCTCTTTCAAATTAATTTTGTAGTTCATGAAACCAAACTATGATGTTTGAAATTTTCGACACATGCACATGTTTGGAAATTCAGTTTGAGATATTTAAATTTGGAGGATAAATTGAAAAAAAGAGTTGCAGGGTTTGTTCCAAATCCCATGGCAGAGTCTCTTTTCCTGAAAAGAAGGGTAAGGTTGGAAGAGTCACAGACAGGTCTTTGCCTCTGAAAAAGCTACATATGCCTTTGGCTTTGACAGATTTAAGAAAACTCAGGGTTACTTTTGTCCTTTCACTGCCCTCTCCCTCAGGATATGCACTACCATAACTACTGCTTCCACTGAGAGAGGAAGAAAGAAACAAAGAAGAAAATGGAAATGAAAATGAAAATGAAAAGGGTAAGAGAGAGCATAGCATAGTTTAGTGTGTTGGTGTGGCTACTCTGGAGACAGGAAAACTGGTTCAACTTATTTGGTTTTGGTTTATGTTTGTGCTCTGTGAATTCCTCTTCAATCATCTTCTCCTTCCCATGATTTCCCAAAAGCCAGAAAGAGAAAGAAAATAAAAAGTTTGAATTTTTTTTCACCTTACTCTGATCCCAGATAAATTGTGCCGTTTCTTCTTTCTGACAATGTTGGAACTTCAGCATTCTCGGTTCTGCAACTGACACTTTCAGCAAAGGCAACACCTTCTCACGTTTTGCTGTTACTGGGTCGCTTCTCACCAATGGCTTCAAAATCCAGGTACGTCAAGTTCGGTGCTTTGCGTTGTGGGTGTCTCTTTTGCTTTAAGATCTGATGTGGGTTTGTTCTACTTTCTTCCCTTGTACGGCTTCGCAGTTTCTCTTCTGTTCTGGGCGGTTTTGTAATTGATGGTTTTGATCTGCTGTTTGAAGACATTTTTAATTGAATTTTTTGAGTTTTGTGGAACGCCCTCTTCTTCATCTGTGTAAATTTTTGGTTTCTGTTTTCGTTTTACTTCTATTTTTGGTTATTGTTGAGTCTTGATCTTCTACTGTTCTTGTTGGATTTTGTTTCTGGCCCTAATTCTGGCTTTTGGGTAGCAGTTACTAACGTGCTATCTCTTTTCCTCTTGGTTGGTGGTTATTTCTTGTTTGAGGAGTTTGGCTTGACAATGCGTTTAGATGCTGAGTTTGGTACTGAGAGTTGGTTTCTTAGGCTTAGATCCATCTGTCTGATTGGATGCAAAAAATGGCATTTTGTTACTTTCTAGTGTCTTGTCTTTTCATTTCATTGAATGCTGTAGTATGAAATGACATTGTGAATCTGATAGATCCGGTTTATCGGAAACCCCCAACAAAGCAACTCCGGCCACTCCCAACAAGGCACGGCCGTCAACTCCCAACAAAACGTCACCGGCAACTCCAAGAGTTAGTAGACTCAGCAAAGGAGGGTCCAAACCGGAATCAGAATCGCCATCGCCTCTGCAGAATTTGCGTCTGTCTGCAGAAAAATCTTCGCCACGAGGTTTGAATTCCAAGCCTGTCACTGAGCGCAAATCACCAAGACCTGCATCCACCACACCTGATGTAAGTTATAGTAAATGTACTTTGTATCCCTTCTTATCTGAGATTAGTCATGCCTGGCTTTATTGCTAAAGGGCAACTCTTGGAAAGTTGGACTGTTTGCTTTTCCAGTTCTGTTTTTCTGTGAAAATTTTGAACCTGCTAAATTCTCAAATCTGTTAACAAGTGTATAAAATAAGTAAACGGGGAATGTGTTGCCATGTGTTAGTTATTTGACATTTTTTTCTTGGAAGTTGAATGTTTAGATGATCCATGGCTTCTTATCCATTTATAAGATGTGCTGTATGTGGTATGTGATTGTTGATAGTTTGGTATGGCAAAAGAGGAAATCTGTTTGGTCATGCTATTGTTTTGTTTATCTGTCCTCTGATACATGTTTATTATGTTCCTTGAATTTCAGAAACAACTTCCAAGAGTTGCGAAGGGTTCAGAATTGCAGACCCAGTTAAACCTTGCCCAAGAAGATCTAAAGAAAGCAAAGGAACAGCTGATTCAGGCTGAGAAAGAGAAGGCAAAAGCCATTGATGAACTGAAAGAAGCACAGAGAGTGGCTGAGGAAGCAAATGAGAAACTCAGGGAGGCAATGGCGGCTCAAAAGCGGGCGGAGGAGGATTCCGAGATTGAGAAGTTCCGAGCCGTTGAGTTGGAACAGGCTGGAATTGAAGCTTTTCAGACGAAGGAAGTGGAATGGCAGAAAGAGCTTGAAAGTGTGAGGAACCAGCATGCTTTGGATGTGGCTTCTCTTCTCTCCACTACTCAGGAGCTTCAGCGGGTTAAGCAAGAACTTGCCATGACTTGTGATGCAAAGAACCAGGCACTGAGTCATGCTGACGATGCAACTAAAATTGCGGAGCTTCATGTGGAGAAAGCAGAGGTTCTTTCAGCTGAACTGATGCATTTGAAAGCCGTACTAGATTCAAAGATGGAAACTGAGGCTAGTGAAAACAAGATTATATCGGAGCTACAAACAGAGATTGAAGCTCTTAATGAAGAACTTGAAAAGGCAAAGGATTATGATGCAAAGTTGACGGAGAAAGAAAATCACATTGAACAACTGAATGTGGAGCTTGAAGCTGCCAGGATGGCCGAATCTTATGCACACAGTCTGCTAGAGGAGTGGACGAAAAAGGTCGAGGTGCTAGAAGTGAAGGTTGAAGAAGCAAATAAGTTGGAGAGATCTGCATCAGCGTCTTTGGAATCGGTAACGAGACAGTTGGAAGGAAACAATGAGTTGTTGCATGAAGCAAAATCTGAAATTTCTAGTCTTAAAGAGAAGGTGGGATTGCTGGAAATCACAATTGGCAGACAAAGAGAAGATCTGGAGGAGTCAGAGCATTGTCTTCTTGTGGCTAAGGAAGAGAGTCTTGAAATGTCAAAGAAAATTGAAACTCTGGAAGCTGAACTTGAGACAGTCAAGCAAGAGAAGGCTCAGGCTTTGAACAGTGAAAAGCTTGCAGCTTCCAGTGTTCAGACCCTGTTAGAAGACAAAGACAAACTAATTAACGAATTAGAGATCTGTAGAGATGAAGAAGAAAAGACTAAAAGGGCGATGGAAAGCTTAACTTCTGCTTTGCATGAAGTATCTGCAGAAGCCCGGGATGCCAAAGAGAAGCTATTAGCCAGCCATGCAGAACATGAAAACTATGAGTCTCAGATTGAAGATTTACAGTTGGTCTTGAAATCCACTAATGAAAAATACGAGTCCATGCTTAATGATGCGCGACACGAGATTGACGTTCTTACATGTAGTGTTGAAAATTCCAAGAACAGCATGGAATGCTCCAAGGCAGAGTGGGAACAGAGAGAACATCATCTTGTCAACTGCTTAAATCTAACTGAAGAAGAGAACTCATCCCTCGGAAAAGAGATTAACAGGCTGATTAGGTTACTGAAGGAAACTGAGGAAGAAGCTGGTGCCAAGAAGGAGGAAGAAGCACAGCTAAAGGAAAATCTCAAGGAAGTTGAGGCTGAGGTGATCCACCTGCAAGAAGAACTTAAAGAAGCAAAGGCCGAGAGCATGAAGTTGAAGGAGAGTCTGTTGGACAAAGAAAACGAGTTTCAGAATGTATTTCAAGAAAATGAAGAACTTCGAATGAGGGAATCCACATCTATTACGAAGGTGGAAGAGTTATCTAAGATGCTCGACGAAGTTACAAGCAGAAATCAGCCTGAGGAAAATGGAGATGTTACTGACAGTGAGAAAGACTATGACATGCTTCCTAAAGTAGTTGAATTCTCTGAAGCGAATGGACATGGTGGCGAAGACTTGTCCAAGAAGGTAGAGCTTTCAGCCAACGAAGAGGGACTCGGGCAAGACTTGAAGGAAGAAAGTATTCCCTTGGAAGACAAGTCTGAGAAAACTGAATCTCCCAAACCTGTGAATGTGAATGTGAATGGAAACGTGAAGGAAGATGTGGACAAAGGAAAAGATGATTCTGTAGAAGCCGAATTTAAAATGTGGGAGAGCTGCAAGATTGAGAAAAGGGAATTCTCACCAGAGAGAGAACCAGAGCCTGAATCCTTTGAAGAGGAAGTTGACTCCAAGAAAGAGGGTGGTGAGGGCTTTGACCAGATGAGTGGAGCCTCTATAAAAGAAAACGTGGATGATAGTGGGAGGAACTCACCATCAAAGGAACAAGTGAAGAAGAAGAAGAAGGCTTTGCTTGGCAAGTTTGGAAGCCTGCTCAAGAAAAAGAGTGGTAGCAACCACAAATAGAACAACATTTTACCTTGGCTGGTATATTGAACATTAAATTGTTTGCATGTATTTGCTTTATGATTTTTGCTTCTTGATGAATAGCTTTTAAAGAATGACTGAGGCATGTAATATTGTTTAGGAGTCTTACTCTAGTCACTTATTTTGGTTGCGGACAGTAAATTGAATGTGGTGGAATTATTGTTATTTTTTTGTCCCTTGTTATTATGATTCTTCTTGCCCTTCTGCATAGATCTGACGAAATTAAGAAGTGGCAAGGTGGATTGTATTCTTATACCATCTTATCTTGATTCCAATGAAAGTTTAGATAGAACTTCTGATGTTTGTTACCCCTTTGACATATAAGCACCACTTGGTGTTTCTAATAACATTCATTGGTTAAAAAATGTTTCTGCATGTTGGATATACTAGGTGGATTCACTCTAAATTATATGTGGAAGCAAAAAAGTTACTACTCTAATGATTGACTCAGCATATTGGTTTCGTTATTACAACTACAATGATTGATTCAGCATATTCAGCAAGTCTGCACATTCTCTGTTGGTTGCATTTGTCTTGCTCCAGTTTTTCTATATTCAGGAACTGTACTGCAGGGATTAAAATACTCTGATGAAAAAACCTGTTGAGATTATAATATGAACTGATTATTTTTTCACTCCATACAATCTTTTCTTTTTAAAGTAATCAAATCCTTATGCACGTGCGTGGTTTTTTTATGCGTGAAAAAAACAAGATCAATGAAACCACAGCTTATACAGTTATAGCATATAAAAGTTCCCTAAAAATGAACAATTTTTTTGTCTGTTTCAAGTATCTCATTGGTAGATAACTTCAACATACTAATTATGATATTTTACAAATGAGACAATCTCGTATTTTCAACTTATATGAGAGGACTGGTAACATCATGATTTAAACCGTATTAATTTTTATGTAGTAAAAATATTCTTTCAGAAAAATGTAATACAGGGTAATGTGTTTTCTTGAGAGAGTAAGCTTAAGTATGGATACAAAAATGCTCTTAACAAGGGATGCCGTTTGTAAAGTCACTTCCTGGCTCTCCAAAATTCCATCCTCCATCTGCAAGCAAATTATATAAAGCAACGACATTTTATTTGGGTTAGTGCTTGTTTTGAAGACACTTGGAATTAATACCTTAGCTTTAGCTTTCCAAAAATAAAAGGTGGTCTTGGCTTGGGGTTAACACTGAGGTAAAGTTTCAATCTTTAATATAATAATAACACAAAAAAACACTTAAGATTACAATTGAATTTTTATGGTATGTGTTGAAAACAATTGTACTCTTCAAGACATAAACTTGGCAGACAGATTTTCAACTCTGAAGGGCTTTGTACTAAAGATGGTTTCTGTGACCTCAGAAAAGCTCTTGTCTGCTATGTTTGGGCTATCTGCTTTGTGCAGTGTTTTTCTTTTCTTGTTGCTCACACTCTGTATAAAAAAAACGGATTTTTATCTAAAATTTTACAACTTTAAATTTCACATAAAATAGTATAAATTTAAAATTCTCTGTACTTTTTTTTTTTCATTTGATTTTATGTTTTAAAAGTTGTACCAACCAACTTTTATGACAGAAACAAATTAAATCTAATATATGTTCACAAATTAATAAACACAATTTAATTGAATACGTAATCTTATTACTAATATTTTCACAGATGATAAATGTGTTCATGAAATTAAGTTTTATATTAATTTAATACATTTTATTATGAAATGTAATGTAGTAAAATAAAATAAAAGAACAAAGAGTCAAAGAATTTTAAAAGACGGAATAAAGTATGTATTAGAAAAGTAGAAATTGAAAGAGTATAAATTTGTAGTAGAAACCTTAGGAGGAAGTCAATGTTGGTGGCAGACCGAAGAAGAAGAAGAAGCAAAGAACGATGTGGCTGGAGATTATCGTCGGTTTGGTCTTCTTCAAATTGTTCCGACGATTCTTCTACGACGACGACGTTTTAGAATTGGAAGGATCTGATTATTCTGTTCTTTTCTCCGTCGCTGATAGGTCTCTCTCTCTTTCCCCTCTCTTTTTCGTTTTCTTCTTTCTTTCCCCTATTTTTGTTCTAGGGCACAAATCAAGTTCAATTTTTCTCAGGCTTAAAAAACTCTACGGAGCAAATGTGTATGTGGGTCTTCGAATTCCCGATGCTGACACTGCTTCTCGACAGAGCATTGATATGGTTCTTCTCACCAAACAGTATTCTCCCTTTTCTTCGTTTCAATCTTTTTCTTATTTTGGCAATGGCTACTACTGTAACGTTTCCTTCGGTATATTGTAAATAACTAAAGTGTGGTTTTTGAATTTCAACTTATTATACTGCAGAGAGCTGGTGGTGGTTTCTGTGAAAAACTTCTCAGGAATTTTGACAATTGGTGGCGATGGTAGCTGGGTCTGTGAAAAGCCAGACAAACGTAAAGCAGAGCGTCACCCTGATCCTGTAAGGAACCTCTAGAATCTTAATATTACTAAAATGGTAGCATCCTTAATTGCCTCATAGAATGCGGTTTTATAAGATTGCATGAATTGGAAACTGGTTTGGATGTTTATTAAATTATACTATCAAGAGTGGTTTGGGTTTCTTTTTGTTCACTTTTTTTATCGAGACTGCTGAATTGGACATGGAAGAACACCAGTTGATTGCTTGATTAATAAGTTTGTTCGTCAACTGTTTTCTCAAATTATGTACAGGTGGAAGAAGCACGGAAGCAAGCTTCTATTCTCGAATCATATCTTGAACAGAGAGGGGTTGCTCTGCCTGAAGGATACATATGTTGCAAAGTTATACTTCCAAATCCTAAATTAATGTATGATTTTGAATCTACTCGTCATCCACCCACTATTATTAGTGCGAAATTCTTCTTATGATCTTTTAGATGCTGCTCTCTTTTGATTTGTGGTTTGTGATGATAACAAAAAATATGGTTCTTGCCTATATCATAACTAATCTTGAATCTTGGGTAACTGTATCAATAAAAACATTTTGTGTAGAACTCAAAACAAGTATTCACTCTTCAGAAACATCATTTCTGAGCTATTGTTTAATGCTAACTGTATCATTCTTCTCTCCTCCATTACCATCATCTAGAAAAAACATAGCTTCTAAGTTTGCTTCACGAGAGGCTAGTCTGCCAATTCAAGAAGTCTAACACCATTGCCAACTGGATCGTGCTTCACTATTGTCCCACAACTTGTCTCTCCTTTTCTGTACATTATATTCTTTATCTTTTCTAGACAAAAGTTGAGGGTTGGAATGCACATAAACCAAATATCATTCATTTTGGACTCATTTTGTTTTTCTTCAAAAAATGAGTAAAGGAATATATATGTACATCAATTCGTCTCACAACATGAGGAAAATCATGGTTAGACTAGAAGCTTTAAGGCAAGCTTTTTAGACATGTATCTAGAAGTATCCAAGTCACATTAGAAAAAAATCAAATGAAAAAAAGAATGTATACTTTTCAAATATGTACCGTGCATTAGGGAAAAAAATTGAAAATGCATACCTGGAAATGTCCAAAGAGTATTTGTTAGGAAGTAGAAGGTAAATGTAAGAAGAAGAACTAGAAAGAATCACACATAGAAATAACATGGTTCAGTTGAAGTGTTAATGAACTTTAATCTATGTCCATGATAGGATTCACTACATTCAGAGTTTCTCTCTTACACAAACTCACTAAAGCACAACCCAAAAGTTAACTTCAATTGATGATACAAAGGTCCTATTTGTACAGTAATATCAATATAACTAACACATGTGAAACACACTCAGACTATTGAAGAAGATATGTGAACAATGCTTTTTATTATTGAACTAAAAAGTCACTTAGACGGTCTCAGTAGACGTTTAGAGACAATTCACCACATATAGAAACTGCATATCAAACACTGGATCGCCTGGTACAGTTAGACGGTCTAGGTACTTTTTAAATAAGATTTTACTGAGTCAATATTTACAATATTGGTATCCAATGTGCGTACAAGATCGATACTTGTAATGGACTATGACTATTTTACTATTCACATGTTTATGAATTCTTTGCATGAGATGAAGAAATCAATTCTGTGTAATTTCTGGTTAAACTTTTGTTGTATAAGTTGGTTGAAATATGTTAGATAAGTTGCAAATGTTGGTGTATGGTTCAATTACTCGAGAAACAGTATTTTTGACAGTAAAAATGCATCTGCTAATCTAGTCAGACAACTGATAATTTTATCTTGCCTCCTTTGCTAATGCATGTCAAAATTAAACAATTAATCTCTTTATTTGTATTTGCAGTACCATTCCTGCAAATGGTCTTCCATCTGAAGTTATTACCCATGATCAATGGATACAACTGAAGCCAGAACCAAAGAGCGCATTGTCTAGTTGGGTAAAGAGTGCTTTTCGTAGTGGGAAGAAGGATATGGTAGAATCTGTTAATCAGAATCTTGATTTTGTCCTTAGCTCAGCACCAATATGGGATAGGTTAGTTACCATTTTGTACTTGATGAGTCACTGAATTTTCTAGTAAAACTGATTGCAATTTGATGCTGTTAATAGCGCCTTGACAAAACTTTGGCTTAGGGAAGCAAGTATGTCAATCCATTTGTGACCTATCAGATGTTGGCTTGTTAAAAATCTGGTTCTGCTTGCTTGATGTGTCAAAGCTCTATTAAGAGAAGGCCTGATGATGGGTTTATGTATGTGGCATCACAGAATTACAAATGATCATGTTAAAGCTAGCTTGGAGCCATAAAGCATAGACCCACTTGAACCTTCAGCTGGGTTTCTTTTTCTTTATGAAAGAGATTTTTAATACACTGTTATGAACTGACTAATAGACGGTTCCATCTATTTTACTTGTATTTTATTTTGGTGATTTCACTATTCAGTGGCTTCTTTTTAAGAAGATTTAAAACACTAATATATGTTGCTTTAGCCCCTACTTAAGCAAATGACTTTGGTGCAGATAAGGAAATTATTCTGTTCACTTTTTTTGGTTAGTTGTGATCTAAATGGGGTTTAGAAATCAGATGTACATGCCTTCATAACAGTGTTTTGGAGCTTTGTTGGTATAATTTAATATTTACCAAATCATAGTTTTCACTTACAAAGTGTTTGTTTGGTTTATAGGGTGGAGCTTAAAGGCAACAAGTATGTATTGGGGGACTTCCTGGAATTTAAGGGAAAACAAGAAGATGTTGAGGCTTTAAGACATATTAGGAGATCAAAAGTTGGTCGTGTGACAATCCAAAAGACAAGCATGTTTGGACTGGGTAATCTTTTGGGAATAAATTATGATTGTACTTTTCCAGTTGTATCTGTGTGCTTAACAGTAATTATGATATCCTCTATCCCCAAAACATAGTAATAGTAGTATCCTCCTTTTTGTTAAAATTATATGAATTAAGATCAAGAAGAATCAAGACAAAATCACTGTGGGAAGGGAGAGAGAATTTTAACATTCTAAAATTGGCTCTTATACACTAGAGGTGTCCATGGTTTGCTAAAAATTAAAGCACAGCTAAAAAATATTGGGTTTATGTTTGGTTTTGTACAAATTTCTGTTTTATGCACAAGACCATCCAAAAGTTAGAAAAAAAAAATCCTCTGACAGTTCTACTTCCTGGCCCCTTTCTCTTCCTCAATTTTCCTCCTCCACTCTGTCTAGCACTGCTCTTCCTCAAAACTGGTTGTGTGGTTGGGCTGTGAATCAGACGCCAAACAACGAACAGAACAAAACTTGGGTTGTAATTCAACTACTTATATTGTGCTATTTTAGTTATATTGTTCCTCATCAAACGCATCTTAGTTGATATTTGGAAATCAGAAAAGTATGTTTTTTGATCTCCTCATTGCTGATTATTAATCCTGCGGTTCTTCTAATTATGATGTTGAAATAAATACCTGAGACAAATGATCTTCGATAAGACTATTGTTTCAACTGATAATGAACTGTCTCTGATAGAGGGAAAAAATTCATGAAAGCAAGCTTTCTATAGTTGTATTGATTTGGTCATTGATTTGCGGTTTCTTTGACTAACTTGGAATGATTTGCAGCTCCTTCTAGGCTTCAAGTTCTATACAGGTTGCGGGACTATAGAAGTGAAGGGGCATCAGAACCGGAGTGGAAAGAAGAAACCGTAAGATCAAGTACCGAGATAATCTTTCAGCCTGAAAATGGTTCAAAAATTCGAAAGTTTAAGCTCTCCTCAGTGAGCTCTATGCTTCTTAGTGCTTGAAGCCAGCCAAACTAAGGAAGCGTATTGTAGTGATGATTTTTGCAGCTGGCATCCATCTCTCATCTATTTTATATGCCTATATGCCTCTTCAAGGATTTATATTCTTCTTTAAGCTACGTGAATGGATATATATACATTACTAGCCTTAGAAAATATCAATATAGTCAAATACCTATATATCCCTCAATATTTTAATATAGTGAACAGTTTTTTTGGCGTGAAGTTCATCTTTAACCTTCAGCTTTAGATCTCCCATATGGTGACTAAACATTTGTTATCTTTTCCCCTACTGTGAATTGCTTAGAAATATTGCATGTCCCCATGGTTTTGAAAGATCAGTCTAACCCTATTCAATGACAAGATTCACCCTCAATGATCAATAGCTTCTACTCTAGCAACGACAAATTTAGCTTCCCACTATCTATTTCAAAGTGGTCCATAATTTTATATTAGAATGTGTCATGATGAGTAAAATTGTTTAGTGGTAATCAAAGCAGAAAATATCCTTACTTGAAGATTGTTTGACTCTTGTAATTGAAGTTAGTCTGGACTTGGAATATGCTCAGCAATTCTGTAGGTGGTGGTAAGAGTTCTCTCTCCCGTTCCCAATGCACGGGTAACCGTAATTTATTGAGAAATTATAATTTGTAGATTTTTAATCTCGAATCCAATATCTGTTTGTATAATGCAAAGTATAATATACTAAATAAAGTTAATTGATAAAGTTTTTTTTTTGGTTTTACCATGGTTTTTTTTTTTTTTTTTTTTTTTTTTTCTCGTATAATTG
>Ga0123340_1005713_pt1 | contig 11861 bp, 8 predicted proteins | sample SirMexnodulemix_FD_89961 | JGI IMG/M metagenome (GOLD analysis project Ga0123340, IMG submission 89961) | Root nodule microbial communities of legume samples collected from Mexico - Siratro Mexico nodule mix | ecosystem: Host-associated > Plants > Roots > Nodule | place: Mexico: Nepantla... | reverse complement strand
TAATTATTATTTAAAAAGTATAGGATTGAGATAATAATTACAAGGTCGTAAGGTCGTAATGAGTCTAAGTAAATCATATATAATTTCTTAAGGTTACTTCTCGATTTTAGTTAAGTATATGGACACGTGTAAAGATATTCTGAAGCTCAACTCAAAACTTAATCTTCTTGATAATATTTGATTAATGTCTTCAATTAATCGAGGTGACACAGATGAAAATCAATTATTACTCGACCAACAAGGTCCAGAAATTAAGATGTCGCACACTGCATTAGCCTCCTAAGCTTAAATATTCAAAGAATTGAAGATTCTCGAAAGAAAAATTTATTTATTTTTCAGTATGTAGGTAGGTTGAGGTGTATTTTGTTCGAATTATCGGTACACCATGGTTCTTTAAGCTCCACAAGCGAAAGATCGTGAACAATTACATAGTAATGATTAAGAAATTGATACACTTTTAAAGCTAGAAACACTGGTGTAAGCATCTCCATTTGGAGAAGAGTTTTAGGATAATAGTATTATTGTGATAAATTCACTTGAGTGGAAAATCCATAGTTAAGATAAGTTAGAAAAATGATAGACTTTTGAAGAAGGATTCACTTATGTGAGAGTATCTTTAGCTGAAAAGTTGTGCACAGATATTTCTGAGAACAATGTTCATTTATTCAATTGTCTCATTAAAATTTTCTTAACCAAAACTCTCTTTAAGAATAAAATGTCGATGGTAAGAAAGACAACACATTGATTCAGAGAAGTTCAGCCAAAAAATTTAAGAGACTTGCATTCCAAGTTTTAGGTCTGTCCTTGTTATCGAGGTGTTGTAACCGGTAAGCTCTATTATTCAGATTTCTTTGAATTCGAAATAGTCTTTTCCACTTTAGTGCAAATTTGCCTTTAAGTTGTGTCTTTCCATGCTTTACTTCTCATCTGTCAAACTAATTCACCCTCTTAGAAAGATCTCATCTTCAACCTAGCTTTGTATTGTCGTGACGTTCTGCTTGCACGTTTATTCTCGTATTTTTGCTTTGTCATGAAATTCTTCAACGAGGGTCTAGTTGGTTCTAAGACACTTGTTCATATGGAAATCACTAAGTTTCGTCTAATGGTTGCCTCACCACTCTACCAAGTTAGTCACATGTATCATCTAAAGATTGTTGTAGAACTTGACAGACATTGGTAATAATGATGTGAGTGATACCAAAATCACATACATAATTCTTTCACACAAACTTCTGCACCTGCCGAGATGTAATTTTGAAGAAGGGTTAAACCTGTAATCGATTTTTACCGTTAAAATTTATTTTCTCCTCCGGTTGGGGAAGGGACCCACTGTGTCGCAACATCTAAATTCCCACAAGCTGGTCCAATGTTTAATTAAATCTGTGATGGAAGCAAATGCAAACAAGACAAGATTAAGATTAAACTAATGTTAAGCTTAACAGGTCACAGAATCAGACACCAGAATGCAGTGTTTTGTTCTTAATCTTCATACGCTGTCCACATCACTGTCTCAAAAACAAAGCCCTGTGAACAAAACAATCTCCTAACTTTTTAATCAACCCTCTTTCCATTAGCCCGTGACACAAGCTACAAACACCACCCCGTGATTTTTCACCCAACACGTGTCCCCTCTTCCTTTCTCCTCATCATATTGTGGCCTCAAACCAAGTGAGCAAAGAAAAAAGAGCACACACACATGCCTAAACTCTTTCTTCGATTTCTGCACAATCTGGTTGGAGCTGCATGTGACTATAATATTGTGTTCGAACTGTAATATCATGATACATAATACACTAACGCACATTCTCTCTCTCTCTCTCTCTCATGCCCTATCAATCATGGTCACATAGGACCCACGTTTTGAACAAACCAACCACTATCTCCGCGAGTGAGGGGCGTGTGTGAACCCTTCCACGTGGCAACCAGAGAGCCACAAACCATGCTGTCACCTCAGAGCACCATAATAAAGTGCACCCCAGAATCTCTCTACTCACAAACTTTTTCTCTGTTGAAATTGCGATGGTTTATTTGCTTTTGAACTCTCACCTTCTGATTGTACACACGTGACAGGTTAAGACAAACATGAATACATGCACATTGCTTACAATTTTTTTTCACCTCACTACTCTCCTCTATAAAACCCCCACTCCTACACATATTTTACAGAGCAACTCCTATTTGCTTACAATGATCTATAACTACACTAGCTAATTGGATGGCTATAGCAAAGAGATAAAGAGGAGAACAAAAAAATTGCACCATTCTTCATCAGGTGAATCACAAAGACTAGTTGATTTTTAAATGTTGCTTTATTTGTTTAAATAGGCACGTAAGAGTACGGATACATTGGAGAATTTTGGTTTTTTTTATGAGGGTCATTTTCTGTGTCCTAGCTTTTTATCTCTTCTTCTGTCTGTTTAACTATCTTTTGTTTTCTTCTTATTTTTTTTTGCATTCATAAGGGGTTTGATCTCACCCGTGAATGCGTTAATTCTGTTGTCGCGTACCAAACATGTCCTTCTTGCAAATTCATAGCCACAATGAGCTAAACAACAACAAAGAGTCACGATATGTTTTGCTTTTAAATCAAAACCACATTCCCACATCTACTCTTCTTTGTATTCCTTTTAGGCCCCCTAGCACCTATTTTTTTCTTTTACTTTTTTTTTCATCAAACAGTTAATTATCACGTTTGATTTAAATAGTTAAAATTAAAAACTAAAAGTAAAACAAATAAAATTATGAAGTTATGGATAATTTAATCCAATTAGTCTAGTTTTTGAGTTATGAACTTTAATCCTACTAATTCCCTCCCTTTTTTTTATTATGTCTGTCATATCTGAATTGCCTTAACAAAGTATAATGCAGCAAGGATGATGGAATAAAGCATTTTAATCAGGCTTATTAGTTGACCAATCTAGCAAACAAGAGATAGTTTATTTTTCATTGCATGAAAAGATAAATTTTGTTTAACTCCAACTACAAAGGTACCTGTGATTCAATATGTAAGTTCAATTGTTTTTTGTGCCTTCCTATGCGGCTCTGTACGTTCACGATTCCCACTGTGGTTAGCTTTATTCTTTTTTGCTATCTGCTGCTCTGTTATTTAGAGATCTTGCTCTAACTTATAGCAATAATTCACATGCAGAATCTCATAAAATGTTATTTTTCAATAGCTACGTATCTGTTTGGCCACCTCCAAGGTAAAACATAAGAACAAATATGTCATATATTCAGACAAATATGCTACAACACCAATTTTCATATTCACAAATATTTTTGATAATTTTCTTGAACAGTATTTCTTCTTTATTCTAATTTAACATGTGTTCAGCTTACACTTAAATTGCTCTGCCTACCTTAAATTGTTCTTGTGTTCTAACATAACTAGTTAGCATTTTCTGTGAAAAATAATCGAAGACACGTTAAACTTACAGGCATTGATAGGACAAGTAATCAGTTGACTCTACAAATGCCATGGACCTTGATGTCGTGTTCTTTTGTTCGCCGTCTCTTATATCTAACTCCTTTTATTTGTGTGACCGAGAAAATACGGATGAACAGAAATGGAATAAAAAAGAAGAAGTTTGGTCAGTGATGTCACTGTTTTCTAGAAAACTTGAGCCTCAAAGGTTCTGAGCATACCCTTTTGAACATTTTCCAGAATGCTGTTTTGAAAACAAATTCACAAAATAAAACTAGTGGTGGTAAACTAGGTCCAAGAAGCTAGAGGGGAGAGAAGGTATAATGTCACGGACCACAACACAATGAACAGATACAATTAAAATAAGAGGGTGGTCACGGAAATGAGGTTGGAGAACAATGACACCGTGGCACAGTTACTACAGAACATTGACCTCCTAAGCCTCTAAAATCCTCCAACTGTTTTCTTGAGACAGTGAATCAACCATGATTCTACACGTGTACACCTCATGCTTTAGAATTTGTTCATGAACTATATCTTCTATGTTTTGAATATAAATAACAACATTAGCTTCAGGGTAGTTCTTACTATAGGCCAATCTGCTTCCAACCCTCTACAATTTAGTTTAATCTCCTCCATTTATATTTGTCTCTATAACATTTCTCAAGCTGGACTCTTGCAATCTCTTATCCACAGGTACCAATCATCCTTGGAGCTTTCACATTGGTGAAGAGACATTGGTAGTTTAGTGTCAAAAGTCGTAGAATTGAAGCCTGCAATGAGTCTTATTCGCTGGTCTTTTATCCTATGGATTACCATGATTCTTTTTATCCATAATTGGGATAATGTGGAAGGAAGATACCACTATCACAAGGGGAAAAGTCCCCCTGCTAAGTCCCCTACACCAGAGGAACCTTCTTCACCTCCTTCCATTTCCCCTGGTGTTCCCTCTGACCCTTATCCCAATGATCCTGGGGATTCCCCTTCAAACTGCATTTTCGATGTAAGATCCTTTGGGGCAGTTGGAGATGGTTCAGCTGATGACACAGAAGCATTCGTGGCAGCATGGAAAGCAGCTTGTGCGGTCGAGTCAGGGGTTGTTCTTGTTCCAGAAAATTACTGCTTCAAGATAACTTCAACTATCTTTACAGGTCCATGCAAGCCTGGACTAGTATTTCAGGTAAGAATGCTTGTTGAATTTCCTAGTTCTTCATTCATTTTTTTTATGTTATATGACATATTTGTCAGAATGCAAGTGTGATTAAGAAGTCTAACTCACACTGAACATATTGGACAAACATATATGTGAGAAGGGCTTAAGATATATATAAGCTTTTGGGTTGGTCCTGATGTGAAATTCATTTGTGTAGTTCTCTTGTGTTCCTTCAATGTAGCTTACTAACAAGGTTCTAACGTTAACAGGTGGATGGTACTCTCATGGCACCTGATGGACCAGAATCTTGGCCTAAGGAAGATAGCCACAGTCAATGGCTCGTGTTCTATCGACTTGATCAAATGACTCTTACTGGGAAAGGAACCATAGAAGGCAATGGGGAACAGTGGTGGGATCTTCCTTGCAAACCTCACAGGGTAATCATTTAATCAATAATATAACAACAATTACACCATTCTATTATTTGTTGTACTGTTGAAAGAACTCAAACTAAATGGTAAAAAAATTGACATTTCAGGGCCCCGATGGAAAAACTGTATCAGGACCATGTGATAGCCCTACAGTGAGTGAACTACTCTGTCTATACTTTTTTTTTTTCCGACCCACATGAACTGTCTTAGAATTGTTTCTCTTCTCAAATATAGATGATACGGTTCTTCATGAGCTCCAATCTGGTGCTGAGTGGGGTGAAAATTCAAAACAGTCCTATGTTTCACGTGAAATTCGATGGTTGCCAAGGAGTACTAATAGACAAGTTGTCAATTTCTTCTCCTAAACTGAGTCCAAATACTGACGGCATCCACTTAGGAAATACAAAGGGTGTTGGGATATATAACTCCGTAATCAGCAATGGTAAATACCAAAGAACAACGTCTCATTTCTCAACAAGGTTGTTTTGTTCTGTTTATATAAATGCCAGAAAAGTTGTTTACAATGATGTGATTTTTGAACAGGTGATGATTGCATCTCAATTGGACCCGGGTGCTCAGACGTGGACATAGAGGGTGTTACTTGTGCTCCTACCCATGGTATAAGGTATGTTACATAATTAATCATAATTTGAAGTTAAATTGTGTTGCTAATTATGTTAACTACTCATTAATGATGACTAATGTACAAATAAAATAAACAAATTGTGTTAACTGATTCTAGAACCATTTCTAAAAGCAAAACGAATGAAAAGTGACTTTCACCAATGGCATGAGTATAGTGACACTCCAAGTTGTACTCCAAGATTCCAACTAATCTTCAACAAAAGATTAAAAAGTTTGGCCTTTCAAATGATCCTCACCAATTCTCCAAAAAGTTAGGGTCACAGGAGTTATTTATTTGTTTTCTTCTTTTACTGATCTATATAGGTGTATTACTTAAACAGTTGGAACAGTTCAAACTGCCAATAATTAATAAGACAAGAGTTCAAACTGTTGCTTTAATTAGACACATCAAAGTCTTTACATTGCCAAGTTTCCACTATGTTAGTTTTAGTATGTTACACCAAATGCTTAACATTGGTGATTTCATTTCCACAGCATTGGAAGCCTGGGAGTGCACAATTCCCAGGCATGTGTCTCAAACTTAACTGTTCGGAACACCATCATAAAGGAATCAGACAATGGCCTGAGGATCAAGACATGGCAAGGAGGAACGGGCTCAGTGACTGGCCTAAGATTTGAGAACATCCAAATGGAGAATGTGAGGAACTGCATCATCATTGACCAGTACTACTGCTTGTCCAAGGAGTGTCTCAACCAAACTTCAGCAGTGCATGTGAACGATGTGATATATAGGAACATAAAGGGTACTTATGATGTGAGAACTCCTCCTATACACTTTGCTTGCAGTGACACTGTGGCATGCACCAACATTACACTCTCTGAGATTGAGCTTTTGCCATACGAGGGGCAATTACTCGATGACCCTTTTTGCTGGAATGCTTATGGAACTCAAGAGACCATGACTATACCTCCACTTGATTGCCTAAGAGAAGGTGAACCTGATACAGTAGTAGAGCTCTCTGCCTATGAATGTAAGAGTTAACATGTAACATTAAAGGCTGCTATGGGAAGTATATCATGTATCAGATAGTATGCATATAGAGCAGAGAGAGGCATTGTTGTGGATTGTGATTGTGATGTTGTATTGGTTACTTAGGATTCGTCCCTATTTGGGGTTTCCCCTTGTGTGTGATGAGTTATAGAATTTATTCTCTTTTTTGGAAACTACATTGTAATAGTTTGATCGGGCATTTATATATATCATATGACAGGTTTTAAATATCAGCTTGAGTTTCATTTCACGAGTTTAAATTAAGCAATGCAGTTCATAGAGAGGTGATTACTGATACATTTAACTTGGATTGGCCCAAAAATTAACTACCAAGATGGAACATGATATCAGAGACATCATCCATGTCCTAATCAGGAACATTTTTTTTTTACTTGTGGAAAACTTGGTAATAGAAAAAGTAAATAAATTGTAATGAATGAAATTGGAATTATAATAACAATTTTAAAAGAAGGAGACGAAAAGACCGTGCTTTAGAGACCATGGGTGTATTTAAAATTTAGCTGGAACATTTAAATCAATTTTTAATTTTAATTATTGAATATTATGTTATCATATTTAACAATTTTTTTTTTTCAAATTCAAATTTACCTCAAAATTGACTTCTAAGCTATAATATGTTGGTTTTTAAGTTCCATTTGAGTTCAACTTAATTTAACTATAATATGTAGAGTACACAATGTTCTTCTATTCTAAAAACAAAATATCAAAAAAGAGAAATTAAAATATTTATATTTTCTTTTCTATTGAATTATCAAACTTTATTATATATGTTAAATCAAACTCATTTTAACTCTATAAAAGTAATAAGAAAGTAACTTGAACATAGTAGAGACATTCTAGTACATAAAGCTGTTTTAGAACCTGATTTATTTATTTATTGTTAATTGAAATACGGTTTATCATATTTAAATTTGATTTGAAATCCCCAATTATTTCATATGGATAAAATTGTGAGCATCTCATCATTATTATTGAATCATTAATAATTAAATTTTTAAATAGCTCGATTCAAGAATCACATGACCCATTTAGCCCTCCACAAAATTCTTGGGCCCTGTACTAGGAATCGGCCCATTAGTGCGATTCACTCTTCTCCGTTTCTAGTACCGTAAAACGCAGGGTCGTTTCGTTTCGTTTCGCAATCGCAATTTCACATCCCGTGCTCCTTCGCTTTGCTCGTAAACACAACTCGAGGACTCAGAGTAAGAAGTAGTGATAATCGGTATGAGACAAGTGCTCACTATTACAATTTGTTGGTTAAGTAATGGTCTCTTTTTTCCGCCTTCTAACTGTTCGATGAATTGCCTCTGTATTTTTGTTTCGCAGACTCTATACCATGCCGTCCCTTCAAACAGCTCTGCCTCCTGAGCTCGCCAACAATGTTATTAGGGTCAGTCACCTACCAAACCTTCTTTATTAAACCTTCTTTCTTCAATTCAATCAAACTCCAACCCCCTGCTTCGCTTTCATAGGTGTAGAAAGACTGAAATAGAGTTTTGTTCTCCTTATCTGGAATTTTGGTTTCAATTTGATCCCTTTTTAAGTTTAAAAGATTGATGAGCAATGGTAATTTTGACTAGAGTCACATGTTTAATAGTTTGACGTTTGTAATGTTTCACCTAATTTGTTGAAAGGTGTGTTTGGATGTATGTTGGAATGGCGATGAATGCAAAAGTTGTATTTTCCGATGAGCAAATGGAGGAGTAATGTGAGTGTTAAGTTCAGTTGAAAGGGAGTTTAGTGGGATGAAACTGAAAATCCAAACACACTAAATTGATGCAGTAAGCTAACAGAAGGACCAATTTAGTGTTTTAAATTAAAGACTTAAATTAAATTATTTCAACTTAAGGGACCAAATTGAAACAAAAATTTAGATGAATGATCAAAATTCTAATTTATCCTTCAAAAAAAAAAAAAAATCTCTGATTTACTTTTATGGCTTTTTGTTTTATAGCTCTACCGTGAATGCCTGCGAAGAGCTAAGTATATTGGCCAACGGGTAAGTCATTCTTCTCTTTCTCTTTCAAACAGGTTCAGTTGTGGCTAATTGCTGTCAACTTAATTTAAGTACAGTACATGGGAATCCCCACCATGGTGAATTTTTTGAAAATTCGGTTGTATATGTCTCATGCTTATGATGCTTGTTTTCTAGAGACATGTAATTAGTGTTCATGTTTAGGTGTTGTGATTTAAGATGTCAGACAAACTCTGATCCTATCAGTGCACGGCATTATTTACTTCATCTTTTACTTTTGTGCTTGTGATGCTATTCACCCTTGATCATGGTATGCTTCTGCATTGGGGTTACTGTCCTGTTGTTGCTGTGCTAGTAATGCATAATTTTTTAACTGAAGCACTGCATTTGTCATGTCCTATTGAGATAAACATTTCGTGAACATTTTTGAAAAGGAAACTATGAAGGTAAAATGAGTTAAACTTCTTTCTTAAGTTGACATTAACTTATGTACTTCAGCTTTTAAAGAAACTTTCTTATCTAACTCTTCCAAAAGTTGATGAATGAGGTGTATTCGTTGATTTTAACTTGTGGAAGAAGTTTCTTTCATTTTGCTTTTGATTTTTCTTCTAGAGAAGTATTTGTGAAGAAGTTTACTTAAACAAGGTTTAAACATCTGCATGTGTGAAGATGCTAAGACGTGACAAACTGATCATGCTGTATGCCTGCAGAAACATAACACACCACTTCTTGTTGATATGGTGAGACAACAGTTTAAGAAACACAAGCATGAGACAGATCCTGAGAAAATTCAGCAGTTGAAGGATGAGTAAGCTTGTATCTAGTATAGTACATTTATATTGTGCACGTTTGTTCCTATTGAGGCCCCGTTTCTTCCTTTGAACCATTTCCCCTTCACCAGCCAATACATTTCTGATGTCTCGGCACAATAACATGGGCACATGTGTGTGAAAATTACGCTTATCTACTTATTTGTAGACTGGTTTCTGGTTTTGCAGTGCCGCAAGGGGGCTTATCAATCACATATTGTACGAGTCAGAGCAAATGACAGGTTCTAAATTTAGCAAGACTAAGCGGCCTAATTCATGATTCAGTTTGTCCATGAGTTCAAGGTTTGGCAGATCAAGCATCTAGCAAAAGCCTTCCAAGGTTTTTATGGTTATTGGTTAATTTAAAATGTTATTTAAAAAAATTGTGGAAGATAGGGCAATGGGTTCTTTTGCCGATGCCATTTTCATATCCATACTGCTCAAGTTCCTTAAAACTACTTCTAGTTTCTACCAAATGACTCAGTGTAGAAGTAATAAACCTTTGAAGAAGTAACAGTGATCCGTATGGCCTTTTTTATTTTTCAATTTTAGTTTTTGGTTACATTGAAAAGGCCTTGTGCATGATTGCAAAGATGGAAAAGTCGAAGTCTAAGCCCAGAAACGGGATTAATTTTAGGTTTCAGATTTGAACGCATACTACATTTCTGAAGTTTCTGAGTTCAAGGGATTGTCACTTGTTAGCTTCTGGAGCTGCATTGTTTTAAAGGTGGGTAAAAAAATTGTCTCTGTGGTGTAGGTTTGTCACTTTCATTATCGATTTTTATATTCTCCATGAAGAGTATTTAATTGGTTAAAAACGGTAGAATATTTTTTTTTCCTTATGACAAAAAAGAGTAAATCCTTTTACAGTCAAACCAAGTCAAGAGTCAACGAGTTATGTTTGTTATACTAAACACGATTATCCAGTTCTCTAGGTTCAACGCCTCGACATAAATTCCTTTTCTAGTCTGTAGTTATTGAAAAATGGAATAAATCCCTGTAGTATTCAATTACTCATCATCGTACCAAGGAATGAAAACTTAAATAAGATCTGTTTATACTCTTAATACTTTATAATGTCTTTGTTAATTAAAATTCAAAATATGACAAATATTAAAAATTGTCACTAATTGGTACAGACTTTTAACGAAATTTGAAGTCATTGCTAACTGTGAATCCTTAACGACATCAGCTTTATTTGGACTGAGAATATAACATTGCGTCATTTTTAAATTTGAGTTCAAATTGGACATTTTAGAAGTGAAGTGTCAAATTGGATTTTATAAATACAGGAAAAATCTAACCCAATTTACATAATGTCAAATACAATTTTCATTGCACCAAACACGGGATGATCCAAAGAAGAATATTTGTGAAATCCATGAAGTTGAGGTCAGACTTATTTCAAGAAGGGACAGTGTTGTTAAAAAAGCTTCTGCATGAATAGCATATGTTAGGCTGATAATGGACTACCAAACTTGTCTTTTTGAAAGACAATCCCTCCCTAATTATTACATAAATGAAGAATGATTACTTTAAGAGCTTTTTTCAACAATGAGAGATTTATGGAGACATTCTATCAAATAAAAGTTGAAAAGGTGGCAAGTAACATTTCAATGCCACCATAATAGCATTGCCTAACATTAAAAATCAAAGCCATCAAACCATTCTAACGACTCTTTCTCTTTATTCATAGACATTAACCACTGCTGCAAAATCCTACAGTAGATAATTTATAATGTCACAATTGCCTTTTGTCAATTAGGTTAAAAAGAGTTTGAGACAGGTAATCTTTCTTGTCAATTAATTATCATATATTTAGTGTTTAAATATCGTCTTGATATTATTTAATTGGAAAATGAGTCTTACAATATAAATTTAGTTATAAATGTCTTAATTGTATATATTTTTACTAAGTTTGATTAATAATATTCTTCATGGATTGATGTAAGTGCACGGAGAAAAAAATCTAGGAAAGAAATCTTTAGATAACATAGAATTCAATCAACGAATCATCATTTACCCAATGAATCTTTAAATTTGCACTAACTTTACCGTTAATGTACTTAGCGATGAATTGTTTATCTAGTGAAAATATTTCGGATAGCAATAACAAACGTAACGGCTATATAAAAAAATTAAGAAATAATATGAACAAATTTAAGAAATGTGATGAACAAATCACTGAGTCAATAAAACACTGACAGTTAGTAAATTAAAATTAAATTAGTGTATATAAAAAATTATTAAGCAATTAGGAGAAAGCTAAACAATATCAATAACTACTAAAAAATAACAAATTGATTACATAAGATAATAGTTTTATTATTAACATATATAAGAGTGAAAACATGACACGAAATAAAATATTATATATCTAATAAAATATTTTATTTGTTTAATATTTTTTTT
>Ga0123340_1005711_pt1 | contig 11862 bp, 8 predicted proteins | sample SirMexnodulemix_FD_89961 | JGI IMG/M metagenome (GOLD analysis project Ga0123340, IMG submission 89961) | Root nodule microbial communities of legume samples collected from Mexico - Siratro Mexico nodule mix | ecosystem: Host-associated > Plants > Roots > Nodule | place: Mexico: Nepantla... | reverse complement strand
CTCTGACACAGTCAAAAAGTTCTATGCATAATATGATTCCATAAATTGGGGAATGTAATATTTGGAAACATTGAATGATATTAAAATTGTATCTGCATATTTCTTTTGATAAAATAAAATTTCGTTTGATTTCTCGTTTATATATTTCTGTTATGCTAAGAGAAGTATACACCACGGGTAGGCTACGAGATTTCTCAAATTCTGAAGGATGTCGCAGAATATAAAAGGAATAAAAAAAATGATTGCATAATAAATCATGTTTATAGGCCATTTTTCTCATCCTAAAGTTTAAAAATCATAAAACATCCATTGCACCTTTCTTTGAGCCTAATACAAATGTTTTTTTTCTTTTAAAATATATACCTTGAACAAGGATCACCAAGTGAAAGTCAGTTCAAGTTTGCATATCAAAAGTTTCTTAGAAGAAAATTCATAAAAAAAGAAGAGGTGTAACAAAAGATTCCCAAATAAAAAAAAAGAGAAAAGAAACGAGAAGAAGTTCAAAAATGAAAATATGTCATCAAAATAAAAAGATGACAACTCACAAACAAAATTGTTCTCACAAAGTGAGTCAAAACAAAGAAAAGAAAATAAAAAATTAAAGAAGAAACTCAGAGAAAAGCCTTGGCTGTTTTTCACAAACCAATAATGGATGATCTTTGTTCCAAAATTATAACCCATAAACACCCTTTGGGCCTTTAATATCCTTTTCTTCAAAACCCTTTAACCTCTAGGCACATTACAAGCCCAATAAAGTCCACATTGATTGGGGAATGATTGTTAATGATTTTCACTTAGAATAGCTTTGCAATAAAGGAAAATGACTAATAGCATGTGTCAAAAAAAATGAAAATGAACGTAAAAGAAATGAAAAAATCAGAATGCCTCTGGTAAAAAAAAGTGACACCAGTTAGCATTGATAAAGTTAACACTGGGGCAATTCTTTCTCATGAGAGTCATTGTTTATTCAAATTGGTTTGTTACCCTTAAAAAGTAAGACTAGGGCAATTCAGTGTAGTTTTTTCAATAAGAGTTGCACTCTCCTAACCATCACCCAATGTTCATAAGCCACCCTTTTGAACCCAATTTCTCATATTTTAAAACTGGGGCATTTTCATTGCCTATTTGGAGTTTAATATTCTTTCCTATATTCTGTTCATCCACCTATTCTAACACGTATGCATTAAAATATTAGAATTGATAACGTTCACAATTTTTGTGTCAGGCATTAAGATTTGTGAATATCTTTTGCAAAATGAGGAAAAATCAAAATTCATTCCTAATAAATTCAATGATTGCATAGAAACATTTGGTTTAGAGAAATCGATAAAGAAAAAAATGATTCAAAATTTGTCTTTTAAAATAATCAAAATTCTCACGCATTCAAAATAAAAGCAAAATCAATAGATCTTATGCATTCATATAAGCATCTCCAAATAATCAAAAAAGTAAAATCTCATGCATCATACAATCTTACAAGACAAAGTTTTGTATATTAACATACAAAGGGATAAAAGTCAAGACTTTTCAAGCATTTTATGCATACATACATTCATTCCCCAATGGAAAAATCAAAATTGTCAAACATTTAGATATAAAAAAAAATTCTCAAGCAATTATACATGCATTAAAAAAAAAAAAAAATCTCATGCATTTATACATGCATTCAAAGCAAAAAAAATCTCATGCATGGTTTCATGACCCTCTCAAGATTCTAGTGAAAATGTTTGGAGAAAGAACTCAAAGTTGTATCTCCAGTGAAGAAAGGACTCAAAGTCGTATCTTCACAGAAACATTTGACTCAATATGTTGTTATAGTTAGAGAAAGAACTCTAAGTTGTATCTCTACGGTTGTAAAGGTGACTCAAAGTCAACCTTTTATTTGGAGAAAGAACTCAAAGTTGTATCTCCATTGAAGAAAGACTCAAAGTCATATCTTCACAGAAAAGTATGACTCAATGTCATTACAGTTAAAGAAAGAACTCAAAGTTGTATCTATACTGTTGTAAAGGTGACTCAAAGTCAACCTTTTATTTGGAGAAAGGACTCGTCGAATCTCTATTTGGATAAAGATCTCAACCATGTTTGATGTGTAACCCTGTCATCCTCAAAAGGTCAAGGTTATCACGTCATTTTTTTTATGTTCTCAAATTTTAAAATATTTTTCATTTTCATTCTGAACGAAATCCATTGTTTCTGTCTTTACTTATCTTTTACCCTAATAACTTGGAAATTTCAATTTTCAAAGTTATTTAGTAAAAGTTAAGTAAAGAGGGGCAGCTGTCAACACTGGATTTTGTCCTGATGAAGATAAAATTTTTTATTCATTTTCTTTTAATTCAAAGTTAAATTAATTAAGATTAAAATTAAAAATATGAATAAAATAAAAATTAATTAATTGATAATTAGAATATTAAAAAAATAATAATAAAATTTAACTAAAAGAAAAAAGGTGGCAGACAACGTTTTGAACCAGGCGTGGAATGATTTTCATGCTGGCATGGGCAAAGTTTTTTTTAAGCATAGGAAAGATTTGAAAAAGTGATGATTACGTTGCAACAAAATTGTAACAAAATGGTAAGCATGAGATGTGTGAGTGGAAGGAGAAGGGAATCGTCAATTTCTTTTATAAAAGGGAAATATACTTTCATAGGGAGGGAGCTGATTTTTGAAGAAAATTGAAAAGCAAGAAGGAAGAAGATACGTCAATTGAAAAAAGACATAGCATATAGGAGCAGGAGGCTTCGTGAATCAAGGGCAGAAAATTACAAAAGAAAAAAGCACAGTCCAGATTGCAGGAAGAGAAATACACAGTTGATGAATGAACCCTAATGGATTCTTAAGGAGAGAAACTTGTTGGACCTCACAGATTTCTATTTTGCACCTCACATGTTTAGGCTCGCACCCCAATCTTTCTTGATCCTTAAAACACCCCTGACCATAAGTGGGTTTTAATTAGTTTGACTTACTTCTTGCACCCCATCAATTAGTGATTTGCACCTACATATGCCTGAATTCTGAAACTGCCCCTAATTTCGTTTAAAATCTTTCACTAAAAAAAAAAAAGCTTATTTCTCACACTTACATAAAAAATGGAATGTTTTAATAAATTTTAAATTCCAAATGACCGTTCGCGTCACGCGGGATTCTTTTTAAAAAAAAAATATAATAATAACAATTCTTGATTTGAATTCCTAAATGCTCGTTCGCGTCATGGGATTTAATTCGATAAGTTTTAATTTGTTTGGATTATCAAAAGGCCAAACGCGTCTACGATATCCATATTAAAATCAATTTCTAAAAATATAAAAAAAATACAAAATTTCAAAACATAAAAAATATCAAGTTTCTTTTTTTTAAAAAAAATAATTCATCTATCTTTTAGAACTACGTATTCCCTGATTCTTCACCCCTTATGGATGTTGATACGTAGGAGCAAGGTCAATCATTGTCGAGTCCTTTAATTTAAAAATATTATTTTTGTTCTTATTTGTATTTTATCTTTGGGAAAAGTAAACATTTAATAAACCACATTTGATTTTGCTCATTTTATTAAAGGTACTGTCTTAGGACAGGCGTTGTAGGGTGCTAATACCTTCTGCACGCGTAACCGACTCCCGAGCTCATCTCTGGTTCGCAGATCATTTCCTTTTCTTTTTTTCTTGGTTTTTCCATAGTTTTCCGCAATAAACTATGGTGGCTACTCCATCTCTTTCTTTTCACCATTTTCCTTATATTTTTGGATCATCATCATCCGTCGTCGACGTGGTCGCTACACATACAAGAGGAAAAACAACATTGCATTACTATAATAAAACGTATTACAAAAAAAGACCTCATTATTTTGTTGATTATATCTAAAGTATTTCAAAATATTATTAGCTCGCATCATTTGAATCATGTCGGAGATGAAATACGGGAAGTAACATTTGTCAAATACTTGGATATTAATTCTTGTTTTATTTACTGTTTCCCGTAGCATAATTATTCATTTCATGTTGTTACACATTTTTATATGATATTGCAGAACATTCATTAAATAACACTGAAAATAATAGAAACAACAATAGGATAGATGAGCATATACCTATAACAACCAATAAAATCAACACTTCAACTTGTCTTAATCTCCAAGGAAATTATTCCTCCATAAACGGATAGCAAAAAATGGAATGCATGACCATGGTTCTTCCCATAGCTAGGGAAATCATAACAACATCAGTAAGATTATTATTAATGAAGGCCTGCAAAAATCTAAGTTTCCAGATATAGTCACAACAAAAATCATTCCATAGTAAATCTTTTATCAGAGAAATATTAAAAAAAAAAAGTGTTAAGAAATCACGTGAAGAAAACATTTTCATAAGTTGTGAGACTTAGGGGTACCTCATAGAAAACCCAAAACATTAATGCAATACGTATGCATATCTCATTTCCCTTAGCTCAGGAGTTTGGAGTAGAATCTCAATCCTTGCCTCACAAGTTTTTCCCTTACTTTTTTCCATCATACTTTTACTATATTCTTTTTATGTGTTTTTAGGCATCCATCGTCACTCTTATTTATAGTGAGCTAATTATTGCTTATTTGATTACAAGTAACTACATATCAACTGGTCTTTTACTGACCTAGTTAGGTTAAAGTTTCAAATAGATAAGTGTTTAGATGTGAAATATCGTTGGTCAATAGTAGAAAATGAAGTCCACATGTTCGTGGTTATCCCTAACAATATTTTTACGGAGATATTTATCTAGGTGTATCTAGCTTTCTTGAGAAATAATTTCATCATTGAAACTTGTCCCTTTATGGTCAAATTCCCATTATGTTGTCTAAATAGAGGAAACCAATTACTACTACTCCATCTAATCGTCTATAGGCAATGGTTACTTCATTTCTCAATGCCTAGCTTCATTCTTTCATATCATTTGTAGCTGATAAAGATTGATTCTTCAATAGAGATTATTCGTCTGGGCACAGTTCGTCTAGTAGATAAGTGCTTCTTATTTTGCGTTCAGTTCTTCGTCCTACCTTTATACTTAGGCATCGTCTAATAACTTTGAAACATCCATCAAATCAATCTTCTTATTCTTCAAATGTATTCACTATAGATGCATCTTCCTCTGTTTAAAGTCATCATTATCTTCATAAGAGCGTCTAATCTTGGCCTCCTTTCTGCCCGAACTTTATAGATGATGCAATTTAGTGGATGTTAATTGATAGATTATATAATAAATTTTTGTAATGTTTATAATGTTGTAAAATTTCAAAATATTACAGAGCTCATATAAGATAATGTTTAGATCATGTTATGTTGAGTTGTAGTGTGACACACTGTTTGCTTATGCTTAAGAATTGTTCAATGCATAATGTAGTTGGTTGTTTGTGTTTGGTGTAGCCTGATGACTCAATGTGTTAAGTAGTCACTTGTTTATGTTTTTTAAATATAGTTGGATGCTATAACATTATATGTAGCCTAGATTGTTGCATGTGCTACACAATATAGCTCGAATTATGATGCGTTGCATAAATTCTTGCTTGTTATTCTTAATATAACTCCATGTTATGGCTTAATGCCTAAGTTATTTTGAATGTCAATTTCTTATTTGGTTCTTCGACAATGCATTAAGGAGTCAATACCAATGAACTATGAGTCAACTCATAACTTCAACCAAAAGTTTTAAAATAAAGAATTTATGGGTATTTTTTCTTATAAGTTATTCAAAAACATATCTAAATTTTTAATAATATTTCCCTTAATTGAGTCACTTTCGTATTGATACACTTTTAACCACAAATATCTTACTAGTGACCCTTTTATATTGTTGTTTACCATAATGGACAAGTAACATCCTAAAAATTTGTAATATTTTCAAGGAAAATATTTTTTATTCAAGAATCTATAATAAATATACCTTTTATTAGTAGATGATACATTATTTGAACCCAAATATCGTCTACCACAAGTATTGGAGGGTATCATTCAATTCGAAACTATCCTTGATATCATCTAATATTTTATTGTTTGGTGCGAATGAATTTGTCTATCATTTCATTAACTATCAGTTTTTCTAAAAATTATGATCTCTAAAGTAAACTTTTATTTATCCAGAAAAAGTTATAGATGTATTAAACACTTAAAAAAATAATTGATTCTTAATAAAAAAACGAAATATATAAATTTGTTTACGTTCATCAAAGTAGGTAACTTATATCAATCTGGAATTTATATAGAAATATTTTGTTTACAAATAATTTATCCTTTTCAAAAAAAGATAAGTTATAGAAAGACAAAAAAAAATATTTAATGTTATAGATAAACCTTACTTGTAAAAATTGTCACATCATAATATTACTATATTTAGTATATTCTTCCTTAAATTGGAAATATAAAACTAAATTTTATAATCAAAGAAAACAAAACAAAACTATAAAGAATGTGTAGGTGTGTGGGTGGATGGATGGGTGTGTGTATTACTACATTTTGTTTATCATTTCCGAAATTGGAAATATAAAACTAAATTTTATAATCAAACAAAACAAAATTATAACAGTTTGCAAAAATAAATGCAGAACTTACTGATAACATTACATAAATCTGCATCTCATAAATAAGTAATTTAAGGTGAAGCATACCAAACTTTGAAATTGACATCCAAGACAACATCTCATTCAAGGCTTTCACCAGCAAACATGGGAACAATGTCTCCAAACGGAAAAGACAAAGGAGTTTTCCTTAGTTTAATCTTTGACTTATTTCTAGGGAAGCCATAGAAGTCAGGTCCATTAAAGCTTGTAAAACCCTCCAGCTTATCAAGTGCACAGGCCTAAAATTACAACAATTTCATAAAATAATTTTAAGATTTAACTCCACAAACTTTCATAAAGCATGCAAAATGTGATAATCATACCACATACTCATATAAGCATATTATCATACAATTAAGTACACATGAGAAATTCATGTCAAAATTACAGACATGTGATACATTATCAGATATCATCGTCACCTCTAACATAGAGTATTACTTGTTTTGCAAACAATAAAAAATAATATTATTCTTCCAATCACATTTATATTTTTGCAATCAAATCAAACAAGAATCTATTAATTTAATTAACATAGTGTAACACCGAGAAAATTACAGAAAAAATCATATGATTTAAATTATTTCACCAATCTTCCAATTTCGACTAAATAACAAAGAAGTGTGGTATAACACTTGGAAGATGTTGAAACTTATTATAGATTGTACGGGAAGGAAAACAAAGATGCATATTATGTATCTATCTTCGAAGCCGTATCTGGTCAAATAATTGCAGTTAAATGCAGTACTAGGAAGTGACTCCTAGATCGTTCCCAAGGACCTAGTTTTTGTCAAAGAATTAAAGACAAAGAGAAAGGGGGATTGTTGTGAAATAACTAGATTTAATAAAATAAAAATAAAACAATAATCGAATTAAATTTTCTTAACCGAAATTTAAATTACCCTCTTGATTAGATTGCAATTTGTTTATCACAGGATACAGAAATTCATGCTTAACTTATTAAACCCTAATTCCAACCCGAATTAATTAACTAAGCGATAACACAAGTTTTCCTTATGCAAATTAAGCATTCACATACATCATTCATTCCATCCCAACAACCTGTGACTCGCACCATTAAGCATGAACAAAGACACGAAATTCATATTAACTGAAACATTAAGTATGAACCAGTAAAAGCATTAAGCACAGAAATAAATTGATGAAGAGTTAAGAGACAAAAAGAGCAAAAAAAAAAAAACACAATAACAACCTCAAAGCTTCTTTGCAATCTGAATCAAAATGATAACCTTATAAATTATCCTTCCATTAAATTCGAATAAAGCAAACAAAGATTAAACGCAAAACGAAATTAAAAAGGAACGAAATTGAATTGAAACAGACAAAATGTAATTACAGAGAAAAGGAAATAAATACAGAACCAGTTTTTCTAGAGAGAGAATGAACTGAATCCCAAAAGCCAAGAGTATCGAACTCCTTTGGCTTTACCTCCTTTAACAGGCGACTAGACCTAGGTCAGTCATGAACACTAAACTTAATGGGCCCAAATCTTTCAATTCTGGTCCAATAAATAAAAAACTAAAAGTAAAAATTGATAATATGACATCTCCTCTTCAATTCTAGAATTAATATCCAAGCCCAATAAAATTCCAAAGCTGCCCTGAAAATAATAATAAAATTAGATCAACAAATTCGAATTAAATAAAATTACAAATTTCTGGTAAATGAAGATCAAACAGTAAAATTGAGAAAATAATAGGCAGTTAAGCACAAATCACTAATTAAAATAGGTAGAAAAAGACAAGTAAATAAGGGAAAATAATGACTCATCAATATCTCTTTTGAGCAATGGAACAAAGTATTGTAATTAAGAAGAAGATGTTGTGGTGTTATCGTTGTTGCCACGTAACCTTACAAATATAGCAAATCATGAGAATAATTTTAAAATTAAATAGTACAACACAATGATAAATTAGCTCTTCCAAGAAATTTATTTGGTTACCTTCTTTGCAAGACTCTACAAATTTAACAGCTTCTACAGTAGTAATATGCTCCATCAAACCTTCAATTGTGGAAGCCTTTGAACTAAAGGCTCCAAAATTGTTTCAATAAAGACCTTTTCTCGGTCAAAAACATCTACTTCTAAATTTATAAGCTAAACTTATAAGTTTTATGGTTAAGTATTGAAGTGTTAGTAGATGTTTTCAAAGTGGACATGCTCCAAAATTGGTATCCAACATAACACCTAGTACATGCATTCTATTAAATGACATGAAATAAATCATAAAAAACGTGACATATTAGAATTCATTTGAATTAAGAAGGCAAGCATGGAACATAAGAATGCAATACATTCTTAAGCATCGATATAAGAACATTAAACATCGATAAAACAAAAACCACAATTAAAAATAAAAATCTAGATTACCAATAATGGTAAATTTTGCAAGGCCATCGTGCAAACATTCAATAGGCATATCACACTGACAAAAGATAGAGAGTGGCTCAAACCTCACACAGATCTGTTATATTCAAATCAACCTCTCAAACCTCATGTTAACTTGATTAGCAAAGAAAAACAAGGATTTCAATCCATAAAGTATCAAGCAACTCATATCCAAGAGTGAAGTATGTGTCCAGTGCCTATACAAAGTCCAAAAAACCAGAGAAACATGCAAAACTTGTTAGCACCAGGAGTTGTTAAGAAAATTTGATGAAGCCAATAATTTGGTGGAGTTCCAGTCTTAATGATCATAAGTGGATTGCATGAAGAATTCATGAAGATTGGTAGAGCTTTGTCTAGAACTTAGGGGGTGTGTTATGCGTCTAGTTTGATCTCAAATCAGTGATGCATTCAATATCAATCAAGGATAAGCTCCAAAAGTAAAATCTGATTTAACAAAGTTTTTAAGAAAATATTAAAATCAGAACTTGTATTTTTAAATAATTGTTTTACTTGCTGGAGAAAAACAATCGATTGTTTGACTAAAACAGTCGACTGAATTTTTAAGACAGTTGTCTATAAATAGTTGGCGTGCATTTTGAAACAGACACGAAAATCATTATAAACATTTTCTGATCAAGAGCTGTGAGTTTTCAAAATAGAGAAAAGCACCCTCCTTGTTTTGTGATCAAGATCATTCAAATCTCTTACATAAAGAACTGAAGTCTGATTGATTCTGGAGCTTTGCATTGACTGAGATTGGTACTTCACTGATCTGATCATCAAACTAACCGTTTTATACCCTTTCTTCATTACTTGTGTAATCTGTTGTGTATAGAAGTGTTTGTATTTTTTGTGTTCATCATAATTCTTTCTTTGTATCAAATACTATTGTGTTGTGAATTGCCTGGTGTGGTAAATTCTGTGTGTACAGTGGGGTCTGTACAGTTGTTAACTTGCTTAAGGGTTCAGTAAGGTATTTTCTGAAATATACAGTAAAGTTTGTATAGTTCTGTGATCTGTTGTAGGTTCAGTAAATTGTGTACTGCGGAGAGCAGTGTCTTCTTGCGATTTGCAAGTGTTTGAATTGTTGTAAACTAATATGTTTGATCTCTATTACTGGAAATCCTTACTGTGGAGTAAGGGACTAGACGTAGCCCTTGAGGAAGGGTGAACCAGAATAAATCTGTGTGTTCTTGTTCTTTCTTGCTCACTTCTTTATAGTTCTTGTTGATTTTCTTGATTTTTAGAATCTGATAAAAATTCATAACTAGATTAATTGATTAACTTTCTGATAATCATTTAAGTTTTTTTGAAATCATTTAATTCATCTGAATACAATTTACTCAACTTCTTTCTTAATCTGAGTTGTTTTCTATTTTACTGAGTTTACTGTTGATCAATCTGATTTTCCAGAAAAACTGATTTTCTTAATAACTGTTTAATTTCAGTTTTTCAAATCTTAAACAGAATTTGTATTGTTCGATACTTGATCTTTTATACGCAAAAATATTTTCGAAAACTATCTGATATAATCTCTTAAATTCTTGAATTGAGTTTCCAGAATTTACTGAACTGCTTACTGGATTTTCAAGAACTAATTTTTGTCTCCAGTTTACTATTTTTGTGTGATTGTTATTGTTCTGGAATAATTTTGTACCTTTGTTGTTTGCTTCTTTATATCATCTTTAATAGTTTCTTTAAAGAATCTTCATTTCTCATATTGGAAAATAACTTTTGCGAAAATTTTTCAAGTGTTCAATTCACCCCTCTCTTGAACTTGGCCAAAACTTGTTTTACAAAACTGTCCAAAAAAACCAAAGAAACATGCAAAACTTTAAAGAAAACATAACCCTAAAACAATATTTAAACTAGTCTCCCCCCACACTTAGACTACACAGTGTCCCAATGTGTTGCAAGCAAAAGATCATAACAATCAAACAACCAATATGATCAGACACGTGTGATAAAAGTAAGGAAGGAGAAGGAAAAGAAAATTCCCTAAGTCATGGCGGAAGATGGAAGATAAGTAGGATCAAGCAGAGAGATCTCTTCCACGACTGTATCCAACAGAGAGGGATTGCTGAGGAATGGCTTCAGTCGGTGTCCATTGACATTAAAGCTCTTTCCTGTGGACTCACTTTTGATTTCAACTATCCTATAAGGATAAACGTTAGTAACAACAAAAGGTCCAATCCATTTAGAACGAAGCTTACCACCCATGAGTCTGAGCCTAGAATTATACAACAAAACTCTTGCTGCCCAACCATGAAGTCCTTCCTAGCTATCAAACTATCGTGAAACTTCTTGGTTTTCTCCTTGTAGAACATAGAGTTCTCATAAGCTTTCAGACGGATCTCATCCAATTCACTGAGTTGCAACTTTCTTTCCTCTCCAGCCTGGTCAATAGAGAAGTTGCAGGTATTCACAGCCCAATATGCTCGATGCTCTATCTCTACAGGTAAATGACATGTCTTTCCAAAGACAACCCGATAAGGAGACATCCCTATGGGTGCTTTGTAGGCAGTCCTATGCGCCCAAAGAGCATCATCCATTCTATTACTCCAATCCTTTCTACTAGGCTCGATAATCTTCTCCAAGATTCTATTGATCTCTCTGTTTGAAATTTCGGCCTGCCCATTTGTTTGGGGGTGATATGGTGTAGAAACTCTATGTGCAACCCCATATTTCTTGAGTAAAGTCTGCATGGATCTGTTGCAAAAATGGGTGCCTTGATCACTAATAATCGCTCTGGGTACTCCAAACCTGTAAAATATGTTAGATCTAACAAAATCTACGACAACCCTAGCATCATTAGTTCTGGTGGCTTTGGCTTCCACCCATTTTGAAATATAATCAACAACCAAGAGAATGT
>Ga0123340_1005710_pt1 | contig 11864 bp, 8 predicted proteins | sample SirMexnodulemix_FD_89961 | JGI IMG/M metagenome (GOLD analysis project Ga0123340, IMG submission 89961) | Root nodule microbial communities of legume samples collected from Mexico - Siratro Mexico nodule mix | ecosystem: Host-associated > Plants > Roots > Nodule | place: Mexico: Nepantla... | reverse complement strand
TAATTAAATCCAAATTAAATTGCAAGATTTAAAATATAATGTGAAATTTAATTACATTAATTTCACAAAACAAATTGCAAGATAAAATTTTAATAACATTAGGTTAAATAGTTTTATTTAAACGTAATCTATTTATGCAATAACATGAAGAGTTGAAGCAATCATTGAAAGAAATAAATCATGATTCACATATTTTTAATGTGTGAATTGCACATATAAATCATTATTTGACAATTTGGATCATACTTGAGATTTGAATTACAGATAACAATCTTACTATTAGAGATAATTTGAAATACCCATATTTTTACGATTTTACTTGATAATCCGATCATGATCATAATTTAAATAACAAATAGTATATACAATTTTACAATCTTACTATTACACTCTTAATTTTAACTACCTATCAAACAACATATTAACATTAATCGACGTAACAAATGAAATATAACAATTTTTCCACACTAATATCATTGAAAAAAATTTACAAAATATTTTTTTATCATGATATGATAAAGAATTTAGAAAAAAAAAATGACCAGACTTGTCGACTGAATTCCGCCCTGCTTATTATACCAATGATATTATTTCAAAGAAAGTTTAATTATGAGGAAATCGATTTTGAACCTAGTCTATGATTATAAATAAAGTTGAAAAATGTTGATTTGTTGAAACTCCTTCTAGAATGAGTCTTTTTTTCGAAAAAAGAAAACAAAGAGACTTAAAAAACTTGTAATTAAAAATACTTAAAGAAACGTGTGAATAAAATAGCCCTGTTAATATATATATGAGATGAACAGATGATAGAGTGTATCTGTTGTGTGTTCATCCTTGTGATCTCTAGAGGAAGAAAACAGCAGGGATAGCAGAATGGAAGACAGCAAGATTCCGGTGGTTGATATGGAGAAGATTGAGCTTAAGAAGCTGAGAGAGGCATGTGAAAGATGGGGATGTTTCAGGATCATCAACCACTCCATTCCAGAAACCCTAATGGCTGAGATGAAGAAGGTGAGTGAAGCTTTGCTTGATCTTCCTTTCGAGATCAAACAACGCAACACAAAAGTCATTGCAGGCAGTGGTTACGTTGCACCAAATGCAGCCAACCCTTTGTTCGAGGCCCTAAGCCTCTCTGATTTGGGTTCTTCACAAGCTATGCAAGATTTCTGCTCTCAGCTTCATGCCTCTCCCCACCACAGGTTAATCTCTTCTCCTTTTAATTTTTTTTTTTTTTAACTTTATGACAAATTTAAAAGGCTAAATGTATAGTATTGAAATTCTCTGCAGATCAAAATTACACATTAATAAAATATAAGAATTAAAAAAAAAAATTAAGAAAAAGACGAAGCTTTGTGTCACGTTGATGTAGGAGGCTGTTGAATGAATATGTTAAAAGTACTATTTCAAATATAAAAATAGTTAATGATTTTACATGTTAAAATATCAGAGCGGTTATATTTGAGTGATTTTTTTTTATGAAAATAGATAAATTATATTTAAGTGACACGATTTCTTTTTTAAATCATATAATGTGGAGATGATTTCATAATTTTTTAATTTTAATTAAAATCGTACATGCTGAAAATAATAAAACAAAAATCATGTCATTGTGCCCATTTCTAAACATTACAATTAAATAAAAAAAAATGAGTTGTGGTAACTATAAAAAAAATAATTTTCTTATAAAGCAGTTATTTTACTGGTTTAACTAAAACATAATCGATGTAATTAAAGTATCATTCAGGTATATTACATTGGAATTTATCATGGCAAGGATGTTGCTTTCCCATAGAGTTCCTTAGTAATTAGTGTAATTAAAGCACGATTGAAGTGCATTATGTTGAGATTTGTTGCTTCAGTATGAATTATTTATTTCTTTATTGGTATGAGTTAGAACACTATTTAGATATAATTTATTTTTTTTCAATTAGAACACTATTTAAATATTATTTTTTTTCGATATAACGATGAGAGTTAATATTGGTACTAAAATAGTATTACAATGGTATAATTTTCATTTTACTTTTAAATCATATCACTTAACACAATTTTTATTATCTTTTACTGATATTGTGATTATATCATACAATTTTTTAGATAAAAATGGTGTCATGATTTATCCAATTTCATAAATATCCAAAAAAATCACATTATTTTTATGTATGAGCAATTTTATAAGTTATCTTAATAAATTAGAGTTAAAGTTGTCATAAATATTGAACTAAGTAAACTAATCCATCAAATATTTGAATGGAAGTATTTATAAAACTTGTTAGACAAAAATAATTTAGATGACTTCAAAGCGTATATCAGTATTATTTTTTTAACAAAATATTCGTTTTTTATATAGCAAGAGTCAACAAATTTTCTTCCGGACATGTATGATAAAATTTTTGTTTATATTTACAGTAGTAAAAAATAGTCTGGACAAGTTCTCTGATCATCTTCTTTTAAAAACTATCAAAATAAATTAACCATATTTTGATTAAATGACACTAGATTTAACATTTAAAAATGTTGAACAAAACTCACCCACATTTTTTTATATATTTTGTACATTGTAATTGTTATTTTGACCCCATTGTTACGTTGGGTAGGACAATTTGACATTGGCTTTTTTTGAAGTTTGAAGTGTTGATTTTGACAGGGAAATCGTAGAGAGATATGGGGAAGCAATTCATGGTTTGGTAGTGAAGGTAGGAGAAAAGATAGCTGAATCTCTAGGAGTAGTGGTTGATGATTTCAAGGATTGGCCATGCCAGTTCAGAATTAACAAATATAACTTCACCCCAGAAGCTGTAGGGTCCACTGGAGTTCAAGTGCACACAGATTCAGGCTTCTTGTCCATTCTTCAAGATGATGAAAACGTTGGTGGTTTTGAAGTGCTCAACTCTTCTTCTGCCTCATTTCTGCCAGTCCCTCCTTTCCCTGGGGCCCTCCTAGTCAATGTTGGAGACATTGCTCGTGTAAGTTCATAGCAACCAACCAGAAATTAATTTCTGACCCTTATTACGCTACTATTGATAAACTTGAGCATGCAATTGTATGCATATGCAGGTGTGGAGCAATGGAAGGTTTTGCAATCTGATACACCGTGTGCAATGCAAGGAAGCCACCAAACGTTTTTCAATTGCTACATTTATGATGGCACCAAGGAATAGGAATGTGGAGGCTCCTGAGGAATTTGTTGGACCATGATCACCCTCGTCTATATCGACCTTTTACTTATGAAGAATATAGGAAGCTCAAATTTAGCAATAATATGCATTGTGGTGAAGCCCTGGAGTTTTTACGCCTGGCCTAGTCATTGGAACTAGGATAGGTTGAAGGCAATAACAGTCTTCAGAAATTTATGTATTTCTTTGGCAACTGGGGGAATAATGCTCATATTTAGAATAAGTTACTGCTAAATATTTTAATGGAACTTGTTAAGTTTGACATTTGAGCTGAAATTTAATATAGTACTATTAGAGTTTATATCTTATTTCAATAATCATTTAGTTCAGCAGACATGTGTAAAAGGAAATCTTGAGGGAATTAAAGTGATGTTTAAAAGCCATATACTGACTATATATATGAAAACAAAGATAATTTAAGAGTGTCTTCATTGTTTACGTAAAATAAGACTAGTAAAAAACCTTATTAACCGGGAAATTTGCCAAATTCTTCACAGAAAACAAATCTCACTCCTACAAACAACTATGTGACCCCCATACATTGAAAATAAAGAAAAAGAACAACATCAATAATTGCTTATTTTATATTACGAATATATGACAGGAATGTGTAATTAGGTCGAAAATTAAGGATGCTATATATTATTGCTTCGAACAACCTTATGCAGCACGAGGGACCTTTTGAATTCCTTTTTGCATATGGGAGCGATCCATCATTGAAGATGGTGGGTTGAATTTGTTTCCTCATCTTAAAGGCATCAAATTTTGGTATTTTCTAATTAAAAATACTTCAAGAAACGTGTGAATAAAATAGCCCTGTTAATAATATATATATGAGATGAACAGATGTTAGAGTGCATCTGTTGCGTGTTCATCCTTGTGATCTGTACAAGAACAAAACAGCAGGGATAGCAGAATGGAAGAGACGAAGATTCCAGTGGTTGATATGGAGAAGATTGATTGCAAGAAGCTGAGAGAGGCATGTGAAAGATGGGGTTGTTTCAGGATCATCAACCACTCTATTCCAGAAACCCTCATGGCTGAGATGAAGAAGGTGAGTGAAGCTTTGCTTGATCTTCCTTTCGAGATCAAACAACGCAACACAAAAGTCATTGTAGGCAGTGGTTACAAGGCACCCAGTGCAGTCAACCCTTTTTTCGAGGCCCTAAGCCTCTACGATTTGGGTTCTTCACAAGCTATGCACGATTTCTGCTCTCAACTTCATGCCTCTCCCTACCACAGGTTACATCTCTTTCTCCCTTTTTCCCTTTTATTATTTACTACTTATTGTTAGATTTTATTAGTATTAATTGTTCCTAATCATCCAAAAAAGTAAAAGTTAACACAAGTCCAAAAATATGGTTTAGCTTTATTTACATTTCTGAAATATATCCAGAAAAGAAAAAAATTGTTTAGAAACCAATTTTTAGTTACCAAATAAAATAGTTATTAATTGTGACCAAAATAATTATCAAATTAGATTTTGGTTGTTAAATAACTACAAAATAGAAGTAATGATTGAATTTAGTCACCAATTAAGTTAAATAATTAGTATCTAACATTAGCTATCAAGGTTTTAATAACCTTTACCATTATATTCTAAATTAGTCTCTAATGGCATAGGTCACTAAAAAAAATGAAACAATTTGTTGTATAAAAATAAAATGAATTTTAAATAGTGTTAAGATAAATATTCTGAACGATGAATTCAATCATCATATTAAATTATTAAGAGTCAAAATTAAATAAACGGGTCACATCCTGTATATCTGTGGATGACAATAGATTATTTGATATGATTATGATCTTCTTCTTCTTAATCAAAATTTTCATTATTCCTCTTGCAGGACTTGAGAATGACTCTTTTAATGCGGTAAGAGACCACAAAATTCCCGATTTTGATATATTGGGACCAATAATCTTCCCTTTCATTTTTAACTTCTCATCAAACACTTTCTATTAAACCAAAAATCCAAAAAATTAAAGTGTCATTAAAACTATCAAATATAATTTTCCTAACAAATAGAACATAAAAAAATATTTAAACGGAGAAGATACATTGGTTTAGGAGGCTATTGAATGAAAATATAAAAGGACTATTTAAATTAAAAATAGTTAATGATTTTTTAAGTTATCTTAATAAATGTTATAGTTAAAGTTGTCGTAACAAAACTTCATTCAACAAATATTTTAAATCAGCCACATCTTTTTTTGAAGTTTGAAGTGTTGATTTTGCAGGGAAATCGTAGAGAGATATGGGGAAGCAATTCATGGTTTGGCAGTGAAGATAGGACAAAAGATGGCTGAATCTCTAGGAGTAGTGGTGGATGATTTCAAGGACTGGCCATGCCAGCTGAGAATTAACAAATATAACTTCACCCCAGAAGCTGTAGGATCCACTGGACTTGAAGAGCACACAGATTCAGGCTTCTTGACCATTCTTCAAGATGATGAAAATGTTGGTGGTCTTGAAGTGCTCAACTCTTCTTCTGCCTCATTTCTGCCAGTCCCTCCTTTCCCTGGGACCCTCCTAGTCAATGTTGGAGACATTGCTCGTGTAAGTTAATAGCAACCAACCAGAAATTAGTTTCTGACCCTTATTATACTACTATTCATAAACTTGAGCATGGAACTGTATGCATACGCAGGTGTGGAGCAATGGAAGGTTTTGGAATCTGATGCACCGTGTGCAATGCAAGGAAGGCACCGAACGTTTTTCAATTGCTACATTTATGTTGGCACCAAGAAATAGGAATGTTGAGGCTCCAGAGGAATTGGTGGACCATGATCACCCTCGTCTATATCGACCTTTTATTTATGAAGATTATAGGAAGCTCAGAGTTAGCAATAAGATGTACAGTGGTGTCCTGGAGTTATTACGATTGGCCTAGTCATTGGAAGTAGGGTTTAAGAAAGTTGATGCCCCACTCTTCAGAAATTTATGTAGTTCTTTGGCAAATAGGGGAAATGCTCATATTTAGAATAAGTTATTGCTAAATAATTTAATGGAACTTGTTGAGAAGTTTGACATTTGAGCTGAAATTTAATATAGTATTACTAGAGTTTATAACTTATTTTAATGACCATTTAGTTCAACAGATACATGTAAAAGGAAAGCTTGAGGGAATTAAAGTGATAATTAAAAGCCATATATACTGACTATATATATATATATGAAGAGAAAGATAATTTAGGACTGGCTTCATTGTTTTCAGTAAATAGTTATTTTTGTGATATACATGTGATTATAAAAGGAAAGTTGATAAATAAAAACAAAACTTTAGTGATAATTTCTTATTTTGAAAAACGTGGTTTTATTTTATCAAATAAGATTATTTATCTTGAGGTTTCCTATCGAGCAAAGATGAATTATTTCAATAATATATAATGTAGATTCAAATTTTACTTTATATGTCGGTATTATAAAATTACGTTAGTCTTAAATTTAAAGATGAATTATTTCAATATTATATAATGTAGATCTAAACCTCCCTTTATATATCGGATTTGTAAAATTGAATTAGTGTTAAATTTTATTTTTTTTAGGCGTTGCTTGTCCAATTTAGAGAAGTGTTGTGGATATAGGAAGACAGAAGGGATTCTTTTTGAATTTTCTGTGAAAAAAGGGAACAGTTTCCTTTATACATGCTAATCATAGTGGTTGGAATTATTTGTTTCATTTATATATTGATAACGTAGACACGCATACGCAACAAATAACATTATCTATCTTTTAGGATATAAGATTCTCTTCACTGTAAGAATGGAAAGAAAACATAACTTGTGGGTTCCAATTTTATCGTTAACAACCACTAACCCATTAACAGTTAAAATTTATTCGTAAAAAAGGTATTACTGAGGTGGATATTATTGCATGACCTCCCCAAGTACAAGAATGAAAAAAGAACATACAGAAAATATATTATTTCATCAAAATTTACAAACCCCAATCTCATTCCTTTCCAATAAAAATTAGAAACTACAAGAGAATCTATACTTGATGTCATCAAAATCAAATCAAGATTAAAAGAAGGAAAAGTCTGAAGAATTTTTTCTTCCTTTGTTTGAGAGGAAGAAAAGTTAAGTAAGTGGAAGGGCTGACCAACATAGATATGAGGAAAAACCAAAGAGAAAAGGTTGTGTTCAAAGAGGAGCTGCATGCATGCATATATGGTGGTTTAGACGAGAGAGCCACTATCTGAGAAATCAACACGCATGGAATGTGGGGTGCTGTTCATGGGTGTGTACTCGGTTGTTGTGGTGGTTTGTGTGGTGAGCTCACTTGCAAGGCTTGAAAGGTCCATTGCTGGCCACACAAAAGCTGGTTTGAAAGGTGGAACATGAGGCACAGGCACTGAACCAGATATGATCTGCACAATGGTTTGCATCTTTGGTCTCTCACTGGCAATGGGGTGAGAGCATGCAAGTCCTAGTTTCAGAACCCTCTCAGCCTCTTCAGCCACGAGGTCATTCCCAAGTCTTGGATCCACTGCATCAAGTATCCTTTGCTCACGATGCAGGAGCCAAACCCAATCCACCAAGCACTCATACCCCTCGTTCTTGGTCCATGGCCTTTGCCCACACACCACCTCAAGGAGCACTGCTCCGAACCCATAAACATCAGATTCCCTTGTGGCCCTCCCCGTGTGGAAGCACTCGGGTGCAATGTACCCCATGGTGCCATGCACTCCTTCCAACTCCGCATACGATGTTTTATCATTCTCCAATGCACGAGCCAACCCGAAGTCACCTAAACGGGCATTGAAGTCTGAGTCCAGCATGATGTTGCTGGCCTTAAGGTCTCTGTGGACCACTTTCTGATCATACTCGTTGTGTAGGTAGTTCAATGCAGAAGCCACTCCTGCTATGATCTTGTACCTTAAAGGCCAACTCAGTGGGCTAGTGTTGCTCCCTTCCTCGCAGAAAATGTGGTTGTCCAAACTCCCATTAGGCATGTAATCGTACACTAGCAGCAACACCCCGTTTCTGTGACACCACCCTGCATTTTTTAAATTAAATTTAGAGTCACATGTTTGTACAGAACATTATACAAATTGTAATAAGGTGGCAAGGACAGAGAAACTCTTGCAGTTGACCTCTTCTTTCATTTGTATTACATTAATTAGTTGGCAATGCTTGTAAGAAAAGATAAACTATTTGGGTATGTTTATCATTATGGGAAAGTTTGACATGGATTATATATTTGCTCCTATAGCATACTTTGTCAAATATTTACTCATATAGCATACTATGTCAACTAAATAATTACCCAGCAGCAGTTCAGAATTTGGTTCCATTTTTCACTATTTTTTTAATAAAAAAATAATTTCCTTTTTTTTGTGAATTTTCATACCAAAATTTCAAAAATAAATTATTTCAAAATTTATAAATATTAAACTAAATTCTGAATTGTTACATTAAAGTGTATTAAAGTATGCTATTTAAATAATTATTTCAGAAAATAATATTTAATATATAGTAAATGACATGAGGGTTTGATTCAGGCCGGCTGGATGGTTCATTTTTTATGAGTTCAATTTTGAATTAGAAGATAGTAGATTTGAGTTGACCGTGTTATAAGATTAGGTTTGTTACATAAGAAGTGAAAATGAAGTGGGCACTTTTGGTGAGGGTGAAGGAACCTTCAATGAATATCACTCAACTCAGCAGTTAATGTTGACTACGGACACAAGGTATAAAATTAAGGTCACTTTCGAACTAAAACGAATCCAGAGGAACTTTGGATGAAACACTACAACAAAAATACCCTTGCAGTGGAAGACACTTCGAAGAAGTGTTCTTCAGCTTTGTGCAACCACGTTGAATACATGAATGCACAAAGATGTAGGAGTCAGGTTAGGACAGCACCAACTGTCACCCCAGCTGGTCAATGTTGTCAGCCAAGACACATACGACAGAATTTTAGCAATAATTGCTTTGCTCCTACCATGATGATCTGGACAGAACCACTGTCGGATCTAGATCCTAAATCCTAATAACTGGAATTTATGTTCATGGAAATCATAACTAAATCAAACCTAAAAACCAATTAAAGAAACAATAATAATGAGAAATGAATTAAAGTAACTGACCGAGTAAGCGAACGAGGTTTTTGTGACGAAGGCGATTGATGATGGTGAGTTCAGCCAAGAAATCATCGGTGCTTTTCATCTTGTCTCTGGAGAACATTTTAACGGCGACTTCCAACTTCTCCTTCGGAAGTGTTCCTCTATAAACGACGCCGTAACCACCTTGTCCAAGCTTGTGCTTCTCGTCGAAATTATTAGTTGCTTTCTTCAATTCTTGATACCTAAACTCTCTGGGAGTTCCAGGTAAACTCTTGAGAGTTCCCAAAATCTGAGTCTCGCTTTCTCTCTGCTTTCTCCTCAACCAATAAACCCACCCTACAACACCCGCTACTAGAAGAACCACCAGCGGCACTCCAACACCCAACCCAATCTTCAACGCATTTCCGACACCCTTTTTTTCGGGAAAAACTTCAATAGAAATGTTCCACCTCAGCACGCAGTTCAGTTCAACGTTGTCACCGGTCGAAGCAGAGAACCCAAAATAAGAAACCCTGTTCACCACTTGTTTCAGATCGAGAGCCGAACTCAAAACCGGCTTAGCCGGTTTTGCCACTATGGGCGCGTCTTTATCAGGCTGCTCCGCCACGTACACGTCGATCACCTTCCGGTCGCCGTCATACTCCACCCACAGCACGTGGAAGCGCGTGACGTTGGGCGCGATCTCGAACCCCAAGGGAGTGAGAGACACAGTGAGGTTGGACCTCACGCCGTTAACGTCCAGGCCGATGTGGTTGTCGTCGGGGTCGAAGTCCTGCTTCACGGTGTCAAGCTCCACGGCGAGGATTTGGTTGGTGCGGTTGCCGTCGGTGGAGGCGTTGGTGAGGCCGAGAAACTGGCCGTAGCTGTTGAGAGGAGGGGGAGAGGGAGAAGGCGCGATGAGGAAGGTGATGCCCTCGCCGGGAGTTTCGTTCTTGGGACGGTACACGTTTATCAGAAAGGAAGTGTTGAAAAAGACGATTTTTCCGTCGAGGCTATCTTGGTCGTCCCAGAGAGTGAAGGGGGTGTCGAAGAAGATTCTGCCGGAGCGGTTGGTCAGGGAGACGTTGCCGGTGCTGTCTGGTGTTATTTGGAGCGCATCCAGGTTGATGGCGGCGCTGGGCAACACCGCGAACGTGTTGAAGTAGGATTGGTTGAAGGGACCAAAAACGTGGGGTTGTGTGCTGAGAATCTGGGCTTCGGAAGTCGGCGCCGGGAAGAGGAAGAGGATGGTGGTGATGACGGCGATGGCGGCGGAGTAACCACCCATGTTGTTGCATTGAAGGGGAATCATGTGTGTCTGTTTGTTAATTTTAGTTTGTGATTTGTTTAACTTCTGCTGTTTTTCTCTGCTCGAGGAAAATGAGGTTGGAAGTGTGACGTTGTGTTTTAGATTTTTGAATTAGGGACTCTTGGCTTTGTTTTCCATGAAGTTTCTCTGTTCTCTGCGTGTCTTCGTTTCTACGCGAAACATTATAAAATTCATAATCACCTTCCTATATAGGTTTTTTATTTCGGAAAATATTCACAAATAATACTAACTAAATATATAAATAATGTTAAACTAATACTGGTTAAGTCTTGTTGTAAACATTTAAATAAAATTTATCAGTAAATCGATTAGTTGAGAAATAAAGATTAAGTTTTAGATAATTATATTTGAAAGATTTAATGAACTCAATCTAAAGTAATGCCACCCTGTGCTTCTTTCTAACTCTTCTTTTCTTTTCTGTTATCTATAGAACAAAAATTGCTTTATTGAGACAACGTTGATTTAAGATATTGTATTGTATTTGCATTCCACGTTGCCTTGTACTTTCAGCATGTGGCCTGACCTAATACAGTTCGCAATTCGTGATAAGCTTTTGGAATTAGTTTCATTTTCATATTGCTTTTGGTGCAACTTGGTCTTGGTTTAATATTTAATGGACCGTTCACACTATAATACGTTGATTTATATTCATCTAATCATTTACTTTTGTTTCTATTTTACTTTTTCAACAAAACTACATATATTTTTTCGACAAGATCAGTTAATTTCTCTATTGACGTTTTTATTTTTAAACATAATCCACCATTTGAGGAATTTTAAACGAAAATTTAAAATATGTGAAATAGTAAAAAAAAAAATTGTTGTATATAATTATAACAAGGTGTTGGATTCTATTTTCAATCTCATACTTTTAGCAGTATTTTCTTGGATTAATTATCTCGTCGGTCCAATGTGATGCAACATCACAGGGCACATTTGGCAATGGCTGGCCTTTTTTTATAGTATGAGAAATGGATGACTTCATTAACGTTTTTTAAAGCTATATTTTGTACTAATTAAATTTTACAGTATTTACATTTTAAAATAAAAATAAAATGTGCACAATAATATAATTCACTTAAAACGTATTAAAAAAAAAAAAAATGTACCTGTCCCTATAGTTCTTGTTAACGCGAAGGTGTTTGATATAGCCAGCAATATATTCTTTTCCGCTATCTTTTTTTACCATACTCAGTGTTGGAAAATGATTACAAAGTCTTGTAATATTTTATGTGCTAGCTTTTGCCTTTTCCTTGTATAGTTCAGTAGTTACAAGAGAAAATAATTCAAGTACTAGTATAAATATTATTA
>Ga0123340_1005709_pt1 | contig 11864 bp, 18 predicted proteins | sample SirMexnodulemix_FD_89961 | JGI IMG/M metagenome (GOLD analysis project Ga0123340, IMG submission 89961) | Root nodule microbial communities of legume samples collected from Mexico - Siratro Mexico nodule mix | ecosystem: Host-associated > Plants > Roots > Nodule | place: Mexico: Nepantla... | reverse complement strand
AATGGAAGATGATCACCAATTAGAGGCACTTGATTACATTGTGTCATATATTTGTAAGGTGAGGTTTGCACCCATTTATAAAGTATTGAAAGGCATCATCTCTAGTCGGTGTGCATTTTGTGGAAAATGAAGAATGGAATTGGGAAGACTCAGAGACTCTTATGATAAAGAAAATTCATGGCTAGATGAAATGGAAGATGATCCCCCAATTAGAGACACTCGATTGCTCTCTGACATATATTTGTAAGGTGAGGTTTGCACCCATTTATAAACTATTGAAAGGCCTTATCTCTAGTCGATGTAGGATTTCCAACACACACCCCTCACGCCAAGACTCAACAATTCAAGCGTGAAACTTATATGTAAAGGTGGTTCGATAATGACCCAATAACGGGTGGCCCGATAGACCCAACAAACTTATTAGGATAGACTCTAATACCATATTAGAAGTGGACTTTAGGCCTAACTCAACCTTACAAAACCGGTTTGTAAGGTGAGGTTTGCACCCACTTATAAAATATTGAAAGGCTTCATCTCTAGTCGATGTGAGATCTCCAACAATGACCTAAAGTGGAAAAAAGCAATGGAGAAGGAGTTGTATATGATTGAGAAGAACAACACTTCGGAGTTTGTTGACATACCTATAGATAGAAAGGTAATTGGGGTGAAATGGGTGTTTAGAACCAAATTAAATGCTGATGGTTCAATTAACAAACATAAAGCAAAGCTTGTTGGGTATTTTGGCAGTGATTGGGGTGGTTCCTTGGATGATATGAAGAGTACTTCAGGATACTGTTTGGCACAAGAATATTTTTATGGTGCTCTAAGAAACAAGAAATTGTTGCACAGTCTATAACAAAATTTGAATTTATTACTGTTATAGTTGTTGTTAACCAAGTCTTGTGGTTGAATTTTTTTTTTGATTGATCTTAACATGGAGCAAAAGGGAAGTACGAACGTTTTTGTTGACAATCAAGTTGCAATAGCTATTTCCCATAATCCTGTTTTTAATGGGAAAGCCAAACATTTTAACATCAAGTTGTTCTTCTTAAAGAAGGTATAGAAAGATGAAGTTGTTGATCTTGTTTATTGCAAAACTAAAAACCAGATTGCAGATTTGTTTACCAAGCCACTACCAGTCAGCAAGTTTGAATTCTTAAGACAGAAGATGCAGTTCCAAAATCAAAGAGTGTTAGATATTTATTTTTGAGATTGCATGTTGATTTTTTTTTTCTATTTTAGTTTCTGAATAGGTCTTTAATTATAATAATTGTTCCTGAACATTTGAATAATTGTTCATAAACGTTAGGATAAAGTATTTCAACTTTTGTTTTTAGTTAAAATAGTTGTTCCTAAACTTTAAGGGGAGTAATTTTAGTTAGTTATTTTTCTTTCTACAAGTATTATAAATGTAAGTTGTTCATGACTTCAGAGAAATAAGAAGAAATAACAATACATTTCTCTTCATACATTTTCGTACATTTTCATTATTTTATTTGCTTCTATCCTGTAAAACCAACAAAAAGTGCTTCTATTGAACCTAAATGTTACGCTCTATGACTGCCATCTATTCTCCACATCTTAGGATATCAATTTCATGCATGTCAACGGTTCTAAACACTAATCAAAATATGAAAAAAGAACATGCTTATATTTACCTCTCATAATAGCCCAAGATTTTGATAGTACCAATGCAAATTCCTCGATCATGTCACACGTTCTATTTTTAAAAATAATTTCATTGATGTGTTTCCGTGTATACCAAATCACTGTCATCCATAACATTCTCCACACACATCTCCCTCTCTTTCCCAGGCCAACTATTCTGAACCCTAAGAAGTGTTGTTTGGGCACAGTGTGGTGTACAAGTTGTACTCCTAACTATTTTTCACACATCTTTCAGATTTTGCCTATGATCGAACATGTAAAAAATAAGTGACTCGCATTTTTCTCCCTAGAATTACCCATAACACACATGACATTGTCGACTTGAATTCCTAATTTAATTAATTTGTCTCTAGTTGGTAACTTATTCAAAATTACTCTCTAAGAACATATTTGAGAAGGAGGTAGTGCCTTGACTCACTATAGATTATAAAATACTTCCTCCTTCTCCTAAGGCATCTCCCATTACCCTAATATATGCATCTTGGACAGGTATTCTAAGCCTTTCTTTCCTTTCCACACCCACTGGTCATCAAGATTACCTTTAGGTCCACTTTGCTAGATAATATTATAAAAAACCTCTACCAAAGATTTTTCCCACTCAAACCATGTCCTTCGCCACTCTAATTTCCAATTCCCCACCTGACCTAGCCACTCCCCTACTTCTTCTAATCTTAGATCCTTTTTGCATACAGTTAGCATAAATTTTAGAAAATTCATCTCTAAGTGGCCTATTCCCTACCCAGCAATCATCCCAAAACAATATATTAATACCTCTTCCAACTTTTCATGTAATAGTCTCATTAAACCAATTTCATTCGTAATTATCACCACAAATACTTCTAAGATCCCTCCACCATCTAGATTCTTTCTTATTGGAGCTAGCTTGATCTAAACTTCTCCAAGACCCGTATTTTGATTCTATAATTTCCTTCCACAACCCCTTTTCCTGACTAACGAGCCTCCATTTCCACTTATCAAGGAGGGCTTAATTAAAGCTAAGAATATCTTTTATGCCTAGACCCCCACATAACCAACTATTGAAAATTATTTCCCATTTGATCCATACTGTTTTTTTTTTTCTCGTAGCTTCGTGTCCCCACAAGAACTGCTGCTGATTTTTTATCATCTCGTTATTGACATATTTAAAAACCTTTAAAATTGATAGAATGAAGATAAACATTGACGAAAGTGCAGATTTTATCAAAGTAACATTCCTTGCTATAGACATAAGCCTCCCTTTCCACCTAGATAGCTTCTTTTCTAACTTATCTAATAGCCCTTTCCAAAAAGATACTCTTTTATGATTTCCACCTATAGGGACTCCTAAATCAACAAATGTGAATGACATAATTTCACAATTCAACATTACCGCAAACCTCTCTAAGCTCACTTGATCAACCCCTACACCTCCTATAGAGCTCTTGGCTAAATTAACCTTAAGGCCCAATGCTAACTCAAAACACCTCAGAATGATTTTAATAGTGACAATATTTTTGGTGTTACTTTTGCAAATGAACATTGTATCATTTACAGATTATAGCATGCTAACTGCTACAACTTTTCTCCCTATTTTAAATCCCTCTAATAATCCTTTGTTCTTTGCTTCCCTCACTTTACCTCACAAACCTTTTGCCACAATAAGAAAAAGAAACGGTACAAGTGGATCTCCTTATCTAAGTCTTTTCTGAGGTTTGAACTCAGAAGTTGGACTACAATTTACCAAAACAAACACTATAGACAACTCAAGACAACTCCTTATCCTTTCAATCTATTTTGCATTAAACCCTAGCCTCCCCAACATATATACTAGGTACTCCCAATTAACCGAGTCATAAGCTTTCTAAAAGTTAGCTTTAAAAACAATGCATGATTTACTGTTCTTCCTAACTTCATCTAGGACTTCATTTGCAACAATCACACTTTCCAACAAGCCTCTATTTTCCAAAAAAACAGATTGCTAATCGTCTAAAATCTAATTTAGTACCCTTTCACTACAAGAAAAATTGTTGTTACATACAAATAGTTATGCACAGATTTGGGTTCATAGATAAAGCATGGATTACATACAAATTTTTATTTGTATGTAAAATCGTGTTACATATGGATTTTTCGTATGTAATAATAAAGCGGTTTGGTCTGGAGAATCCATAGGTATAATTCGTACGTAACATTAGTGCATTAAAATGGGAAACTTTTTAAAGTATTGGTCCGTATTTAATGCCAATGAAATTCATATATAAGTAAATGAATGTGTTTTATATAGATGTTTTATACGAATTTTAAAAAAATTGAGTTATTAAAAAATTGAATATCCCAATCAAAATCCTAGGTCCATTTTCTCTCCATTGTCGTCCCCTCCAAACCTTCATGCCCTCCAAATTCAGAATCACCCTTCATCACCTTGAACTTGCCTTGCTTAGCTTCCTTCGTCACCCTGAACGCAGTGCCTTGCTTAATTTCCTTTGTCATTGTCAACGTGGTCAAAGTCTAGTGCCCGTGCTCAACTTCCATCGTCACTAAACGTCAGCTTCCTTGTGACACATCCTAAGCTTAAATTGTCATCTTTTTTGGTTCTATGCTAAGATTGAACTTCAATCGAAGAAAAAAAAGCTAGCTTGACAGTGGCGAGTGAAACTCACTAAGAAAGATAATGCTTTGTTCGTAAGAATGTGATTCAATTTTTTCCTAACCGTATTCAATTTTTCAAGTGTTCTTTCAGGTTGCAACCATAGGTGTCAAAATCCCCTATTTTAAAAACCCGAGGTTAGTTTTCCCCAAACTGAAGAGGGTAGCAGGAGTCCCATTTGTTGTACCCTGGTAAGATTTTTTGGCAGATGAAGCATGATATTGTTGTTTAAAATATGAGTGACGGATTAGATAATGACAACCTTTTTTTTTATTATTATTTATAGGATTTGCAAGGTATTCTTAACGAGGTAGTAATTTTCCTTTCTCTGATGGAATCCTCGTCAATGGAGCATCTTTCAATGTGGAACAAGGTATGGAGGCCCAAATCAAATCATTAACAACCCTCTCCTGTTACTTGTTACCTGCTCTTATGTTCTCTCCTATTACAATTGTGGCAGATGAAGCATGATATTGTTGTTTAAGATATGAATGATGAATTGGATAAATGGTGATCCTTCTGTTTTTATTATTTTAAAAGATTTACATGGTATTCTTGATAGAGGTAGTAGGTTGCCTTTTCCTAATGGAATTCTCATCAATGAGCATCTTTCAACGTGGAACAAGGTATAGATGTGTCATTAACAGCCCTCTCCACTTACTTGTTACATTCTCTTGTCTTTCTGTTACATACCTAGTTAGTAACCAAGTGCAAGGACAGAATGAAAATATCACACCCTTCAAATTTACATATCAGAGGAGGAATATGAAAATAATAAAATAAAAGCTATTAATTCAGGGAGTTATTTAGAGGTGAAGCCGGGTTATAAATACAGGGTTGGAAAGAGAGGAAGGGAAAAAGATTTGGATAGTGGAGTGAATAGGGAGAGTCTGGCCTCTCAAAAGCCAGGAGACTTTATTGTTATTGTTCACATTTGTTCATCTTTGTTCTACTGTTATTTTCAATTACAGACTCAAATACACACTCTGGAATATTATTCAGTTACTCCCTTATCTACTATTTTATTGTTATTATTATTAGATACCTTTACAATTGGTATCAGAGTCTCGATCTGGGTTTCAAACCTGTGAATGGTTACCACATACAACTCAAGAGTGATGGAGGAACGTGTCAAAGGGTTATAGAAATGAACGATGGACCACAGTGAAATGTTAGAGACGATACTGAAAAGGCTCGATGATATGGCGATGCATTCACCACGACAGGATCAGACTACGGAGCCACATCAAAAGGAGGAGGACACTTCCTCTCAAATAGCGGATCCTGGTGGAGGAGGATAGAATCACGAAAACCCACACTACAGGGGTGATGAGGGACGCAAATTAGAGGTCCCAACATTTGATGGAGCAAATACGAATGGGTGGTTAGTGAGAATATACCGTTTTTTTCGGGTTTCGGACATTCCGGTGGGGGATGAACTCAATTATGTGGTACTAGGATTAATGGGGAAGGCTCTTACATGGTTGAAGTGGTAGGAGGCTCAGTCGACATTTCACACTTGGCTCCGTTTCAAGCAGGACGTGCTGAAGCGTTTCGAACCAGAAGTGGCGTCAAATCCCTTGGCGCCATTGTTGCAAGTGAAGCAAATAGGCTCTGTCATGGAGTATCGACATGATTTTGAGCTCGTGGCCAGATCACACAGAAATTTGGGTGGAGAGACCTTACTATGTATGTTTCATGAAAGGTTGAAACCGATGATTAAGTCAGAACTAGCGATGGCGGAGTTCGAATCCCTTCAAGCATTGATGGATCATGCAATGGTTGTTGAAGCGAGAAACTTAGCTTAACGAGAGGAAGGTGGAAGCCAATGGGGAAGACAACGTGAAGCAGGCCCTAAGTCTAGTGAGGGTTTCAATAGAGGTACGAATTGGGCCGACCCAATAGTTTTAATTCCTACTTTAAATGTTCCCCACCACTAGAACCCAAGGAGAACCAAGTCACTCATACCACCCGATTTTCAGTTTCTAACTCATTTGGCCCAAAGCATAATTCTCTTTGGATCTCAAATGAAGATTGGCTTGGACGCCAACGCAAGGGTCTATGCTACAAGTGTGGGGAGAAGTGGAACCCATCTTACACGTGTCGACACCGCCACCAACACTTAGTACTGGTAGATGCTGACGAAGAGGAGGAGCTTGAAACAACACCTGAAGAAATCACAGAGGAACCCTCTACTCTTAATCTACAAACTCTGTCTCTCAATCTTTCATCTTTCAGTTTTTGGGGGTTCACATCTCATCACACATTTAAGGCTAAAGGCAAGATCCAGGACTCGAAGGTGATTGTGTTGGTGGATCTAGGGGCAAAGGCCAATTTCCTTTCCACTCACATCGTCTCCTCCCTAGGTTTAGCACTAAGCCAAATGCGACCATTTTAAGTTGAGGTTGGGAATGGCGCTATTGAACCAGGAGTTGGGGTTGCGAAAATGTCGAACTGATTATGCAAGGTGTTTCGATAGTTGCGAACTTCCTTGTCATAGAGCTCGGGTGGTCGGAGGTGGTGCGTGATGTTGGGTGGGTGGCAAGCCTAGGCAAATTTGAAAGGGACTATCAGTGGTTGACATTGAGCTGGATGTCTAATGGGTCCCAAGTAACACTACAGGAGGACCTTAGCCTCAATAGAAGTCATGCATCAGGAAGATAGCTTTAAACGCATTGAAAAAAATGAAGAGGGGTTCTTGGTGACTCCTCTATTCTACTCTGATGGTGATAACATTACTTTTCCTATTACAAATGAGACTCTAGAATTATTGCAACAATTTGATGATATTTTTCAAGAACCTTCTGGGTTGCCTCCGTCTAGACCATAGGATCATACCATTCCGTTGAAGGAGAACTCAAAAATCCCCAATATTAGACCATATAGATACTCAAATTATCAGAAAGCTGAGTTTGAAAAGATCATTGCAGAGATGCTACAAACCGGTATTATTCGCCCTAGCACGAGCCCATTTTTAGTCCGATGATCTTGGTGAGAAAGAAAGATGGTGGCTATCGGTTCTGTGTTTACTACCGAGCACTCAACAAGATAACAATCCCAGACAGGTTTCCAATTCTTGTTATTAAAAAGCTTTTGGATTAATTAGGTGGCATTGTGGTGTTCTCCAAGCTAGATTTGAAATCTGGTTACCACCAGAGTCGAATGTAAGAAACAGACATCCACAAGACAACGTTCCAAACACATGAGGGCCATTATGAATTTCTCGTGATGCCATTCGGGCTTACAAATGCCCCCTCCACTTTCCAGTCACCGATGAATGTTGTATTAAGACCATGTTTACGAAGATTTGCTTTAATTTTCTTTGATGACATTTTAATATATAGTCATGACAAGGACAATCATAGGGATCATTTATTGCAAGTTTTTGAGCTCCTTACAAGGAACAACCTGTTGGTGAACAAGAAGAAATGTTGTTTTGAAAGTTTTAGTATTGAATACTTGGAGCATATTATTTCTGCGTAGGGGTCGCTGTCGATCCTAAAAAGATTTGTGACATGTTGATTGGCCTACACCTAAAGATTTAAAAGCACTACGGGAGTTTCTAGGGCTCATAGGATATTACTGACGCTTTGTGAAGGGTTACAACAGCATCACATGACCTCTTACACAGCTCTTGAAGAAGGATTCTTTTCAGTGGGATGCTGAAAGCTGACTCAACTTTCCACCAATTGAAGACAACCATGGTTTTGGTTTGAGTGTTTGCTTCTCCTTATTTTTCTAAACCCTTCCAGCTTGAGACCGATGCCTCTAGCAAGGGTGTAGGGGGTTGTTCTAATGCAAGAGGGACGCCCTATCACATTTATGAGCCAAAAGTTGACCCTCACTGCACAAAGGAAGTCTGTGTATGAGAGGGAGTTGATGGCCATTGTTTTTGCCATCCAGAAATGGTGGCATTACCTTCTTGGTCAAAGATTCACAGTGTTTACTGATCAGAAGTCAATAAAGTTCCTCTTGGAGCAACAAGTTATTGATGAAGGACAACAGAAGTGGTTATCAAAGCTGATGGGTTATAACTTTGACATCAAATATAAGGCTGGTTTAGAGAACAAAGTAGCTGATGCACTTTCTAGAAAATTTCAGTTCTCTACTTCTTTCTTTGTGGTAGCTGGGTGGGATGGGATTGAAATTGAAATTCTGGAAGATGCCAAATTGAAACACATTATGCAAAAACTTTTAATGGCAAAAGAGGAAGTTGTTGGCTTTACTCTAACTAATGGAAGACTCATGTACGAAGAAAGGTTAGTTCTTACAAGGTCCTCTAAATGGATACCCAAAATTCTTGCTGAATTCCATAGTTCTAAATTAGGGGAACACTCTGGTTTTTTTCGAACTTATAAGAGGATCTCGTCTCTGCTGTACTGGGAGGGCATGAAGTTCTTGATTCCGAACTTCATAAATCTTGCGAAGTGTGCCAACAAAATAAGTCATCTACTCTTAAACCAGCTGAACTTCTTCACCCTCTACCTATTTCCACCAATGTTTGGTCAGATATATCGATGGACTTTATAGGAGAACTTCCAAAGATGAAAGGATTTGATACCATCTTGGTGGTGGTTGACTGTCTTACGAAGTATGCTCGCTTCTTCCCACTAGCTCATCCATTCACAGCAAAAGACATTGTTGCTCTCTTCATCAAGGAAGTGGTCTGTCTCCATGGTTTCCCATCTTCTACAGTCTCGAAACTATTTAAGCAAGTTGGTACTACATTGAAGATGTCCTCTGCCTACCACCCTCAATCTGACAGTCAGACGAAAGCTATTAACAAGTGCTTAGAAACCTATTTGAGATGTTTGACAGGCTCCAAACCAAAGCAGTGGCTGACTTGGCTATCTTGGGCCGAGTTTTGGTATAATACGAAATCCCACGGTTCAATTTGCATGACTTCATTTAAGGTCGTATACGGTAGAGAACCACCTTCTCTGTTAAGGGGTGGATTGAAATCTATGGTGGAGGATGTTCGGTTGATGATGGCAGAACGCAACTAGGTCCTAGATGAGTTGTAACTTCAATTAAACAAAGCTCAAAACATAATGAGGTAGTCTGCAGATAAGAAAAGAAGAGATGTTGTATTTGAGATAGGAGAATTTGTGTACTTAAAACTCACCCCCGATCGAATGCAGTCCTTAGCAACCAAGGCTAATCAAAAGCTATTTGCTCGATTCTATGGCCCATTCGAAGTTTTAGAAAGGATTGGAGTTGTTGCATAGAAGTTACAGTTTCCAGAAACTGCTAAGATTCACCCTGTCTTCCATGTCTCCTAGCTTAAAAGGAGTGTTGGCCCATTTACATCATCTCAACCCCTGCCAGCAAACCTGTTTGCTGAAGCAGAACTATTGGTAGAACCAGAACAAATATTGGACAACAGGAAAAATGACAAGGGAGAACTTGAAGTCTTAGTTGAATTACAACATTTACCAGATTTTGAGAATTCTTGGTAGTTAGTTGAGAAGATCAAGACTGTGTTTCCCCACTTTCACCTTGAGGACAAGGTGACTCTCCAAAGGGAGGGAGGTATTGTTACATACCCAGTTAGTAACAAAGTGCAAGGACAGAATGGAAATATCACAACCTTCAAATTCAAATTTACGTATCAGAGAAGGAATATGAAAAAAATAAAACAAAAAGCTATTAATTCAGGGAGTTATTTAGAGGTGAAGCTGGGTTATAAATACAAGGTTGGACAGAGAGGAAGGGGGAGAAATTTTGATAGTGGAGTGAATAGGGAGAGTCTGGCCTCTCGAAAGCCAGGAGACTTTATTGTTCAATATTGTTCAAATTTGTTCATCTTTATTCTGTTGTTATTTCCAATTACAGACTCAAATACACTCTAGAATATTATTCAATTACTCCCGTATCTACTATTTTATTGTTATTATTATTGGATACCTTTACACTCTCCTATTACATTTATGACAGATGAAGCATGGTATTGTTGTTTAAAATATGAATGATGGATTGGATAAATGGTAACCCTTCTATTTTATTATTTTATACTATTTGCAGGGTATTCTTGACAGATGTAGTAAATTGTCTTTCCTTGATGGAATTCTCATCAATGGAGCATCTTTCAATGTGGAGCAATGTATGAATGCCTAAGTCAAATTACTTACAAAACTTTAATCAAGTCTTTAAACTTTTAAATTCAAGCCTATTCTTTTCAGTTTTAACCAACTTCGATTAGTTTTTGTCACATTCCTCCATCTTCACCATGAACTGTAACTTAAGATTGTGACATATTGATTAATCATTAGGAAAAACTATGAAAAAAATATTTCTTATTCTGTTTACATATGTACCCTTCATAGACTGACAAACTTCTCCTTGCATGCAAAAATGGGGTGTTTTTTAGGTACCACAATAGCCTCTTAGATATCAACATCTACACCTTTGATTCCAATTCATGATGATTTCTTACATAGTTATGAATTAGTATTTTTTCTTAGATGATTTTGAAGTAGGTAGAAACAACTTACAATAAATTCAGATGTTTCTCTTCTTGTTGGTTTGTGTTAGCACCAGGAGATGCTATATTGATTTGATGAAGCCAAACCAATTACAACTAAAGCGGTTGAGTTAATTTGAAGAAACCAGCCAAGTTGACCAAGTCAAGATCAAGTGCTTTCAAGTGAAGATGCATGGAGTTTGCATGAAGATTGAAGTTTTTGGGTTTAGGCTTTAGGTGGTGTTGGTGTGTCTAGATTGAGGTTAAAAACTGTGATGATAAATGTGTTGATCATTGATAAGCTCCACTGTGAAAATTGGCTTGAGCAAGGTTTTAAAAAATCATTAAAATCAGATTTCAAATTTTGATAAACCGTTTTAACTGTCTTTTAAAAATTTAGTCGACTGAGTGTCAAAACAATCGACTAAAGTTTGACAGTTGTCACTACAGCTGTTTATATAGCTGGTGCATTTTCAAAAAATAAAGAAGAGAGAATATTTGAACATACTACTCTGATTGAGTTGAGATTTTTCAAGCAAGAGAAAATGGTAGCACACTTTTTGAGATCAAGATCAATTTGAAGTTTTCAAAGAATTCATCAAGAAATGAATTTCTGCATTCTACTGGAGCTTTGAAACTGACTGCACGTTTCTACATCATTGATCTGACCTCAGCCTAAGCACTCTATACCTGTTTCCTCTTACATTACTGATCTGTTATATATAGTTGCTTTTATTAGTTGATTTCTGTGTAAATCTTTCAACTGTGTTAAAACCACTACTGTGTTGTTGAATTAGTGGAGTGTAATTCATTGTACAGTGAGGTTGTACTGGTGGATAGCCTGCTGCGAGGAGTAGTGTGAGGCGTTTCTTGGTTATACAGTGGATTCTGTATAACTGTGACTTGTTGTAGGTTTCAGCAAGGGTGTTCTTGAAACACACAATGAGTTTTGTGTGGTTTCCTGGTCTACTGAAGGTTTAGTAGTGGTTTGCTGCGGGGAGCAGTGTGAGGCATTTCTTGGTTATACAGTGGATTGTGTATAACTGTGACTTGCTTTAGGTTTCAGCAAGGGTGTTCTTGAAACACACAGTGGGTTCTGTGTGGTTT
>Ga0123340_1005704_pt1 | contig 11868 bp, 6 predicted proteins | sample SirMexnodulemix_FD_89961 | JGI IMG/M metagenome (GOLD analysis project Ga0123340, IMG submission 89961) | Root nodule microbial communities of legume samples collected from Mexico - Siratro Mexico nodule mix | ecosystem: Host-associated > Plants > Roots > Nodule | place: Mexico: Nepantla... | reverse complement strand
TATATATATATATATATATAACTCGATGAAAATGAGAATATATAATTTTTAAAACACTTTCTTTAAAAATAATTTTTAAGATATTTTACATCAAGAATAATTTTAAACAGTGTGATTATCAACAAGTGATTGGTTGGAGTAATAATGAACTTGATTTTATTAAACAAGTCAGTTCATACTCAATAATAGTAATATAGTAAAACACATATATAAAGGAAAAAAAAATATTAACGTAGAAGATAAATATGGAAGATAGTTACTTTTTCAATCGTCAATTAGTTATATTTAACTTTTTTTATCAGCTAGTTTAATAAGTTTTTATTTGGTCATGCACCTTTAAAATTAGTTACTTTTTATCTATAATACATGTTCTTAAACAAATATATAGATTAAGTACACCATCATCTACATTCAATAGTTTAGAATTACTTAAATAAACACAAAATTTATTTTAATTAAGATATAAACAAGCCTAATTTGTTTTCGAAAATTAGAGCTAGCATACATGGCGGAATTAACATGTAATTACCCTTTTTTAAGTATGCAAGAAGCATTTATTGATTTATAAATTTATTTAGTTTAAAAAAAAAACTCATCTATTTTGGCAAGTAAAAAAACGTCACATAGAAGAAATCAAGTACATTACGGCACATGTCAAAATAACCATCATTTCCATTGTATATATTCATAAAACTTAAATTCATCTATGTCAGTCTTTTTCATTATGTCTCAACTTGGTATGCAAGTATACGACAAACATGGAAAGCTTTCAATTATTGTTCTTTGTAGGCCTTAATACTAGCTGCCACAGATACTTCCACGGGAACATTGACTTGGGCTCTCGCGTTACTTCTCAACAACCCTGAAAGCTTAAAGAAGGCAATTGAAGAATTAGACAGAGAAGTTGGAAAGGGAAAAATGGTAGATATATCAGACTTGAAGAAGTTAAAGTATATCCACTGTATCATAATGGAAACCCTGCGCTTGTACCCAGCTGCACCCCTCAATTTGGTGCACGAGTCCATGGAAGACTGCACTGTGGGTGGATATCACGTGCCAACGGGCACACGTCTGTTGACTAATATTTCAAAGCTTCAACGAGATCCCTTCATATATCCTCATCCATCAGAGTTTCGTCCAGAGAGATTTTTAACAACACACAAGGACGTGGACATCAAGGGTCGACATTTTCAACTCATTCCATTTGGTGCGGGTAGAAGAAAGTGCCCTGGTGTGTACTTTGGTTTTCAAGTAATAGAATTAACACTTGCAACTCTGTTGCATGGATTTCTCGTTGCAACTCCTGGAGGAAAACCTGTGGACATGCTTGAACAAGTTAGTCTTACCAACAGCAAGGCTTCTCCTCTCGAAGTCATTCTTACACCTCGTCTCTCGTCCCATCTTTATCATGAAGCTTAAATGGTTGACAATGGAGAGTATTAATGACCAACCCACTTTTACCTTCTCCATTTAAGGGTCTAATATCAGAATACTTTTTCTTTCCAAGTATTTTAGTGTTCAATGTGTATTGAAGTCTTGGCTTCAGGTGTAATAAATAAATAAATAGATAAAACCTTTTCCTACGTATGTAAAATTTTAAGGCTATATATTTCATGATTTAAGGATCATTTGATTGAATTTGTAGGAAAGATTAGAGAGGGAGGATGGAGAAATGATATCATGTTTAACTTCTAAAAGAATCTCGGGGAAAGTCAAGATGAGAAAATAGAAGAGTGAAATCTTAAATATAGTAATAGAAAAGTAAGGACAAATCAGTGTTAATGATCAAAATCTTCATGATGTTATTTTTTTGACATGAGTTTATGAACTTAATCATGATTAATATGCTATTAATTTATATACCAAATTAAATTAATATTTTTTTTTACTCAATCCAAATGTAGATCTTGGTAGTGAATAAAAGATTCAAGTCATTAAGAATGTAAAGAAAAATATTTATAATATCTTAATAGGTAAATAATGAGATAAATGATTACTACCTGTTATCATAATTTATATTTATTGGGGTCTTCTTATAAAAATATATAATTACATTGAATGATTTTGTAGGTTTAAAATTTCAAACAGTAACTTCCTTGATAAAATTAACGAAAATTAACAGTAACAAATTCGATTGAATCTAGTTTTACAGTTCTGTTTGGTAAAGTATACTTTTTAAAATTATAGTTCACATCTTTTTTTCAAGAAAACGTTACATGAATACACCATCGCATACTGGGCATAAATCCCAGTTGATCCATCGTTGCCTTTAATTACAAATGAACGTTCTCCAGCATTCGAATTCTCTAGTGAAGTTCCTGACTTATAACTAGTTTGTCTTCTCTCTTCTTATGTTTGTACTCTCCTGAAAAGAGTTAACATGAGCCATGTTTAAATGAGAAGAAAAAAAATACAGATAATAGTATTTGTTTTCTTTTATTATTGAGAAGAAGCGAGAAACCGGTGAAATCGACAGCTAGAAATAAAAACAAAAATTCATACTTTTTGTCTCTGTTTATTTCTATTCAAAGGTTTTGTGTCGTAAGGTGTTTTCTCCACCACACCATGCGGTATTGGAAAACGGCAAATACCAACAGGAACAGCATCCATGTGATGCCAAATGATGATTCAGCCTAAGCCAATAACGGCTTTTGATTTCTTCTTTTATCCTAAAATGGTCCTACTCCAGCTAATCAAACTATTGAAGATATCTTTAGTCATCATCGATTGCGAAATATAATTGTCCAAGAAAAATCTATAAAATATTTAATTTATGGTCTCCTTTATCATCATCGTGTTTCTGAAAAATATTCCGTGCATATTCATGAATGTTCCTTATGATATTTCAGCAGTGAAATTCACTACTTCCATGTAGACAAATTGGTGCATGTGCACTGAACTTTTGACCTTTTTATAGAAAAAGGTTAAATTATGGAGCATTTTCTTGCATGGGAGGTTTTTTTTTTTCTTTTCTTTTCTTTTTTATCAACTTGCATGGGAATTAAAGTCTACTCGTTGAGGGTGAATTTCATCATTGCAGGAGAATAAAGTTACGACTCAGGTATAAAATATGAAAAACGATAAATTGGCAATCATACCCATTTATACAACACCTTATAGTGATAAATATATTTTTATTTTATTTTAAATAACAATAATTCATCTTGATATAATATTTTATTACTAAAGGAGATTATCAATTAGTTATTTAGGGAAAAAATATTAAGATATGATTTTTCTAAAATCACTCTTGTAGGACAAGATTTAGTTTTTTCATTATAGGAAATAAGTTTTTAAGGACTCGGAATTCTGCACCCGGTAAATTTAAACTGCACCCCTTAATATATGTGAAAAAGATCACAACACTGCTCCCTGTATTTATATTAAACTTACCTTTTATTCTCTTCCACCTTTTCTTTTTCCATATGCGCTGCAACTTCTTTGACTCTTTTCTTCTTCCAATCTCAACCTTCTTGTACTAATTTGGTCTCTCGTGGAATTGGGTTTGAATGTTATCCACCATCAACTACATGTTTTCCTCAGTCCTTATCTTCAATTCTTCACGCAACACAAATACTTCCTCCTCTATTTGACACTGATAGTTTGTCCTTTTTTTACAAATTTGGTATAAGTTTGAACTTTTTTTCTTGTGGATCTGAACAAATTTAAGAAAATTTACAGCACTCAAGTTCTGTTATCTTGTACGAGACGAAAATAAAAAGATTATGACATGAAACACTAGTTGGACAACCATTATAATATGTTTAAATTTTTAGAATTTAGAGTTTAGAATTTAAAGTTTAGAATTTATGTTTAGAAGTTATGTTTAAACTTTTACAGTGTTATAATCTACGGCTAAGAACTAATATGTTATCAGAATCGTAACTATTCCTGAACTAATATTGTATTTTTTTTATCTTTTTCTTAAAACTAATATTGTATGCCGTTTAAAATTGTAACTATTTTAATAGGTTGTTCAGAATAGTATAAAATGTGGATTTTCTATTAATGTTTTAAAAATAAAGTCATGCACAATAATACGTGAAAAAAAAACACTTCTAAAGAAACTCATGCACAATAACACGTGAAAAAAGAAAATCACTTCTGAAGATACTCATGCTACTATAAGTAGTTCTTGTTTTTTTTTCTTTACTTAGAATTCACCAAAACTGACACTGGATAGATTGACAACAGAATTTTAAATGTGAAACCCAAGAGTTATAGAAAAATAAAATATCCATACATTTGATAACTGACATAAAATATATACTTCCAAACATATATGTTATATTTCGGATTGAAGATAAATTATTAATCCAAATATTAAGTGATATATAGATTGAAAGAGAAAATGGAATACTTATAAAGAAATAAAAGGAGGATTTGGTTGGGTGTGGCTTGGCAACACCGAAACTTGCAGCAGAAGGGGCAAAGAAAAACGGAAAGGGGACGGTGAACCAAAGCCCATACACACACACACTATAAACCTGTCACTGTCACACATTTCAAACTTTTTGAAAAAAAAAACAAAAAAAAAAAAAATAAGAACTCGTTGCAGTAAGCATGCGTTTTTTCAAAAGTGATTTTTTTTTTAATCAGACAAAAAAAGTGCCACGGTGCACAACTTTAGTCTTGTGAAAAAATAATTTGAATTACGTTTTTCTTAGCATGCTTTAGGATTAAAAAAATGACGAACTCAGGCTTGATTGCACGAGTTTTGAAAACAATATTTTTTTTTTTTTTTGGAAAAATGAACTCATGTTTCGTGATACAATTTCTTCATCTCCATCTCGTGTGAAAAAACATATTTTATTTAGTGCTTTAAATTTTTTAAATTTGTCGAAATCCGTAAAATGCATCCAAATTTGAATCAGATTTGAAAAAAATCCTAGTTTGCCACACTGGTCTTATGGATTTCTAATCTTGTAACTGGGAAAAAAACTTCATCATAGTAAGTCTAAACTTCATCATAGTAAGTCTTGTTTCTCCAAGAACCCTTTTGCAGCAAGCTTGATCTTTCCAAGTTTGATTCTTCTCAATTGATATCAGCTCTCCTCTCATGGCACTGCTTCCTCAAAGTTCACTATATATGCTAACAAAACCATTTTGACCATGTCTCTGATTCCACGCATCTCTCTGAAGCCCTTCATTTGAACCGATAATCATATAGGAAACCCATTGTTGGTCACGATTTACACCAAGACACTTTTTCTCTTCCAGGTTTATGTATGATTCAATCTTTCAAACGTAAAGAATATATATATACATACACAGATAAAATTATATATTAAAGAATAATAAAAATGAGAGAAAAAATAATATATTAGTTTAAACTTGCAAAAGGAGCTTTAAACATATTTATTTAACTATTATTTTATAACTAATAATAACAAACTAACAATTTAAAAATTATTCATAACCATGGATGAATTACTATTTCAACTAAAATAAAATTCATCATGAATGGTGTTTCTATCTTTCAATAATTATTCCAAGTTTCTCACCCGTACCTAACCATCCTTTATTCAAAATAAATAATTATCAAGTTAAAATGAATTTCAAAAAGGAAAAGGAAGTAATGTGATTTAGTTTGACTATTGATTTGGACTATTAATCCTTTACTTTTTAATGAACTTATCACGACTTTTTCATTAAAATACATTATTGATCAAAAGATGAAAATATTTATAAATTATTTTCTACTATAACCCATGAGCCATGTAAGACCAATAAATATACTGAAACATTTTTTTCATTAAAACTAAGCGAAAATAAATTTGTCATTTAATACAAAAATATAACAAGAAAATAGACATAAGAAAACAATTACAAAGATATCTCTTTTTTATAATGATATAAATTAGAGGAAATGGAACACCATTATGTTCTTGCTCACATCTTTTGCCTTCTTCATAGAAGTATTGAATTTAAAAAGAAAAGTAAAATATGTGATATTATTAAAATAATGAGAAAAAACATTTGGTTTTTGAAGTGCTAAATATAAAATTGTAAATAAAATAAAATATAAAACGTTGAAATATAGTTAACAGAATAAAATGCAAAATAATAAAACAAAGAAAATAATTTCAGTCGTAAATAAATCTTAAATTGATAGGTAGGGATAATATACGGACGGACAAACGTCTAAGAAATGTATATAGAAACTTTATAAATAACTTAGTATAGTAGATTATTCATTAAGGATAAGATCCAGTGACTAGATACCCGAGAATAAATAAATAAGAAATTGTGTGGAATCTGATCCCTATGAAAGGTAGTATAGAATTTATGCGTGAACGTGAAGTGTACAAAAAACTGAGGACAGTGGAAAACACCGTAAGAAGGCCAAGAAAACCGACCAACCGCCATACCAGCAGCAGCTAAATACAGAATATTATTACTGTCAGATTCTCCGTCGTTTTCCCACCGTCTTTTTTCTGTTTTAATAACAAATCATAAATAAAGGAATGGTGTCAAGGACGAGATATTCTTCCACGCCATGACCTCTCATATTATATACTCCATTCCAACTCCACTTTTCACCATTCAAACTACTTCATAAAAGTATGTCAAGCAGCAAGAAAATGGAAATTGGAAGCAGCGAGAGGGGCACCGAGGAAGACGAGTTATTGGGAGAGTTGGAGAAGAAAGACTCTTTGTCTGTGACGAGACAGTTGTGCATAAAACCGAGTCAAAACTCCGAGAAACTGGATAAGGAAGTGATTCTGCGGCGAATTCGACACCGGAAGCGGATGATTAAGATCAGATCCGCGGTGGAAGGGTTTCTGTTCTCCACCACCACAAATGAAGCAGCTGCACAGGGAAAGAAGTGGGTGGATGATGCTTTTGCTGCCTTGTAAATTAATCCTAACCATGTCTTAATTTTCTCTAAGTACCAAATTTTCCTAGTTTCACCAGAGCTTAATGCCCCCACTGTTTCAGTTCTTGGTTATTCTTTCTTTTGGGCTTGCTGTACATTCTACTTCTCAGATTCTTCTACCTCCTTTCTATTAAGAATATGTAATATATATTTTAACAAATAAAAAAAATTTACAGTCTTTTATTCTGTCGTGTTAACTTCTTTTTCGTTTACATTATTGTATTTTTCACAAAATTTATGAATAAATGCAATATATTATTGGTAGAAACTAAAAATTTGAATTAAAGCTCAGAAAGAATATCGAAATATAAATAAAAAAGGAAAATACGATAATTTATTTATACTTATTAGTACGATATTTAACCCTGTCATCTTTGTGTTGAATAAGATCAAAACAGGCCAGTTTTTAGTGAAAATATAATCTCTTCGTTTTAACTAATGTGTAATGGGCCTGGCCTTTTTCCACCCTCACCAGACTAGTAGTCTTTTTATGTACCCAAAAAACCTCAGCTCTTGATTGAACGGGCTTGCATTGTTCGACACAGAAAGTAGGTTCCTACTATTTACACTCCCCATCTTACTGAATAGCTTTTGAAACTCTTTCCTATTTCCTGTTCTAATGTTAAAGAAAATACAAATTTATTCTAAATATACATTCCAAAATATAAAAAAATACTAGAAAGTACATTCCAAAATATAAAAAATATAAAAATTGTAATAGTAAGTATTTTTCACAACAATTTTTTTAGAAATTATTTTGGAAAGATTGTTTTCACTTTCATATTAAAAAAATGTACATTCAAAAATGTTAAGAGAATAATAATGTGATTCTAAAAGTATAATTCAGAATGTAAAGCGTATTTCCAAAATTAGTTTCTAAAACATTGTTTTCTCTTTTTACACTACTTTGTATAATACATTTTTCTTGCTTTATTTTAAATAAAATAAATATATATTTGTCTATAAAATTTTCGTTAAAATTGATTTTTATTCTTATACTTTAAAAAATTTATTCATTCTATCAACTATGACGATTAAAAACAATCACTAAATTTTAAAATTTAAATATAAAAATATTAAAAATCACATATGTTAATTTAGTATTTCTATCAATCTAGTGATGATAAAAAATTATCTCTATTAAATTTTGGTACGAAGAAGAACTTAAATTATATATTTTAAAATTGAGAGGATTAAATTCATCAATTTTAAAGTATAAGAATGAAAGATAAGTTTAAAAAATAATTCAGCTTTTAATAACTAATTAAACTAAATAACTTAATCATTTTTTAATGCAATTAAATTAGGTTCCATTTCTTTTTTTAAAACCCCCTACTTGGAAACTGATTTTCAGCTAACTGAATTAAAAGCAAAAAAGATACATAAAAATGAGCAAATAGGAGTACAATGTAGATGTCTATAAAAGAATTCAGATGTGTGAACAAAAGTCCACATTGGAGTGAAGTTGAGAAGGGGAATCTAATTTATGAAGTAGTTGGATCCAAAACTTTGGAAAATATCTCAGAGATGCATCTCAAGGGTTCATTTCCATTTACGATATTCAGGTTGGAAAATATGAATTTAGAATTAATGAACCACGTGAATATCTATATCTAAGAGATTAACACCCTATATTAAAATAAAGTATTTCCATTTTTTTCTTATATAATATTTTTTTTATCTATTTTTATACAATGTTAGATTCCAATTCAAGCTTAGCAAAATTAAAGGTTATAATAGTAATAATAATAATAATAGACGGAATAAGAAAAATATATATCGTTTTTGTAGTGAAACTTAGTTATATAATCTTGATACATCAATCCACAATGTACAATTATTTTAGCTGATAACTATTAAATTGATTTTTGACAATCTATATTGAAAAGATGATATTAAACCAAACCTTTAAAAATCTTGATTGAATATCATAAAAAACAATAAAATAAGCTTTTAAAGTGTGAATTATATACATCTTATAGACCATAACCTACACAAATCATAAAATAATTAAAAGGAAATTGAGTTGTACATTAGATTAGGAAGCAAGAAACCAATTATGTTGCACGAATTATACTAAATCCTTCTTGCATCATCCCTACACTCATTGTTTGCTCCCTTGCCCCCATCTCAAACGTTGACTTGACCACCCGTGAGCAAGCTGCCCCATCAGTTCAGCACCCACCCACATTATTCAAAACATGTTGTTGGAAACGGTTCTTTAAAATATTTTATCTCATTATTACACTCATTCCTTTTTCTTCTCTCCCCATTATTTTATTCCATTCCATAAATAACCATGCCACCTTACCAATGTGAACAGAAGACGCTGACACAGAGATAGAGAGATAGCCGTGGAAAAAACAAACTCCTCCCACTCTCTCTAGTCAAGTCTCCTCAGCCAATTCTTAAGTTTTTTCCAATCAAAAAAACACCCATTCCTATCTACAAAATCACATGTACTTTCCCTTCCTCATCATCCACAAAACTCACCCCTCCCACACATTTCTCATCCCACCCCACACTCCTCCGACCAACCACAAAAACTTGTCTATTTTCTGTCCTTTTTCCACTTTACCCAAATGAAAAATTCCCTACCTTTATTTTTATTTTGCTATGAACACTAACCAAAAACACCTCTTGTTGTTCACCTTAGTGGTGGGTGAACTCATACTTTTCATTCCATTAACCAGTTGCCAAGTGCAGAACCACCAGTGCCGCCAAACATGCGGTTCCTCCGATCCCTTCCCTTACCCTTTCGGATTCTCCTCCGGATGCAGAATCCGTCTGAACTGCACCGGCGGCAGAGCCTCCGTCGGAGAATTCCCGATCCAAAAAGTCACCATATACAACATAATCGTCAGCATCGAAGCTCGGTGCAGTCGTCCATTCGATAGCTTTGGCCAACTCTTCAGCCACAAATACGCGCCCACTTGGCGAAACGTGATTCTGTTAGATAACTGTACCGGAACTCCCTTGCCCTGCTCCATACCGGGGAATCTGGTTCGGACGCACTTCGAATCCGTGGGGTGCGGCACCACCGGAACGGACAATTTGACTTGCTACTTCGAGAACAAAACGAGTGGGTTCGTGAATCGCCGAAAATTGGACCCTGTCGGGTGCAAGTACTTTATGTCATCTCTTTCATCACCAGATGTTTCAGACGTCTCGGGTGAGCCTCTGTCTTTGGAGGTAAATACGATCGAACTCGGATGGTGGGTCCAGGGAGATCGATGTTCGTGTTCTGATCACGCCAATTGTACCCAGCTTCAATCCCCGGTTGACGGAAAGCCCGGTTTCCGCTGTAACTGTCGCGACGGCTATGTCGGCGACGGGTTTTTGGCCGGAACAGGTTGCCGGAAAGGTTAGTTAGTTCTGTCTTTTTTTTATTTTGTCTTTGCATCCTTAATTTTCTTGGTCCATGATTCCCTGTTGGCTTGTTCGTTGAGCTTCTACTATAGATTAATCCGTTAGATTAGGTGTTCATGAAAATACCTAGGACAGAGGTTTAATTTAAGCCAACTTTTTCTTCTTCTCCTTTGAAGTTTTTCACAAGCTTTTATAATTTAAATTCGTTTCTGCTCTTTAATCTTATGCTGTCATACATATAGCGATCACGGACTTTGTTTCTGTTTGCTGGAAATAAGTCCATGGTGAAAATTACTTGCTTTTATGTATAAAAAACATGTTTTGAAATTAATTTCTGGTAGTTTTATTGTGTGCTGTCTCTCTTTATATATATTTTTTACAATGTTTTGTATCTGAGGTTTGATAATAGCTTTTTTTAAATAAACATACCTATCAATGTTGAAATTTCATTGAGAATAAGAAAATATTGACCAGGAATATAGCATAATATCCTAACATTACAACATTTGTTGGGTGGAGAACATATTTGTAAATTTTAAAATAAATATTAATCATCAAATAATTATTAGTGGTAATTGAAAATGTTTTTAACAAAAGTACAATTTCATACTACTGTATCTATAATATAGAAATACTAAAATAAAGTATGATTGTTACATTCTATTTTGAGTCGGTATAATGTCACATGGTGATAACAGAAGAATGTGAAGTCTGGGTTTCGTGCGACAATAAAACAAAGAATAAAATCTTAGTAAATATAAAAAAAAAAATGTGCAAATAAGTATGAGTGACGTGATGAATTAAGACAATAACTGGAAATTGTTAATGACGAGATTACCCCTGGTAAAGGTAGACGTAAAGGAAGTAGGACCCAATTTTTTATAAAGAAAAGAGAGAAAGAAATAGTGGAGCTGAAACATGCGTGTTACTTAATTTATTGGAGCAGCTATGATTACGGAAATTTAAGTCAACCAGACTAATCACTTAGGCAGCGGTCAAATTTTCTAAAAGTTTTATTGATAAAAAGCATTATTTGATCTCTGCGAATAATAAATAACATTATATTAAATTATAAGTTATTTGGCTTTTAATTTTTTTACTAAAATTAAATTAAAATTATTTTTGAATAATAATGTAACACGGTTGAAATTACACGGTTGAAATTATAAATTATATTTTTAATATATAATACGATTTATGTAAATTACTTCTATTTTATGAGATTTTTTCCTACCTTTTACATTTCCTTTTCGTCTTTATATGAAAATTGGAAGAGTCCCCTGCCACATGAAAAGGAAATTTCACCTAAAAAATCTGTCTTTTTAGATAGATTATTTGGACTTTTCAATTATTCGCCTAAATAGCAGTAGTGTATTTTAATAAAGGAAAATAGTTTCTTTGAATGTTCTCCATTCAATCAATACTATTCAATGCATTAAATTCAGATGATCTAATGAATATTTTATAATTTTATTCTAAAAGATGAATGTAAAAAAGTTTAGAAATTAACTTATTGCGGAGTAATATTTTTTTTTCTAGAAAGAAAGAGGCTTAAATAATACTATATTTTCTTCATATTTTATACAGAATGCATAAAAAGGTAAATATTTAATTTAATG